>Ga0136651_10000111_pt1 | contig 38292 bp, 31 predicted proteins | sample Mar14236cmmetaG_FD_94867 | JGI IMG/M metagenome (GOLD analysis project Ga0136651, IMG submission 94867) | Marine hydrothermal vent microbial communities from Guaymas Basin, Gulf of California to study Microbial Dark Matter (Phase II) - Marker... ... | reverse complement strand
TCTGAGGATGGGAAAAACAATTTTGATCCCGCAGCCTCTACCTGCCAGATTTTCGTCTTCGGGCGCTACGCCTGCTGGTTGATTTTTCTTCCTCGCTTCGCCTTGTCCTTAAAAAGAATCTATGGGTTTTGTAAAAGGATTACCCCATAATCCTTATTGATTAGGATATATCAGACAGAAATTCTTTTTTTGGTGCTAAAAGTATATTTATTTGTTTTCGGATTTAAGGTCTTCCAAAAGCTCCTCACCGCCTCTGAAGCTGTGCTCAGGCCCTGGGAATACGCCATTTTTTACTTCATTAATATAATTATCTATGGCTTCCTTTATCTTGGGATTGAGATTTACGTAGCGTTTTACGAAACTCGGTGTAAATTTTTCAAAAAAGCCAAGCAGGTCGTTGATTACAAGGACCTGGCCGTCGCAGTGTGGACCTGCCCCTATACCTATTGTGGGGATGGAGACCATCTCTGTGATTGTCTTTGCAATGATAGACGGAATGCACTCCAAGACGAGTGAAAAGGCCCCTGCATTAGCCACCGCCTTGGCATCCTCAATTAGTTTTTTTGCCGATTTCAGGTCTCGACCCTGTACCTTATATCCACCAAGTGCTATTGCTGTTTGGGGAGTGAGGCCTATGTGCCCCATAACGGAAATGCCCGCCTTGACCATTTTTTCAATGGTAGGTGCCATGTCATAGCCGCCTTCCAATTTGACGCCGTGGCAACCGGCATTTTTGATAAACCGGCCTGCGTTTTTTACCGCTTCATTTTTGGATATCTGGTATGACAGGTAAGGCATGTCTCCAATCAGCAGTGCCCTGTTAACTCCTCTCCGGACCGCGCTGCAGTGGTGAATCATCTCCTCCATACTGACCGGTACTGTAGAGTCATAACCCAAGGCCACCATGCCCAGAGAATCACCCACCAATACTATGTCCAGACCGGCTTCGTCTAATATTCTGGCCATACTGTAATCGTAGGCCGTAAGCATGGTAATTTTTTCGCCTGATGCCTTTTTGTTTTGGATATCAGCGAGTGTGACGGTCTTTGATACCTTTTTCTCTTTCATTTTTTAGATACAATTATAAAAATATCGCATATTCAGTGTGAATAAATATAACCAATTTTCCACAAAAAAATAGCCGGTGGAGACCAGTCATAAGCCGGGTTCTGTTCCCTTGGAGTATACAAGGTGGTGACCATTCATCTGGGATGTCGATTGCTCGACACCTCACGCAATCTACCCGGGAGCTTCGAGCGGGCCACTCTCAAGCGCTCCCCTATTTGATTTTGCTACGGGTGGGGTTTACCAAGCCTGTAACGTCACCGTTGCAGCTGGTGAGCTCTTACCTCACCTTTTCACCCTTACCAGATAAAGAACTGGCGGTATCTTTTCTGTGGCACTTTCCCTAAGGTTACCCCCGGTCCGCGTTACGGACCACCCTGCCCTGTGGAGCCCGGACTTTCCTCCAGGTAAAAGATATTACCTGGCGATCACCGGCTGTCTCCGCCAGCAAGAACATCAACTTACTTTTAAAGCATATATCAGGCGCTGACAAGAAGGACAAGTCAATATCTTTTCATCTCTAAGCAGTTCATTAAAGAGTTGAGGGGGAATATTCATGTTACATGCAGAACAGACACCATCAGTTACCGCTGCCACCGCAACACAATCCCTCCTGTCTTTAAGAAAGTTATATTTGGATAACAGGTTCGGGCTTATATCTTTGGATACAGCCTGTCTCTCCTCAGTTAGGTCGATAATCTTGGCGTTCAGCCTTTCCTCTACTTCTTGGACGCGTTTTTTCTCTGCCCTTATTTGCTTGCGATACTGTTTGATCTGCTTATTTCTTTCTTCTATCTGTTCCTGCAAAGAGCTTATTTCCTCCATTATGGCCAGAATTTCATCTTCTCTGTCCGTATTGGTCTTTTTTATTTCGTTAATTTCTTTCTGCAATGCCTGATATTCCCTATTGGTCTTTAAGGATGAAAGCTTTTTTTGGGATTTTCCAAGACGTATATTCTCTAACTCAAATTCATCCTCTATATCCACTTTCCTTTTTTGAATTTCTGTTACACGTTCATTAAGTTCATCGAGTTCGGCCTCTTTAGATGAAAGTTGTTCCTGGAGGTCTTCGAGATTTTTTGGGGCAGAGGATTTTTCCTCATTTATTTTACGAAGTTCAAGATCAATACCTTGTAATCGTATTAGAATTGCAAGTTCTTGTTTCAATTTTCGCTCCTTGTCTAAGAAAAGGAATTATTTATAGAGAGCAAGGGCCTTGTGTCAGCCATAAACTCGCCGGCTTTGGCCTTTTTGTTTATCCAAAGCCAGAATGGGGATTTTTCGTTGTCAAAAATATATATTTCTAAGTCCCATCCCTCTTCCGAGGCCTGCCGTTTCATATATTCAGCCATTGCTGGCACTAAAGGCCATTCTGTATAGAAGTGTCCTGCGTCTATAATAGCCTTTCCCATCTGTTCTGCTTCACGGGCAACGTGATGTTTGATCTCAGCGCTCAGAAATAGGTCGGCGCCTTTATCTATAACCAGAGGCCAAAGATCTGATCCGGAACCTCCACAAATAGCTACCCTGGTAATTGTTTGTCCAGGTTGGCCTACTACCAAAAGTCCATGATTTCCTAACATATTGGAAACCTTGTCCATTATTTCGGACAATTTGCAACTGCATGACAGGTTGCCTATTCTTCCCAATCCAACCCGTGGATTATTTTCATCAGATGTATACAGGGGTTTTACATCGGAAATGCCTAATATATTTGCTAATAAGTCGCTAACACCACCAACAGTCGAGTCAAGGTTGGTGTGGGCCGCTGCAAGGGCTATGTTTTTACGCAAAAAACCCGCCAGAAGGCGGGGAACTGATTTTGAGATGTCAAACGAGCTTACCGGCCTGAACAGTAAGGGATGGTGTGTTAATACCATCTGGGCCTTTCGTTTGGCGGCTGCGTCTAATACATTTTCCGTAGCATCGAGGGCTATCATAAGTGTTTGAACAGACGCTTCCGGGTCTCCAACTTGAAGCCCTATATTATCCCAAGATTCTGCTAACCCAGGAGGTGCCCATCTGCAAAGGACATTCCATATTTCACCTACAGTTGGAGTCATGGTGATTGTTCCATCTTTTTGTCTCTGCTTAAGGCCATTAAGACAAAAAAGGTGCAAAATAAAGAAATTGCACCTTCTGCTTTGCAGGTTGTCCGATCAGATTGGTTTTTAATTCAATATCGTATTTAGTCAGAATTTTTGCTGTCCTCATTATTTATTATAAATGGGCCCACCAGGATTCGAACCTGGGACCAACCGGTTATGAGCCGGTGGCTCTGACCAACTGAGCTATGGGCCCACCGGTTAAGTGGTCAATTATATTCCGACAATTATTATTGTCAAGAAGCAGTTGAACTCCAGGTGTGAAACACGAATTTACTGGACAAACGTCTCCAACAAACATTTCTATCATTATCAATACTCATTGACAGGAATATTAATGATGCTTTCGCAGTAACAATTTAAAATGATCTGGATTTCGGTATAATAGATTAAAAGCACGGCCTACCATGAAGTGAGAGGTGACTTTATCAGGAATATTGAAATATCTATACAACAGTAATTTTCTCCATTCGTCTTGGTTACAAAGGCCCAAGTGGTTTTGAAAGAGATTTTATCTTGGCTAAGATAGTTTAATTGGGTGTCTGTTTCAATGTTATGGGTGGGCACCTGGCTTATATGATTACTGTTTTGCTATGCAGGGAAATGGAAAAAATTAGCGTTAATGGGGTTAATTCGGCTCTATTTTGGGTTTAAACCGGCTTACGTAAAAGATTTCACTGATTTTTCAATTTATTATCGGAGACCTCTGAAAAAGGTTTCTATTTTTGCCCATTATTAGCATATGCCCTTAATTTGAAGTGGCTCAAATAACAAAAATAGACGATATGAGCCTATTTGTAGTTTCTAAAGTTGCAGATGGTGGTCTCATCTGGTCCGGTATCAGCGATATCCATACCAAGAAAGATCTTGAAAGAGATCCGGTCATTGATCCGGGCTTCAGCCTGGGGGTCCGACAGGTTGAACCACTGTTGCATGAGGAGTATCTTGAACATAAAGACAGGGTCATAGGCAGGTCTTCCGGTATTAGAGGGATGAAGGTTGGCGAATTTCTGTCTTATTGGCTCCCAATCGATAAGGTCATCTATCTTGTGCAACCAGTTAGTTTCGTCTAGGCACTTATTGACCTGGAGTTGCGCAAATGATAGTTGAGTCTCTTTCTTCTTAATCATCGTTAGCTCTCCTTAATTGGATTCAGAGAGATTATATAATATTGAGTAATATATAGCAAGATATTAGTATTAGGTATGTTTTAAAATTAGCTAGAAAGTTTCTCAGAGGTCTCTATCGGTGAACGGGGCATAGATGGGTATAGCGACTGACATAATCCTGCTCGTTGTCGCTGCATTTTTCTGCGGATTGTTGATGCAGCGCATGGGTCAACCAATAATCCTGGGCTACATAGCCACCGGGATTATTCTGGGACCGCATACTGGAGGGCTTACGGTCTCAAATATTCATGAGATCGAACTGCTGGCCGAGATCGGTATCGCGTTACTACTATTTGCCCTGGGGCTTGAATTTTCTTTTAAGGATCTCAAGCCTGTCAAAATGATCGCATTGTTGGGAACACCCATACAAATGGCCCTTACAGCCGGGCTCGGTTTTGTCATAGGCCACCTAATGGGGTGGGATTGGAAGTCGTCGCTCTGGCTTGGGGCACTGGTCTCGCTCTCCAGTACCATGGTGCTCCTCAAGACATTGATGAACCAAGGCTGGCTGGGGACCCTTTCCAGTAAAGTGATGATAGGTATGCTCATCATCCAGGATCTGGCCGTGATCCCGATGATGATTATCCTCCCCCAGTTGAACAATCCGGTGGTCGGGCTGCCGGTGCTCGGTTTGGCGGTCCTCAAGGCCGGGGCATTCGTAACTGGAATGATTCTGCTCGGAACTAGATTGCTTCCAAGGCTTATGTCCCACATCGCCAGGCTCGGCTCAAGAGAGCTTTTTCTGTTGGCAATCACCGCCATAGGTCTGGGGGTGGGTTTTATTACTCACCTTGTAGGGCTCTCTTTTGCCTTTGGCGCCTTTGTGGCAGGAATGGTCCTGAGCGAGTCTGACTACGGCCACCAGGCCTTGAGCGATATTATCCCCCTGCGGGATCTTTTCGGCCTCCTGTTTTTTACATCGGTTGGAATGCTGTTTGATCCGGCATTTTTATACAGCCATATTAGGGAGGTAATTTTGCTGGTAATAATGGTAAGCGTCGGCAAGGGGCTTATTTTCGCTTTTGTATCACGCGTTTTCAATTATCGTAATGTCATTCCATTGGCTGTTGGACTGGGCCTGTTTCAAATCGGGGAGTTTTCGTTCGTTCTGGCAAGAGTGGGACTGTCGACCGGCTCCATCGGAAATGACCTTTACGCCTTAGTATTAACTGCAGCCATTCTGACTATGGTGCTCACACCTGTGGTTTCAGGTCAGACGGCGAAAATATACTCGCTTAGGCGGCATGGTTTCCGCCATGAGAGGCTTGAATCCTCAAAAATCCCCGATTCTGGACAAAAAAGACATGTCATTATTGTAGGCGGTGGGCGAGTGGGCTTTCAGATAGCGCAGATTTTGAAGCGGCTTAATATACAATTTGTGATCATCGAGCTTGATCACCGGCGTTTTGAACAGGCCAAAGAGGCTGACATGGCAGTCGTATATGGCGATGCCAGCCATGAAATCGTTTTAGAGGCAGCGGGGATTAAAGAGGCGACCCTTTTAATCCTTACTATACCCGGCCTTGTAGCGGCCAGGTCAACCATCGTCCACTCCAAACGTTTAAATAAGCGTATCGAAATAGTAGCTCGAACATCAGGTTTAGACTATTTCGATGTATTAAAAGATCTCGGGGTTTCAGAAATTGTGTTTCCAGAATTCGAGGCGAGCCTTGAGATGACGCGGCAATCCCTTCTCCGTCTCAAGGTCCCGCTGACTGAAGTTCAACGTCATACGGACACTATCCGACATGAACTTTATGCAGATTTCTTCAATGACAGTGATAATTATCGCGTGCTGTCCCAACTCAGAGATGCTGAGCAGCAGTTTGATTTACAATGGGTCCGTTTGGCCCTGGAGAGTCCAATGGCCCATCGGTCGATAGGTGAAAGCGAAATACGTAAAACAACCGGTGCATCAGTTGTTGGTGTTGTCAGGGATGGACAGTTGATGCCCAATCCCAATGCTGACTTTGTTTTGATGCCTGATGACTTGATTGCGATTATAGGGAGTGAAAAAAACAGGGAGGTTTTTTGTGATATGGCCTCATCTGCATCGCATAGATAATACTGATTGGATAAGAGGAGAAACTGGTGGAATCAGATCTTTTCCAGGGGAAAGGGCACTACCTCATTGATGTTAGACGAATTTGTAAGCAGCATTACCAGGCGGTCTATACCAAGTGCCATGCCTGCGCATTTGGGAAGCCGGCTCAGGGACTCCAGAAATTTTTCCGGCCACGGACAGGCGTTAAATCCTTGTTCCATGAGTCTTTCAGCCTCTTTTCTGAATCTTGTCTCTTGCTCTACAGGGTCTGTAAGTTCGGAAAAACCGTTTGCGATCTCGAGTCCGCCCGCATAAAGTTCAACCCTCTCGGCCACCGTGGGGTCGGATGGCTTCAGCTTGGCAAGAGAGGCACAGTATGCAGGATAATCCATTAAAAATATCGGTCGATCCAGAGGCAAGTTCGGTTCTATTTTTGTCACCATGTCTTCATTAAACCGCTCTAAATCCGTTGAAACGCCCGGTATCCAGCCGGCATATTTTTCAAACGCCTTTTTTATAGTTATCTTGGGAAAATCGGGATTTATATCTATCTTTTGGTCTTTGTACGTTATTGAACCATTTTTCCAGCCAGCCGCCCCGGCTGTTATTTTAATTATGGCTTCACAATCAGACATAAGATCGTGGTAATTCGAGCCCGTCCTGTACCACTCCAGCATGGTAAATTCAGAAAGGTGATGACAGCCTCGTTCTTCCTGCCGGAATACAGGGCCTAGCTGGAATATCCGATCAAACCCTTCTGCTAAAAGGCGTTTCAAGTTGATTTCAGGTGAGGGGATCAGATACATGTCAGGCCTGCCTCTCCCTTGGGAGACCGGAAATGTCTGAATGGATGCCTCAGGTATGGGCGCCTCAATCAGCAAGGGGGTTTGGACCTCAAGAAATCCCTGTTCCGCCAGAAAGGATCTGATTGATTTTATAATTCTGTCCCTGATTGACAATATCCTGTGTTTGGAAATGATTTCCCCGGCTTTATGGATATTGTTGCTGTAGTAATAGGAGTTGTTCAGGTCAGGTTCTATCTTTTTGCTCGCTCCACATATTCCCCTGTGCGGGTATCTATCTTCAGAAGTTCGCCTTGCTTTATAAAGAGGGGTACCTGGATCTCGTATCCTGTTTCAAGGATTACAGGTTTTGTGGCACCGGTGGCCGTGTCTCCTCGAATTCCGGGAGGGGATTCTGTCACCTCGAGTTCAACAAAAGTCGGCAGAGATATATCAATTGGAGATCCCTGAAAGAACAGGATGTCAACCTCCATATTTTCCAACAGGAAGCTTTTTGCCTCCACTACCTGGTCATTTGTTAAGGTTACTTGATCGTAGGTATCCGTGTTCATAAAGTGAAAGCCCAGATTGTCCCGGTAGAGATATTGCATATGCACTTCATCGAGGTTGGCTGGTTCGAACTTGTCACCCGATCGATAAGTACGATCCACAGTGTAACCGGTTACCATGTTTTTGAGCTTGCATTTATAAAGGGCCTGCCCCTTTCCCGGTTTGGAAAACCGGAAATCAGTAATGACATATGGTTCTCCGTCGATAGTTATTTTTAGTCCTTTTCTGAGGTCTGAAGAATCATACACTTCAATCTTCTCCTTGATAAATGATTTAACTGAAAATATTCATATGGCTGTGGTTTATTAATTTTGTCTGTATTTTATTTGCAGATAGAACCGGCAGGCATTTATTCGCTCCCTGTCAAGGACGGTTATGCGTCACCATGATGTGGTTTCTATCAATAGTCCATAATTTCTCTAAGTTCAAGCATAGTCCTTTTTATATGAATTTTGTAAAACTAATGGATTTTGTTAAAGGGCAGGGCACGAGAAGCAAAAATGCAAGGGCGTATTTAGATACGGGCATTTTGCCGACGGGCAACGCAGCCCAATGGCTATAGGGACAAAGGACAAGGGTTTGGAATCAGATTACCGGGATGACTGTATAATTACCACATCCCCTTCAATGATATAGGTACGAGTGAACCATAGAGGAGAGAGCGGAAGGCCCAGCAGCATATCCAGAAAGCCGAATTTACTTTTTATATTTATATTTATTATACCATTACCCTCATATTCATCTAGTTTTTCTTCAAAAACCCTTTGCAGAGGTGGCTGTTTCCAGGTTACGAATCCGAAAAGTCCGAAGTGGGCCTTTATATTATCCTTGAAGTGCTTTACTACCAGCAGTCTTACCGGAGCAGGGTCATTGAGACATAGAGGAGGATCTGCTTCCAAAAGGTCCAAATGGACTGTGCTGCATCCACATAAGAGAAAGATGAAGAAGATGCTTATAATGGTTTTGTCAATAACGAACTGAAAATTCATTATACCTTCCTCTTGGTGTCTCTTCATGAAATTCTACTTTGTCTACCCTTGAATACGCAGGACCTTTACGGCACCAGTTTATCAACTCGTTCACCGCCCAAACAGGTCCTTCCGCAACGAGTTCCACCCTGCCATCTGGAAGATTCTTTACCCACCCTTTAAGCCCTAGGCGTTTAGCTTCAGCCTTTGTATTCGCTCTAAAAAATACACCTTGAACCCTTCCTTGCACTAATATGTTTACACGTTTTTGACGGTTTTCCATCATAGTAGGCACCCTAAAACTGATGTAAAGTCTCTGTTGTTTTGTTCTCCATATTCCAATCTGACGTTTTAAAAATTTTACACCTCATCCAAGATTGTCCTATTTTAGATCGGCGGATATTCTAAGCAAGCTACGGGAAAACGTCAATCCGGCTTGAATTACTGTTTATATATTATTATATGATTATGATATCATTAGAACTGCCTGCCGAAATAAAATTAATTTCTAAAAATTTCAAAAAAAGGGCGATATGATGCATTCATGCCTTAAAAATTACACATTTGGACAAGATAAGGTCGTCATTCCAAAAGAGACTGTGAAAAATGCATTAAACAGGCTTAGACAAAATGAGTCGATTAATTTAAGTAGCATTTTGCGCATCGATAAATTTGATAAAATAGGTATACCGGCCTTCATCTGTGAGATTGAGTCAAATTTGGGGATAGCTGATAGCTGCGGGAAGGGTACAACTATAGAGCAGGCAAAGGCCAGCGCATTAATGGAGGCGGTCGAACGTTATAGTTGTGAATGGTTTATAAAAAAGAAAAGGCCTTTTATTATTTCCAGCTACGACAAATTAAAAGAAAATGCATTAGATCCATTAAGTTTACTTTTACCTTTACCATCTGTTTATCAAACAGATGAGATATTGAGGGATTTGAGAAAATTATCCCTTCCCTGGATAGAAGCCTTTTCTTTAACATATAATAAGCCTGTTATTTTCCCTTTACACTGGTTTTATCTTATCTATGGCACCACAGGATTTGCTAGCGGAAATACAATACAAGAGGCAACACTTCAGGCAATAGGAGAGGTAATAGAAAGGCATAATATCTCAAGAGTCATACAAGGAAAGTTATCTACTCCATCTCTTGATATTTCTTCTGTTGATTGCCACATTGCAAAGTCATTGATAAAAAAGTTCTTTGATGCGGGTATTGAGCTTTATATTAAGGATTTTTCTTTGGGATTAAACATTCCAACCATAAGTGTTCTTGCTTATGATTCAAGTCCACCAACAGATACGCTCAGGATATATAATGCGGCAGGTGCACATCTGAATCGTGATTTTGCCTTAATTCGTGCCCTGATCGAGCTTGCTCAACATAGAGCAGAGATTATTTATAAAGAAAACAGAGATAAAAGGGCAGGCGGACCCACTTACTGTTTCCCATATTTCAAGACCTTAGAGGATGCTAAATATTTAACAGAAAACACGGAGATAATTCCTTTAAATAAAATATCTACTTACAGGCATTCAGATTTTAAGATAGAAATAGAGAAGGCGGTAAATCTTATTAAGCAGGATAATAATCTAGAGGTAATTGTAACTGATACTACTTGTTCTGAATTTCAAATACCAGCAGTAGCGGTAACAATACCTGGAACAAGGCTTAATCGTCCCAGTACTAGCCTAAATCCCTATTTTTATATGGCAAAGATTTGCATGTATTTACAAAATTATGAGGATGCCATTGGGTATTTTAAAAAATCCATAGAAATTGATCCCCGGTATAAAGCTACTCCCCATATTTCATGTGACATAGCCATTTGTTATAAGAAGCTCAGGATGTACGAGCAATCAAAAGAATATTTTGAGAGGACTCTAAACCTGTCACCCCAATTGGTTTTTTCCAAGAAATTCATAGGTGATTTTACGGAAGTAATCCAGTCCTTATGATAAAAAAAACGGAATATGCAATATCTAAAAAACGCAGAATGTAGATGGAAAATACCGCATTTAATTCTGAAGATACTTTGACTGATTTTCGTGCATACGGCCGGTCAAAGGCCTTGAAACAAATGAATAGGGGTGAAACGAGGCATTGGTCTGATTGGCGCTGGCAGTTTTCAAATCGGATTAAGGGCCTTGATGCACTGTCAGGATTGTTGCAACTTACATGTTCTGAGAAAGAGGTTTACAGAGACGTCATAGGACGATACAAATATGCGGTTACGCCTTATTATTTTTCCCTGATCGATTGGTCGGATACCGATGATCCTATCAGGAAACAATGTATACCTGATCCAAGGGAGATTGAATTTTCCCTTCCAGGTTCAGAAGAAGACCCCCTGGCCGAACGTTCACATATGCCGGTTCCCGGTCTGATTCACAGGTATCCTGATCGTGTACTGGCAATGGTGACAGGTAGATGTGCTGTTTACTGCCGTCATTGTAACAGGAAACGCACATGGATAAGTGCAGAGGCCGGCAGTACAAGAGAGGCCTTTTGCCGTATGGTGGAGTATGTCGCTGCCAGCCCCGGTGTTCGTGAAGTCATAGTCTCCGGGGGAGATCCCCTTATATCACCCCTGAGCCTGCTGGATGAGTTTTTAAAGGAATTTAGAAAAATTCCTCATGTGGAGGTGTTACGTATTGGCACCAGAATTCCTGTAGTTATGCCCATGCGCATAACCGAGGACCTGTGTCAAATACTGGCCAGACATCGTCCCCTCTGGATAAATACTCACTTCAATCACCCAAGAGAGATCACACCTGAGTCAACAAAAGCGTGCGAAAGGCTCCTCAAGGCAGGGATACCGGTGTCGAATCAGGCTGTGTTATTAAAAGGGGTCAATGATTCCCTTAAAGTTATAAAAGAATTGTGTCTTGGACTTCAGAGGATCATGGTAAGACCCTACTACCTATTCCACTGTGATGCAGTGCGGGGGGCAGATCACTTTCGGACAGATATCAGAAAGGGTGTTGAAATTATTCAGGAGCTGTGGGGCAAAATAGGTGGTCTGTGTATACCGAACTATGTTGTGGACCTTCCTGACGGTGGAGGCAAGGCCATGATGGTACCTTCATATTTGCTTGAATTCAGCCAAGAAAGGGCAATATTCCGCACCTTTGAAGGAAATATAGTGAGGTATCCGTGTCCTGAAGGGGCAGATGCCTTGCTTTGAATATATTTTTTTAATATAATTTTACAAATGCCATAGAATCCATCCCGATAGTCTTGATAACGTAAAGAAGCATAATTACTATAACAATATATTCACACATAGAGGCAGCGGGCAGTTACTATGTGATCGCAATTTTTATCAGAATTGGCTCCAGCCAGTTAACCATGTTAACAGGAGGGAGACAGCATGGAAGTCAAGCAAGCTAAAAGTCTAATTTCATCCCTTTTTGTAAATGGATCTTCAGTTTCAGGCAGGGTGCGTTTTTGGGACGGCTCTGAAATATCTTTTGGGAGAGAGGCCCCGGCATTTGTCATACACTTCAAGACACCAGAAGCCTTAGATGCCCTTTGGGGCAATCTGTCCATGGGTTTTGGAGAGGCCTATACCAGAGGCGACATAGATGTGGATGGGGATCTGGGTGAGGTGGTGAGTCTGGCTTATAAAGAAGGCCTTTTCTCTAAGTTTTCGCCGATGCAAAAGATCCATCTCTGTTGGTTGAATTTGAGGAAAAAGGCGAGTCTGAAACAGAGCAAACTAGACATACAGGCCCATTATGACAGGGGCAATTTCTTCTATAGACTATGGCTTGACAAAGGACTTAATTACTCCTGTGCATATTTTAATAGCACTGACGATTCTCTGGAGCGGGCACAGATGCAAAAGATTCATCACTCGCTTAAAAAACTCAGGCTCAAACCCGGACAGAGGTTGCTCGATATCGGGTGTGGCTGGGGGAGCCTGGTGGCGGAGGCAGCAAGATCTTATGGTGTAAAAGCTGTAGGACTGACCCTTGCTGAGAATCAGTATGAACTCGGATGCAGGCGTATAGAAAAAGAGGGGTTGTCTGACGAAGCAGAGATTCGGCTTCAGGACTACCGTGAGATCCCGGATGAGGAGAATGGAATCTATGACCGTATAGTATCCATTGGTATGTTTGAGCACGTCGGGAAGGAGAATATCCAGATTTTTTTTGAAAAAGTGGCGAAATTACTTCGTCCAAAAGGTATACTATTGTTGCATACTATTGCACGCCTGAAGCCTGAGCCTTTGGATCCATGGTTGAAAAAATACATATTCCCAAATGGTTACATACCTGCACTTGGTGAGACTGTTGAGGCTGCACAAGATGTGGGTTTGGATTTTTCAGACTTGGAAGACCTCCGTTTGCATTATGACTTGACTTTGGGGCACTGGATAGAGCGGTTTGAGGCAAATGCCTTGCAAGTCAGAAGAATGATGGGGAAACAGTTCGTAAGGATGTGGAGGCTCTATCTTCACGGTTCTCAGAGGTCATTCCGCCATAATAGACTGCATGTTTTTCAGCTTCTCTATTCTATGGGATGCAGAAAAGATTGGCCTCTTGCCAGAGACAAATTAACTGCAACATCCGCCGTAACTGATTATTCTGGTCTGCTTCACTTTCCCAGCCATTGCGAGTTACGATGAGCACTTTTAAAGGGAATCAACCCTTGATGCAGGCCAGAGGTCTCAACATCGCTACCTTTCTTGCAAGTCCTGCCATGTGCGTGGAATCCACTACCCCGGTGACGTCCTTATATGCTTCGGGCGCCTCTTCAGCCGCACCCCTGTAGCTCGCTGCCCTTATGAGTATACCTTTTTGGGCCAGTTCGGCGATTATCTTCCGGCCTTTCCAGCGCTTCAGCGCGGCTCTTCGACTCATTGAACGGCCTGCGCCGTGGCAGGCGGAACCCCAGGCCATGGCTTCTCCTGTTTCCCGGCCTACCAGAATATAGGAACAGGTCCCCATAGTTCCACCTACCAGAACGGGTTGACCGATATCTTTGAATGCCTCAGGCAATTCAGGTCTGCCGGGACCAAAAGCCCTGGTAGCGCCCTTTCGGTGGACAAAAAGGCGTTTCACCCTGCTGTTTATTTTGTGATTTTCTATTTTGCATGTATTATGGCTGACATCATAAAGGTTTTTCAAATTCGCTCTTGGACATATTCCTTGAAAGACCTGACGGATCAGATGAGTAATTACCTGCCGGTTCGCCAGTGCACAGTTCACTCCACAGGCCATGGCCTTATAATATCTTTGTCCTTCAGGAGATTTTATTGGAGCGCACACAAGCTCCCGTTCTCTGATTGGAATATGATACTTCTTGCCGGCCTGACCAAGTACCTGAAGATAATCGGTTCCGATCTGATGGCCCAGTGCCCTGGAGCCGCAGTGGATTGCCACTATTATGTCTCCCTGTTTTAAACCCAGGGCCTTGGCGGAGGGCTGATGAAAGATCCTTTCTACGCACTGTATCTCCAGATAATGGTTTCCTGAACCAAGGGTCCCCACCTGTCGATACTGTCGGAGTTTAGCGACATCCGAGACACAAGACGGATCAGCCCCTTCCAGTCTTCCCTGTTCTTCCGTGTGGGCAAGATCTTCTGGTAGTCCATAACCCCGTCCTACGGCCCACTGCGCACCTCCTGTGAGAACCTCATCCAGTTCGTCAGGTGACAGCCTGATCTTACCTTCAGAACCCATACCAGATGGGACAACCTTGAAGAGTCGATCTATCAGCGGCTCAAGGACGGGCAGGATCTCGTCTCGCATGAGACCGGTCTGCAGGTTCCTGACCCCGCAGGAAATATCATAGCCGACTCCGCCTACCGATATAATACCGCCGTCGTCCGGATCAAATGCCGCTACTCCTCCTATGGGAAAACCATAGCCCCAGTGGGCATCGGGCATGGCAATGGCAGCCTTGACAATCCCGGGCAGCGAGGCAACATTGCTGAGCTGTTGGCGCACCTTTTCATCCATTTCGGAAATCAGATCTTCACTGGCAAAGATAAGGCCGGGGACTCTCATATCCTTATCCATGGGAATTTCCCACTGATATTCTTCCAGGCGTTTTAGCTGTTTAATCTCCATGGTCTATTTAAATAATAATAATGTTAATCTATACATCTACAACACACTGGGCAATCCAGCCTTCATCATCTTGCCTGACTACGAGTTCTGTAAAGGTTGCTCCTTTAACTTCTACTCCTCGTTGATGCCTTGATAAATCAAACGGTTCTCCCATTGCCGTTCCCATAAGACTAAGGTCCTGTATTCTGACTTTGAAGTCGCTGAATATCAGCCTTTGTATATCGGATTCAGCCAAAAGGGAATTGAGCCATGCAACAAATAGACCCTCGATATCAAAGGACTCACACGAAATTGTAACTGATTTCCGAGGTATGATGGTGTCAAGGTCTTCCACAAAAAGAGAAAACATTGTCTTGGCACCATTTTCAAAGGCCTCTGACAAGGTCTTGCCTCTACCCCTAATGCCTATATCAGCGCCGTGTTCAAAAGTTTCAAAGGATGCCGCCATGTCTGCTCCACTTTTTGCGACTCCACTCTATCCATCCCCAGATAGAAAGCCCGGTGAAGACTATAAAAAGGGCGGCCTGGGCATAAATACCGTGATAGATATTCACGATTATCCACCCTATGTTCGCCATTGTATAGACAGCAAAACCAGAACGTTTTTTTCTTATGTTCAGTATTGCCCCTATTATACTAAGAGCGGTCAGTGTCCATGGGAAAATATGATTCATAATTCCAGGCAACGAGGCACAAAGGGTGCTCCTGAATTCCATGAAAATTTTGAGTCATGCACCAGGGACGTTTTGATCGGAATCACAGTTCAACTCACCTTAGGTGCGGCAACATGGCCCTGAACACTGGAGAGCCCGCCTTCCCCAGCAGCTCGTAAACCGCCATTTCCGCCGGTCCTACAGATGCTCCAATGGTTTCCATCCGGCCCAGAGCCGATTTGGCATTTCTTCCTTTCCTGGATGATATCGCATCAGCCACTATCCAGGGCCTGTATCCCATTTTTATTGCACAAACGGCAGTCTGATAGACGCATATATGAGCCTCTACGCCTACCATAATAAGAGTATCAACAGCGGCAGACAGGTTGAATACGACCTGTTTCACGTTGTAATTCGCAAGTGAATTGAACTCGATTTTGTCTATACAGGTGTTATCCTCAAGCAACTCGGCAAGTTCAGGGACAAACGGACCGAGGCCCTTTTTGTATTGTGTCGTTGCTACAACAGGTATCTCCATAACCTTGGCACAGTGTATCATAAGAGCGGTATTGGCTATCACCCTGTCTGCTTTATGAATGGCCTTCATGAGGTTTTCCTGAAGATCAATGACCATGAGGCAGCAACGTTTGGGATTTAGAATATCCAGGCAATCAGCACTCATAGGTTATCTCCTTACAAAAAAAAGCGCATATATTATAACATGCGCCTTTTTTTGCCGAAACTGGAAACTGGAAATTTGAAATCAGGTAATAAATCTACATGTTATTATTTGTTCCAATTTCAAATTTCATTTCTAGTGACTTGTGGTAAAGATATCATATTTTCTGCTATTCTTCTCCGGGGTATTTAGGCCTTGTGGTGATACGCGCGAGTAGAACCCCAAGAATCAGCAAGCTTCCTGAGATATAAAAAGCATACTTCAGACTGCCTGTTATGTCTTCAATCGTACCACCCAGCCGTGCCATGAAAAAGCCTAACCCCCAGCCCAGAAATACCAGACCATAGTTAAATCCAAGGTTCTTGGGCCCATAGAAGTCAGCAGTAAAGGATGGCAACAGGGCAAGACCACCGCCATACTGCCAGTATGCGATACCAACGACCACAAACAGAAGCAGTACATTCTGTGTAGAAATTACAAATGGTAATGAAAACAGACAGAGGGCAGATATGGCGCAGTTTATTGTATACGCATTCACACGCCCGATCTTGTCAGAATAAGAACCGGTACCGACTCGTCCGGCAGCATTGACAAGACCTCCAAATGAGACAAGGATCCAGGCATTTGCCGCAAGAAATGGTATGTTTTGGCCTGCCTTGATCATCAGGCTGTTGGCGTTTGCAATGATCAAAAGCCCTGACTGTGTAGTGAGCATGAACAAGAATACCAGGGCATAGAACTGCCAGGTCTTGATCATCTCAGAGGTATTCCAATTATGCTTGGTCGAAGCCGCTATCTGCTTGGCGGTTGCCGCGACTTTAGGCCCTGGAGGCACATATCCTTCCGGAGGCGTCAGCAGGAGCTGACCCGCTATGATTACCACCAGTGCGAACAGTATTCCCAGACCGACAAAGCTTCCTGTTATGCCGTAATGGTCAATCAGATATTGAGCCAGAGGGCTGATATAGAGGGCCGCTCCTCCGTAGCCGCCTACCACAAGTCCTGCGACAAGACCTCTTCTGTGTGGACCAAACCACTTGAGGGCCGCAGGGGTGGGGGCGGCATAACCAATACCCATGCCAATGCCCCCAAGTATGCCGAAACCCAAAACCAGCCCGGCATAACTCTTCATCAATCCGGCAATTATGCAGCCGGCGGCAAGGAAAAGTCCACCCACGGTTGCACCCACCTTGGGGCCGAATTTATCTTGTATGCGGCCCCCGGGGATCATCAGCAAGGCAAAGATGATAACACATAAAGAAAACGGTGTTGCAGCCTGGGCGTTGGTAAGATAGGTCCAACCCGCATTTATACCTTCTTCGATGACTTGACCAGCTTTATCCACATCAACCAGGCTCGATTTCCATATGCTCCAGGCATATAATATACCAAGACACAGGTTGATGGCAGTACCCGCAAAGGTAGTTATCCAGGCCTGTGCTGGTTCTTTTGTAATTTGAGCCGTCATATTTATCTACCTCCTAAAGATGCTCTAATATAGAATGAGTTGTTACTTCATCAGTTCTTTTTTGCTCTTTTTAAGGTCATCTATCATCTCCTGCGACATCTTTTGGATTTCAGTGACGATATCAGGATTCGCCAACGTAGTGGTATCACCTACATCCCTATCGTTGGATATGGCTGACAGTATCCTGCGCATTATTTTACCGGAACGTGTTTTCGGCATATCCGGTACAATCCAGACCTTTCTCGGCCTTGCGATTTTGCCGATGGAATCACAGATACTCTGTGAGATCTTGGCAACCAACTCAGGGCTGGGATCGTATCCCGGTTTCAGAGATACATAGAGATCAGGGACCATTCCCTTTATTTCGTCAACTACAGGAACAACCGCCGCTTCCGCCACTTCAGGGACATCAAGAGAAGCGGACTCAAGTTCCTTGGTCCCAAGCCGGTGTCCGGATACATTGATTACGTCATCAATTCTTCCGAGGATGCGATAGTATCCGTCTTCGGACAACACCGCCGCATCACCGGCAAGGTAAGGCCAATCACGCCAGTCCTTACTATTTTTGTTTTTGCAGTATCTTGCAAAATACGTGGATACAAATCTATCACGATCTCCCCATATAGTCTGGAACTGGCCCGGCCAGGGATTCTGTATACAGATATTACCTGCCTTTCCAGCTCCTGCACGTACTACGTTTCCATCATCATCGTAGATTATCGGATGAATACCAGGTACACCAGGACCTGCACTGCCGGGCTTCATGGGCCTAATCGCAGGCACGGTACTGCAGAGAAAACCGCCGTTCTCCGTCTGCCACCAAGTATCAACTATTACTGCCTCACCCTTCCCGACTACATTATAGTACCATTTCCATACCTCCGGCTCGATAGGTTCTCCGACAGTGGTCATGTGTTTAAAGTGATAATTGTACTTAGCAGGTTCATCAGGACCGATTTTTCTGAGTGCCCGTATTGCGGTTGGTGCAGTATGGAAGATATTTACATCCAATTCTTCCGCTATCCTCCACGCCCGTCCCGCGTCAGGATAAGTGGGCACACCTTCAAAAATTACAGAAGATGCGCAAAGGGCCAATGGGCCGTAAACAATATATGAATGTCCTGTGATCCAGCCGATATCGGCCATACACCAGTAAACATCCTCCGGATGGATATCCTGGATATATTTTGAGGTCCCAGTCACATAAGCAAGGTATCCTCCTGTGCTGTGCTGGCATCCCTTGGGTTTTCCAGTGGTTCCACTCGTATACATCAGGAACAGGGGGGCTTCAGCAGGCATGGGTACCGGATCCACCCTTTTGCCTCGATACTCCTTGATTAGATCATTTACAATGAAATCACGACCTTCTACCATAGGCGTAGGACTCGAGTTTTTCCCGGGATAGCGCTGCCATATTAAGACCTTATCAACGGTCTGGCCTTCCTTTTCCGCCTTGGCTACAGCTATGTCTGCGTTTGCTTTATGGTCAAGGAGCTTGCCTCCCCGGTAATAACCGTCAATGGTTATGAGCACATTACTTCCGGAGTCAACGATTCTGTCTGCGCATGCGTGGCCGCTGAAACCTCCAAAGACCTCAGAGTGAATAACGCCGAGTCTGGCGCACGCAAGCATGGTTATGGGGAGTTCCGCCACCATGGGCAGGTGAAGCGTCACCCTGTCGCCTGCCTTTAGACCCGCAAAGTCACGAAGCAGAGAGGCAAACTCGTTGATCCTTCCATATAGGTCCTGATACGTAAGGTGCTCAATTCGTTCGTTTTCAGGTTCAGGTACCCAGTGGATTGCAGTCTTATTCTTGTTCTTTTCAAGATGCCTGTCTACACAGTTATAACAAGCGTTTATCTTCCCGCCCACGAACCACTTCCAGCAGGGCGCGTCACTTGTATCAAGTGTTGTATGCCAGTACTTGTACCAGTCCAGTAAATCAGCATATTCCTTGAAACATTCAGGGAAGTTGTCAAGGCTGAACCGGTCATATACACCTTCGTCGGTCAGGTTTGCCTGAGCAATAAATTTTATGGGAGGATTATAATAATCTTCCTCTTTCCAGTGGACAGCGATTTCTGATGCTGATGTCTTTACAGATGCTTTTTTTGCCATAGATCAAACTCCTTAAATGCTTTTATAATTTTACGACTAAACGTTTTTCGCATGCAAAATATTTTAATAAAACATTGGCATTTCTTCATGTAGGTAGCTGACATCTTTCGTCGTCATTGCAAATAGTGAAACCAACACAGATGTTATAAACCAATACTTAAAGAATTTTCGCTTTGATCAAAACGACTAAAAAGTATTAACCTTAAAATGAATGATGCCAGAATATTAATAAGTAATTATTTTTCGCCATCGATTTTTCAAATAGGTAATTTCTGTAATACTATTAAACCTCCTTCAAGAAGTTTCTATTACCTGTGGATATTTCATATATGGCGACATATAGCGCGAATGATAGCACATGATGGCCTATATGAAATATCCAGTACCACTTTTATACCTCTTAGAAGACATACTGCATGGAGACCGTAAAGCGGTTTCCTGAATGTATTTGCCTATGCCGCTCGGTCTCGATGAAAATATATTCAGCACCTACCTTAAGTGGTTCAGAGAGTGAATACCAGGTATTGATGAAATACTGTTCGTTACGCGTAAACCGACGGTCATTAGTGTAGTCTCCTATGTCGCCGTTATTAGGATTGTCAAAGCCATAACCTACTGCCATAGTGGTCTTGTCATTGAATGCATAAGTAAGATCTGCCCATCCGCCATAGGCTGATGCAGGTTCACCATACTCAGCCTTATCATTATCGTACGCCATATCCAGATCATAGCGAAGGAAGTTGCGCCCGATGCCCTCACCGGTCCAGATCTCACCCTTTAAGGTAAAGGGGCCTGTGACGTACTTTAATTCCCCGCAAATCAGCCAGCGGTCGGCGTTATCAGAACTATCCTGCCCATAGTCTGCATTTCGGTAACCTCCGCCAAGGGCTACAAGTCCGCCTTTGCCGAGAATTTCATCAGAGTACTGTATCCGGGTGAGAAGCCACGGCATACGGTCCTCGTTTTCAGTATCCGTACGTCGGTGTTTCATTACCGATGCCAATACCTGGAAATCTCCCAGTTCTTGCCTCACTGTAATCTGCGGGACACGCCACCACAGGTTCCCCGCAGCGGTCAGAATACCGAAGTCAACGGTCGATGGATTGAGCTGTGAGACCGGTATCCAGTCCTGGCCGACCAGCATGCTTGTATGAGTCTTTTCATAGCCGACATTAATATAGCCTAGACGCATACGTGGAATAAGGTTGTTGCCTGAGTTGTCGCCGTAGAAATCAGTCTCTATGTGGGCCATGGCCGACCATTCGTCCCACTTGTGACTTGCTTTGAATCCCAACCGGGTATCACGGGGATTAAAGTCGGTAGAGTCGTTTTCATAATCACTCTCCTTGGCCACACAACCTATAAAGTCATTGTAATTTTTAAATTCGGCCGTATCGTAATTAAAGTCGACCTTGACTTTTCCATAGAGCTTCATGTTGTACTTTGACCATACATTGCCAAATGTCGTAAGGTTTTTAAGGGCGGTTACCTCATCGGCCGTCAGGGCTGGAATTTCAGGAGCGGCCACAACCTGTGGTGCCGGTGGAGCTGTTTCAAGCTGATTGATACGATTCTGAAGGGCCTGCATATTTTTTTGCATCTGTATCATCTGGTCCTGCATTGTCTTCATCTGCGTCTTCAGGTCTTCAACAGATTCTCCATAAGCCAATGTACCGACTCCTCCGCTTAAACAAACGAAGAATAAGCTAGACACAAATATTGTCGCCCGGCAAGGCGAAAAAAACCACTTCATTAAAAAATCCTCCTCTATCCTTTATTTTTATGAGGTTAATCCTCGAGTGTTGACAGATCTCCCTCCTTTAATCCTAACTCCCGCGCTTTCAGTACACGGCGCATGATCTTGCCGCACCTTGTTTTCGGCAGTTTGTCTTTAAATTCGATCTCGCGGATGAGCACAACGGGTCCCAAGACCTTTCGCACGTGGGCCTTCAACTCATTTACCAAGCTGTCTTCGTCCTTTTCGACGCCTTTTTTTAAGATGACAAAGATCTTGGCGACCTCTCCACGTACCTTATCAGGTACGCCTATGCAAGCTGCCTCAGCAACATGTTTGTGACCGGTTACAGCCTTTTCCACCTCTATGGTGCCGATTCGATGACCTGCGATTTTGAGAACGTCATCAGACCGTCCCAGAAACCAGATAAAGCCGTCTGTGTCCTTAGTGGCAATATCGCCGGCCAGATACATCCCGGGGAATTTTGACCAATAGATCTCTTTGTATTTCTCAGGGTCTTTATAGAGTGTTGTGAGCATAGCAGGCCACGGCTCCTTGACCACCACATGACCCCCCTTGCCGGGATCCACGTAATCGCCGTTGGCATCTACTACATCTACATGAACACCGGGGAGCGGCTTAAATGCCGAACCGGGCTTTAACTCGTTACATGGTGTCGGGGCTACCATAAACATGCCGGTCTCTGTTTGCCACCAAGTATCGATGACGGGGCATTCCTGTCGTCCTATGTTTTCATAGTACCACACCCAGGCCTCAGGGTTGATCGGTTCACCCACCGTACCCAGTAGCCGCAGGGTTGACAGATCATGCTTTTTTGGATACTGAGCCCCGAATCTCATGAGAATCCTGATGGTAGTTGGTGTTGTATAAAGGATATTGACGCCGTACTTCTCGATGATCCTCCACATGCGATCCGGTCCTGGAAACAGCAAATGTCCCTCGTACATGACGGTAGTGGTACCAACGATAAGTGGGCCGTAGACAACGTAGCTATGTCCGGTTACCCATCCGAGATCGGCTGCACACCAGAAGATATCGGTTTCCTTTATGTCGAACACCCATTTCAATGTACGATTGATCCCCACTCCATAGCCGCCGTGGCAATGTACCACTCCCTTCGGCTTGCCGGTTGTGCCCGAGGTATAAAGTATATAAAGCGGATCATTGGCATCCATCTCCACGGTCTTAAATTCTGCAGATTCCCCATCCATCAAATCATGGAACCAGAGATAGCGGCCGTCACCCATGTCGGTCTCTATACCCGCCCGCCGGACCACCACTACAGTCTCTACCGTAGGCGACGCCGTCATGGCCTCGTCTACAGCCTCCTTAAGTTTTATTACTTCGCCGTTTCTATGAAATCCGTTAACAGTTATTACAAGCCTTGCCTCTGTGTGGTTGATCCGTTCTCGAAGGGCGAGGGCACTGAAACCCGCATAGACAACACTGTGTATTGCTCCAATCTTGGCGCATCCTAGCATGGCAATAGCTATTTCCGGGATATTGGGGAGATATATAATTACACGGTCTCCCTTCCTTATTCCCAAAGATTTAAGGACATTGGCAAACTTGTTGGCAGCTCGGTACAAATCATAATAAGTCATACGCTCACGTCCGCCGCTCTCGGACTCAAAGATTATAGCCACCTTGTTCTTGCGATGTGTCTTTATATGACGGTCAAGCGCATTATAGGCGATATTGGTCTTGCCCCCTGCATACCATTTAAAAAAAGGTGCATCGGAGCGGTCAAGTACCGTATCCCATTTTTTAAACCAGTCTAATTCTTCTGCGGCTTTTTCCCAGAATCCTTCAAGATCAGATCGGCCCTGTTTCACCGCCTCCTCATACTCATCGGGGCTCAGAACAGCATCCGCAACCAACTGAGGTCGGGGCCGAAACACCCTTCCTTCGACCAACATGGCTTCGATAGCCTCATTCTCTAATTGCCCACTGACCTTTGTCGGTTTCATAAATCCAGCGATTGTATCCTCCCTTGAACTATCCCACTGAGACTATACTGAAGACGTTATTTCAAACAGGGCTAAAGAGCTGATACTACATAAAAATATAGAAATTACGATTTCCCATTATTTTAAATGGCATAAAAAGAAGTCTTTTAGATTAGAAATCTAAAACAGAGCAATCTCTGTACCATAACGGCAGTTCCTGTCACATGAGAAACAATCACCGATTATCTAACTGAATTTTATATATAAAATTGGGTAGTTTGGATGAGAAGGGCCGGGATAATCAAAAAAGACCGGTAAGAGAGCGGGGATATCTTACCCGGACTGGAGCGATTTGCTCCACTTGTAGGGAGGTCCTTTTCCCATTTATTTTTAGATATAAAGGTCTTGAAATTATTCTAAAAAGGCAAAAGTTTTTTAGCAATTCTGATTTGAATTCTCCGGAATCTGATGTTTTTTTATTTTCATTCTGAGTGTTTTGCGGTCAATACCAAGCAATCGGGCAGCACGGGTTTTATTTCCCTCTGTTAGTTCGACTACTTTCATAATGTGTAGACGTTCCATTTCCTCAAGACAAAGCGGGTCTTTCACGGGCAAACTCGATAATACGGTATTTGAGTATGCAAGATCCTGCGTGGTAATAATCTTATCTCTTGCAAAGACCACAAGCCGCTCTACCGTATTTTCCAATTCTCGGACGTTGCCCGGCCAATGATATTCCGTGAGTGCCTTCATGGCATTTGGAGACAGGCCCTCAATCACTTTCCCTTCTCTACTGCCAAATCTGTTCAGGAAGTGTTGCAGCAGTAGCGGGATATCCTCTTTACGCTCCCGTAAAGGGGGTATATGTATAGATACTACATTTAGTCTGAAGAACAGGTCTTTACGAAAGAGTCCACGGGCGACGGCCTTTTGAAGATCCTGATTTGTGGCTGATATAAGGCGAACATCGGCATTGACGACCTTATGGTCTCCTACCTTGGATATGGTTTTTTCCTCTACCGCCTTCAAAAGTTTTGCTTGGATTTCCAGGCTTATATTGGATATCTCATCAAAGAATAAGGTCCCTTTCTGTGCCATCTCAAATTTTCCATACTGGGTTTTGTCTGCACCTGTAAAAGACCCCTTTATATGGCCGAAAAGTTCACTTTCAAATATGGAGCTCACCAGGGAGCCGCAATCGACTGATACAAAAGGACCTGCCTTTCGCTGACTCATTTCGTGGATTCTGCGGGCTGCAAGTCCCTTGCCTGTGCCACTTTCACCCTGAAGCAACACGGTGGTCTCCGTGGGGGCTACCATAGCTATCATCTCTTTGATTTTTTCAATGGCAGGGCTGTTACTGATGATTTGGGCGCTTTCTATCTTTTGGTTGCGACTTTGCTTCAGATAGAGTTTTTCAATGTTTAATCGACGGTTTCTCTGTACCTGGCCGATTCGTTTAAGTAATTCATCTCGAGTAAAGGGCTTGGCCATAAAGTCAAAAGCCCCAAGCTTGACGGCCTGAACAGCGGTTTCAATAGAGCCGTTCTCCGAGATCATAACAACAATGGTCTCAGGCTCCAAATCCTTGATTTTGGCCAGGACAAGCAGTCCGTCTTCACCGGGCATATTCATCTCGAGGAGAATAAGATCAAATGACCAGTTGTTGAGCAGGGCGAGGCCTTCATGACCACTTTTTGCCTGGACAACGTTATGACCATGTTTAGTAAGGGTTTGCCGACAGGCATCCTGAATGAAGGAGTCATTGTCAATCACCAGGATGTTATAATTAGCCTCCATGGATTCCTTCCAATTGGGATCTAAAATTCCTAATTTTTTATTAAGCCCGAGCGGCATAATTTAACACCCTATCATAATAGGTAAAGAGCCATATGAAAATTCCAGCAGTTTTAGATATCTGCTGAACGTTCAATAGAACCTCATGTGATTTATTTCAAAACCGAGACGGGCTTATAAGAAATGCTCAGCTAAAGACAGAAATAATTACGCATATAATACCGCTTACTGTATAATCAGTCTGTTTAGGTTAATCCGGGGGCAAGAACCTGATCCCGGATTTTTAATGATTTTATAATCATCAATAATATCAATAAGTTGGATATATATGAGAGCGGTCCGTTCTTGAAAAAAACTTTAAAAATCGCTAATTAGCTATAATGAAACGGCGTTTTGTTTCAGTCAGTTTGCGTATATCAGCAATAATAAATGCCCGGAAAGTGAAACGGTTATGAAAGGTCCCGCTCGATCTTATATATCATGCAAGGCTTATCTTGTATTAGCAATCAAGGGCTTTTGTATGGGTGCTTCAGACGTGGTTCCGGGGGTTTCGGGCGGTACTATGGCCTTTATCCTGGGGATTTATAAAGAATTGATAGAATCTATCAGGTCTTTTGATCTGGTCTTTTTTAAATTGCTTTTTTCTTTAAAATTGGGTGATGCCTTTAATTATGTCTCATGGCGATTTCTTGTGGCTGTCGGCTCAGGTATTTTAATGGCCATATTCAGTCTTGCCAGGGTCCTGAGCTGGCTTCTTCAAAACAGACCGATACTGATATGGTCCTTTTTCTTTGGTCTTATAGTTGCTTCTTTATTTACTGTAAGCCGGCATCTTAAAGAATATAGTCCATCCATCTTTGCCTGTATAGGATTGGGAGCGGCCTTTACTTATTACCTGGTTGGTTTGGTGCCTTTATCAACACCCGACACCAGGTGGTTTTTATTTATGAGTGGGGCCGTTGCCGTATGTGCAATGATCCTGCCTGGAATATCAGGGGCATTTATCCTTGTCTTGCTGGGTAAATACCATTATTTGCTTGAAGCCGTTAATAATCGTGATTTTTTAACACTCTTTATAGTTGCTGCCGGCGCATCAGTAGGATTAATTTCCTTTGTTCGTTTTCTTAATTGGTTTTTGAATAAATACTATAATTTTACTATAGCCGTATTAACCGGCTTTATGTTGGGTGCCTTAAGAAAGGTCTGGCCTTGGAAAAAATCACTGCGGAGCATCACGGACATGCAAGGAAATGTTATTGCTACAGACCATGTTAATATTTTGCCGAATCAATGGAGTACAGAGGTAATGCAGGCTCTTTGTCTGGCTGTTTTAGGCTCTCTAATAGTCTTTTTAATAAATTTTTTAGCAGCAAGAAAAAGGCATGCCGGGATATGAAATTTCAACAAAAATCCGGAACTATTAAAGACCTTTTAAATGGTTTTTTATGGTTTGGGGTATTCTGAAGTATTAGGTTGATAAGTTATGAAGATCCTTATATGTGGCGGTGATGGACAGTTGGGCACTGATTGCGCACAAGTTCTTCAAGGACCGCATGAAGTTTTTGCCCTGACTCTAAATGAACTGGATATTACAAATTCCTCAGATGTGGATAAGGTAATAGGAAACTACGTCCCTGATGTCATACTCAACTGTGCGGCATATACCAACGTGGATGCCTGTGAGACAGAAAGGGAACTGGCCTGGAAGGTCAATGCTGAAGGGCCGAGAAACCTGGCGTCATGGGCCGCGAAATACGGCGGTCAATTGATCCATATCTCATCTGATTATGTCTTTGACGGCCGGAAAAAGCCACCCGAGGGCTATGTGGAAGAAGATGAACCGGGACCTCTCTCCTATTATGGGAAGACGAAGCTCGAAGGTGAATTGGCTGTAATGCAGACCACAGATCAACACATAATACTTCGGACAGCTTGGTTGTACGGCATTCATGGCCGGAATTTTCTCAAGACTATACTGAGAACGGCCCTTAAAAATCCTGATAAAAAGCTGAAGGTCGTGAATGACCAGTTTGGTTCGCCTACTTGGTCCTACCGGCTGGCACTCCAGATCTCCGCACTTATAGAAAAGAAGGGCCGCGGAATTTATCATGCGGCCGGTGAAGGATATTGTACGTGGTATGAACTGGCCGGTCATTTTCTTCTTGAAATGGGAGTTCAAAATTCATTAACTCCTTGCACAAGTGAGGAATATCCCACTCCGGCACTAAGACCGAGAAATTCAATCCTGGAAAACCGGCGGCTCAAAAAGACAGGCAATAATTTAATGATAAATTGGTTCCATGATGTTAACCAATTCGTCTCTAATTTTCAGGAACAACTGCTGAATGAGGCAATCAAGACAATACCATGAAAAATATTTTGGTGACAGGCGGTTGCGGTTTTATCGGAACAAATTTTATCAGATATCTGTTGAAAGAGTCGGATTTTTCCGGGCGGGTGATAAATGTAGATAAATTAACTTATGCGGGAAATCCTGAGAACCTGTTTGATATTGAAAGAGATTTCCCGGAGCGCTATATTTTTGTTAAAGCCGATATATGTGACCGTCATGTTATTAAAAGAATATTTGATGACTATGAGATAGACACCATCTGCCATTTTGCTGCTGAATCCCATGTAGACAGGTCCATTGTCAGGCCTGATTCATTTATTCAGACCAATATCGTAGGTACGTTCAATTTATTGGAGTCGGCTAAGTCTAAACAGGATCAGCTGCAGCTTTTTTATCATATCAGCACCGACGAGGTATTTGGAAGTCTTGGAAAGGACGGGGTTTTTACAGAGGATACGCCCTACAGGCCGAACAGTCCTTATTCCGCCTCAAAGGCCGCTTCGGACCATTTGGTGAGGGCCTATTACAAGACATATGGTTTGCCCGTCATTATTTCTAACTGTTCAAATAATTATGGCCCTTATCAATTTCCCGAGAAACTGATCCCGCTGATTATTCTCAATGCCATGGAGGGAAAGGTCCTGCCGGTTTACGGAGACGGCAGGTATGTCCGAGATTGGCTCTATGTAAAGGATCACTGTGTTGCCATATGGGAATTAATCCAGAATGGGGAAAGGGGCAGTATGTACAACATTGGTGGCAACAACGAGGTGGAAAATATCAACCTTATAGAGATGATTTGTGATATTTTGGATGGTTTTGAAAAACTGAAAAACAATAAGTCGAGAAGGGAATTGATATCATTCGTCAAAGACCGGCCTGGTCATGACCGCAGATATGCCATAGATTTTACTAAATTGAAAAGGGAATTGGGCTGGGTCCCCAGGGAGTCCCTTGAAACCGGGATCCATAAGACCATCAAGTGGTATATTGACAACCAGGAATGGGTCAGCCGGATCAGGAGTGGAGAGTATCAGTCCTGGATCAGGGAGCATTATGAATATGCCGATATATGATTATGAATGCGCCAAGTGCGGGACTATCTTTGAAGTGATTGTTAAAAGGGGTGAGAGGCCGTCTCCGTGTCCTGAATGCGGTAGCCTTGAGTCCAAAAGACTCATAGCGGCACCGGCCTTCCATATTAAGGAAGATCGGGCCACGGCCCGAATTGAAAAGAGGGTCAAGAGCTATCTTAAAGACGGCAATATTTCCGGTGCTATGCGCTTTGCAGACCAGGCTGCGTCCATGGTAAAGTCGGACAAGGTCCAGCGGATATCAGACAAACTTCACCACAAAACAGGGATATAGTAAGCGGAGCGAATATATCGGGGGGCATACCCCGCCGCTTTACAATGGTTTTTGTTTGTTTCAGGACCTTGGGCCTCTGCATCCTTGATTATTTAATACTAGACATTTCGGATTTTAGTTCCGGTCAGGGCCTCACGGGTCATCTTTGCTACAACCCCGGAGAGTCCCAGTAGGCCGATGAGATTAGGGATAGCCATGGCACCGTTCATGGTATCTGAAAAATCCCACACAAAGCTTACCTTCTGAAATGCGCCAATGGCTATGACAAGACAGAAGCAGTAACGATAGGGTGTTCTGGCCTTCAACCCCATTATGTATTCAATGCACTCTTCACCATAATATGCCCAACCTATCATGGTGGAATATGCAAAAACAGAGAGCCCAAGGGTTACAATGAGTCCCCCCGGACCGGGCAGTCCCATTTCAAATGCTTTATATGTCAGAGCACTGGAGGTCTCCCCGCTGGTCCATGCTCCCGTGGAAAGGATGACCAGGGCCGTCATTGAACAGACAATAATGGTGTCAAAGAATACGGCCGTCATGGCTATCAGGCCTTGGCGGACAGGGCTGTTAGTCTTAGCGGCTGCATGGGCAATGGCTGCGCTTCCGAGGCCGGCCTCGTTGGAGAAGACCCCGCGGGCTACACCGAAACGAATGGCGGCGGCCACTGCCGCCCCGGTAAAACCGCCGGTGGCAGAGGCGGGGTTGAAGGCGTGTTCTATTATTAAGCTGAGCGCCCCTGGGATCTTGCCAAAGTTCAGTCCGAGTATCAAGAGTGCCCCGCATACATAAATAATACCCATGAATGGGACAAGCTTCTCCGTGACCTTTCCTATGCGATGGATACCTCCGATTATTACTATCCCGGTCATCAGTGCCAGTGTAATTCCAGTGAGCAGGGGTGGGATTCCCCAGGTCTCACCAAGGGCCACTGCCACTGAATTGGACTGTACCATGCTACCGATACCAAAAGCGGAGATGCTGCCCATCAGAGCAAAGAGCCATCCCAACCATTTTCGTCCTAAGCCTTCCGCTATATAGCGCATGGGACCGCCTTGCATGGTTCCGTCAGGGAGTATGCGCCTGTATTTCACTGCCAGCACGGCCTCGGCATACTTGGTTGCCATACCGAAAAAGGCGCATCCCCACATCCAAAAAACGGCACCAGGGCCTCCAAGATAGATGGCCGTGGCGACTCCGGCGATATTGCCAGTTCCGATGGTGGCTGAAAGGGCCGTAGTCAATGCCTGAAAAGGGCTGATGTCCCCTGCTGCATCATTTTTCTCAGGTCTTGAAAAGACAAGCTTAAGGGCCCTCAGGAGGTGAAATATTTGTATAAAGCGCAGACGCAGAGTGAGATAGATCCCTGTACCTACCAGAAAGACAAGCATTACAGGACCCCAGACAAAACTGTTAAGGCTTGACATAAACTCGGATGGTGTCACTTTTCTCTCTCATTTTTATAAGGCATCAAATAGCTGTAAAATGTGATATATATTGTTTATATTATAAAAAGGTGGCTTGTAAAATCTCGAACAACAACATACGGACGACCTTAAAAAAAATCCTGAAACGAATTTTAGTGGTTAAACCGGCTAATCATTGGCCATCCGGTTAATCCATTTCCCAAATGTAATGTCCTTTACTATTCATTTAGGAAAAATGCCATTCTCATTTCGGCATTTCACCGCTTGGCGAAGGGTCAGGTCGATGTTATGGTCAAGCCTGGAGGCTTAAGAAGCCATGATAGATATAATTGAACAAAAAGTACTGGTACTTGATTTCGGTTCCCAGACCACTCAGCTTATAGCAAGGCGAGTCCGGGAGGCCAAGGTCTACTGTGAAATATATCCTTACAATATTCCATTGGAAAAGGTAAGGGAGATAGGCCCAAATGGAATTATTCTGTCCGGGGGACCTGCTAGTGTTTATGATAAACAGGCCCCGGCCGTCTCTCCTGAATTGTTTGAGCTCGGCATACCGATTCTGGGCATTTGCTATGGTATGCAACTTACCACACACCTTCTCAAAGGTAAGGTGGAACGCAGTGACCACAGGGAATACGGTCCTGCCCGGCTCTCAATTGACGATCCTGATGACATTTTTTACGGCCTTGCCACGGATCCTGTAACAAATCAGGTATGGATGAGTCATGGTGACAGGATAGAGGCCTTGCCCAAGGACTTTATTGGTATAGCCCACAGTGAAACATGCCCGGTGGCAGCCATGCGGCACCGGAGATTGCCTCTTTTCGGAGTGCAGTTTCATCCGGAGGTGATCCATACCGAGATTGGAAAGGATGTGCTTGCAAACTTCCTGTTCAGGGTCTGCGGCTGCCGGCCTACCTGGGATATGTACTCCTTTTTGGAAGGTGCCACCAGGGAAATAAGGGCGAAGGTGGGAAGCGGCAGGTTGATATGTGCCCTTTCAGGCGGAGTGGATTCCACGGTAACGGCCCTTATGATAAACCGGGCGGTGGGTCATCAGTTAACAAGCATATTTGTTAATAATGGGCTTCTGAGAAAAAATGAGGCAGAGACGGTTTTGGCCTTTTTGAAACAGTTGGACCTAAAGGTCCATTATGTAGATGCAAGCAATCGTTTTCTGATTAAGCTTGGAGGCATAGAAGACCCTGAGAAAAAACGGAAGATAATAGGAGAAGAATTCATCCGGGTCTTTGAGGAGGAGGCAAGGCGAATCGGGGATGTGCACTTTCTTGCCCAGGGGACCTTATATCCGGACGTTATAGAGAGCGTTTCTTTTAAAGGCCCATCTTCCACAATAAAGAGCCACCATAATGTGGGGGGGCTGCCGGATATCATGCACCTTGAGCTTATAGAACCGCTTAGAGAGCTTTTTAAAGACGAAGTCCGAAAGGTTGCTTTGAAACTCGGTATGCCTGAAGATCTGGTTTTTCGCCACCCTTTTCCCGGCCCTGGATTGGCCATAAGAATCCTGGGAGAGGTAACTGCCGAACGTCTGCATGTGCTGAGAGAGGCGGATGCCATTGTACTCGAGATCATGAAATCCAGTGGCTGGTATCGTAAGGTATGGCAGGCATTTGCAGTGCTGCTTCCGATCAGGACGGTAGGTGTTATGGGAGACGAGCGTACCTATGACAATGTTGTGGCCATAAGGGTTGTGGACAGCCTTGACGCCATGACTGCAGACTGGACGAGGCTGCCGTCGGATCTGCTTGCCAAGATATCAAACAGGATTATCAACGAAGTGCGCGGGGTAAATCGTGTATGCTATGATATAAGTTCGAAGCCGCCTGCTACCATCGAATGGGAATAAGGAAGACAGTGCGGAGCAGATAAGATCTATGCAATCAACAAATCAACAAATCAACAAATCACCCCATCCTTTTACTCACCTCCACCTTCATACGGAATACAGCCTGCTTGACGGTGCCATCAGGCTGAAGGACCTTTTCCCCAAAGCCAGGGAATATGGCTACAAGGCAGTAGCAATAACGGATCATGGTAATATGTATGGAGTGCTCAGATTTTATGAAGAGGCGCTCAGGCATAACATAAAGCCAGTTATCGGATGCGAGGTCTATGTTGCGCCCAAGGGACGTAAGGACAGAAGTGCCCGCAGCTCAAGAGAAGCCGCATTTCATCTTGTCTTGCTGGCACAAAATAATACTGGATACAAGAATCTTCTAAAACTTGTTAGCACTGCTCACTTTGAAGGTTTTTTTTATAAGCCCCGGCTGGATCTTGAGCTTCTGGAAAATTTAAATCAGGGTCTAATAGCGCTCTCTGCCTGTCTCCACGGTCAGATCCCGGCTGCCATTCTCAACGATGACATAAAGGGCGCAAAGACCCTTGCAGAGACCTATGCAGGCATATTTGACAACCGTTTCTACCTCGAGATACAGGAAAATGATATAGCCGAGCAGACAGTCGTAAACCAGGGGCTGGTGACACTTGGTAAAGAACTGGGGCTTCCTGTGGTCGCCACTAATGATTGTCACTATCTGGATCCTGAAGATGCCAGGGCCCATGATGTTCTGCTGTGTATACAGACTAACAAAACGGTTAATGACACCAACAGGATGCGATTTTCCACCGATAAACTTTATTTTACGTCCCCAGAGGAGATGGTCGAGAGGTTTAGAGATTATCCTGATGCCTTGTCCATGACATGTGAGATAGCCGACAAGTGCAATGTGGAGATGGAACTTGGAAGGCGGCACTTTCCGCTTTATCCGATCAAGAAAGGCGAGACCTATAGCGGACTTTTTGAGGCCTCTGCCAGAAAAGGGCTTGAGGAGCGTTTTCAGGAAGATGAAATCCATAAAGAAGAATATGCCCAATACAAGGAAAGATTGGAGACCGAGATATCGGTCATCAAGGAAAGGGGGTTTGCTTCTTATTTTCTCATAGTTGCCGATTTTATTAATTGGGCAAAATCTCAGTCCATACCAGTTGGACCCGGCAGAGGGTCTGCAGCAGGCTCTCTGGTGGCCTATGCCATGAGGATTACAGAAATCGATCCGGTAAAGTATGGCCTCTTTTTTGAGAGGTTTTTGAATGTTGAGCGAGAATCTCTGCCTGATATAGACATAGATTTCTGTATGAATCGCAGGGATGAGGTCATTCACTATGTTACGGAAAAGTATGGGGGTGAGGATTTTGTAGCCCAGATAATCACGTTCGGCCAGATGAAGGCTAAGGCGGTAATCAGAGACGTTGGCAGGGCCCTTGGAATACCTTATCAGGAAGTAGACCACATAGCCAAACTGGTGCCTGATCAGCTCAATATTACCCTTGAAAAGGCCCTCAAGATAGAGCCCGAACTCGAGCAACTTGAAAAAAAAGATCCGAAAATAGGAGAACTCCTTAACATAGCGCAGGCACTTGAAGGTCTACCGCGTCATGCCTCAACTCATGCGGCAGGAGTTGTTATTTCAGACAGGCCCATGGTGGAATATCTACCCCTTACCAAAGGACAACATGGTGAGACTGTCACTCAGTTTGCCATGAAGTATGTGGAAAAGACAGGGCTTATCAAGTTTGACTTTCTGGGACTGAGGACCCTTACGGTAATAGATACGGCCCTCAAGCTCATCAGAGAGCACCTTGGGACGAATATTAGTCTGGCCAAGATTCCCCTGGATGATCCTGAGACCTATGAACTTTTGTCAAGCGGTAATACTACAGGGGTATTTCAGCTCGAAAGCCCTGGAATGAAGGACCTGTTGCAGCGCATGAGGCCTTCAGGCTTCACTGACATAATAGCACTGGTAGCCCTTCATCGCCCTGGGCCCATGGAAAGCGGCATGGTGGACCAGGCCGTAAAGGCTAAAAACGGAGAGATCGAAGTAACCTATATCTTGCCGGAGCTTGAGTCCATTCTCAGGGAGACATACGGGGTCATAGTTTACCAGGAACAGGTAATGAAAATAGCCCAGGTACTGGCTGGATACAGCCTTGGTGAAGGGGATATCCTGAGAAGGGCCATGGGCAAAAAGGATCATAAGGAAATGGCCGCACAGCGGGACCGTTTTCAATCAGGTGCGGTAAAGCATGGCATTCCTGATTTTAAGGCCAAGATTATCTTTGATCTGATGGAGAAATTTGCAGGATACGGCTTTAACAAGAGTCACTCGGCGGCTTATGCCCTGATAGCCTATCATACCGCCTGGTTAAAAGCGCATTATCTTGTGCCCTTTATGGCTTCATTGCTGTCCAATGAACTGGGAAATACAGACGGGGTGGTCAAATTCATAGGTGAGTGCAGGGCAAGAGACATCCAAATACTCCCCCCGGATGTCAACTACAGCAAGGTGGATTTTACCATAGAGGCAGAGAGTATACGGTTTGGGCTTGCAGCGGTAAAAAATGTCGGTTTAGGTGCAATAAACGCTATTGTTCAGGAAAGAGAAAAAAATGGCCGGTATTCCAGTTTTGAGGACTTTTGCTCCAGGGTTGATCTCAAAAAAGTCAACAAGCGGATGCTTGAAAGTTTGATAAAGTGCGGGGCCCTTGATTCTCTCGGCCCCAGGCGTTCACAAATGATTGCCGTATTGGACATAGCCCTTGATGTCGGCCAGGCCAAAAGACAGGAAAGGCTTTCAGGCCAGATGTCTCTATTTGACTCTATGGCCCGGGCAGTTCCTGAGAGGCCACGGGAGTCCGCGCTGATCATGCCTGATATACCCGAATGGTCCGAACTTGAATATCTTGCCAATGAAAAGACTTATCTGGGGTTCTATATCAGCGGACACCCACTGGATCCATACAGAGATGAACTTTTGAAGATGGCGAGTGTACATACAGGCAATATTTCCGGGATGGTGGATGGAAGCCAGATCGGTCTCGCCGGGACGATTCGAATCAATAAGGAAATCATTACCAGAAAGGGAGACAGGATGGCATTCCTGACCCTTGAGGACTTACACGGCTCTATTGAAATTGTCTGTTTCCCTGAGATATACGCAAAGGCAAGGGAATTGATTGACGCCGATTCGCCTGTGTGGGTAGTAGGGACACTCAAAAAGGAAGATGATAAGAAAATCAATAAGATACTTGCGAATTCAATGGAGTCGCTGGGTGAGGCCTGTAAACAAAGAGTGAGAGGACTTCTAGTCGAACTCCGGGGAGATTCGTTAGGCCCCCAGGTACTCAGGCCCTTGCGGGATCTATTCAACCAACATCGTGGATCACATCCTGTGAAACTGGCGGTTACTATTAAAGACAGGGGCAGGGTAGTTCTGAGTCTGCCTGAAGAATATAATGTGACTATAAGTCCTGAGCTTACTGAAAGAATGAATGATTTATTGGGTTACGCCGGATTAAAGGTAGAATACGAACCAGAGAATAATAATTCGAAACTCGAAATTCGAAATTAGAATTAAGGGATTGCAAGACTATAGGTATTATGAAATGAATACCGAAGGAATAAAGATCGTCTGCCAGAACCGTAAGGCCAGGCATGAATATCATATTGAAAATACCGTTGAGGCAGGTCTTGTGCTTCTCGGGCCGGAAGTCAAATCCCTGAGAGAGTCAAGGGCCAGCCTTTCTGATGGATATGTGGGCTTCAGACATGGAGAGGCATGGCTGTACAACGTGCACATATCACCATACCCTTATGCAGCCGATAGCGTTAGACTGGATCCGACAAGGGCCAGAAAACTCCTTCTTAACCGCCGGGAAATACGGAAATTGATGGGAAAGATACAAGAGCGGGGATATGCCTTGATACCACTTAGAATATATTTCAAAGATGGCAAGGCAAAGGTTGAACTCGCCCTGGGCAAAGGAAAGAAGTTGTATGACAAGAGGGAGACAATGAGGCGGAGGACCTTGGAACGGGAATTCCAGAAGGATTACAAGATACGATAATTATACGTCATTTGTAACAAGAGCCGAAAATTAAGTCACAATCGACCGGACAAGGTCACCGCGGCCTACTATTCCAACGAGCCTTTTCCCCTGCATCACCGGGATGGTGCTTATCCGTTTTTCCGCCATGATGCTGGCCACTTCGTCAATAGGGGTCTCATCCTCTACCGTAATAACATCCCTTGTACAGATATCTCCCACTGTGGTTCCTGCCATCTTCCTGAGTTCCTTATCCAGTTTTTTCGGATTTTCCAGAAAGATGGCTGAATCCATAAAAAATAACACACTGGGGATGTGCAGTTTTTTGTTTTGGTCAATAAGATCGGCCTCGGTTACAATTCCACCGATGTTTCCGTCATCATCCACTACGGGCACGCCGTTAATGCGATGTTCAGACAGCAGTTTGGCCAGATCAACCACTGATGTGTCGGAATGAACTGTAATTACAGGTGATGTCATAATATCTCTTGCTTTGCGCATTAAAAAACCTCATAAAACCCTTGCGGATTTTAATCTGCATCCTATTTGTGCCCTGAACCAAGTTGCTGCTGCCTTACCTGTTTCAAATGTTGATGTTCGCTTCCTCGATAATTACACTGTATTTGTAACCTGCTCCAAAATCCTTGTCGGTATAAAGTGTGCCGCTGACAGTTACCACATCTCCAACCGAAGGCATATCCTGAGATGTTACGACAAGGTCATAATCTCCCCTTTTTTCATCCCCGGTTCCGTCCTGCAGATGAATCCAGTTCTTTCCCAGGATTTTGGGAAGGACTTTTACGACTTTGCCTCGCACGACTACTTTGTTATTACAAAGACTGGATTTTTTTTCGTATATTTCCGCAACGGTATATGCACCCTGTCCGGTCGCCTTTTCAACTTTTACATCATCATCAATCGGTGTGCTGACGCCCATTCCGCCGCGGGCAGGGGCCTTAACCATGCCCATGGGCGTATCTCCTGAAGGCATTCCCAAATCTTTTTCCATCGGTCCACCTTTTTCAGATACAGGACCAGCGGACAGAATGACCCTTTCAAATGTACGATTAAGGGTGCTACTGGTGAAATCGACCATTTCGATGCCTGGCTGGAGGACGACATCCTCTCCCACGGAGACCTGCATCTCAGGCACTGCCACCCAAATTTTTTCTCCTTCATCATCCAGCAGGATATAGGTATATCCAGCGCTATTAATGAATTCCGTCACCTTGCCCGAGAGTAAGTCCATTTCCACCGGGGCTTCCGTGCCTGTATCTGCAGGGACCTGGTTTTGGGATTTTTTACCGGAATCGCCGTTACAGGCGATCAAGCCGGCTACTGAGAAGAGGATCACCAGGGTCTTAAAAAATTTTATTGCCATGATATGTCTGATCATTTTATCTACACCTGTTTTTTGATATTTTTGTACTCACTTGCCCGGGAAAGATATGCAAAATCAATCACTAAAATAAGACGGTACGAAGATATGAAACAAACACCTAAAAGTCAAGTCGGTGCCGCCGGTCCACAGACTTCCCTTTCGTGTTTTTAATCTTTCCTGCCTTTTGTGATGATTATTTTATCCCTATTAATGATAAATCAAACTCTTATTTTGTTTTTGGCCATAGCGTCACTTTTGTTGCGCCCCAGCCGCCCGCGTCATTTCCCTGCAGCGCGAATTCGCGCACCTCGGGCAGGCGGCTCAGGATGGAATGGACAGTGCGGCGAAGGGTCCCGGTCCCTTTTCCATGGATTATGCGTACCTCTGTGATATCTCTGCCCCGGCATTCGGCCAGGTAATCCGGCACCAGGTCCTTTATCTCCCGGGGATTAAAGGTGTGCAAGTCAAGGATTCCGTCAATGGGGAATTCGACTGCGAACTCATCACTGATATCCATCACCTTCTCAAGGCATCAACAAATACTGCATCCTGACCAATGACCACCGCCTTTTTCATTATGTCCTGAATTTTGGTTTCCATGTCCATCTCTCCTCTGTTGGAGTTAAATCGGTACTAAATATAGT
>Ga0136651_10000109_pt1 | contig 38502 bp, 65 predicted proteins | sample Mar14236cmmetaG_FD_94867 | JGI IMG/M metagenome (GOLD analysis project Ga0136651, IMG submission 94867) | Marine hydrothermal vent microbial communities from Guaymas Basin, Gulf of California to study Microbial Dark Matter (Phase II) - Marker... ... | reverse complement strand
TCTATATTTGACTCAAGTAGTTATGCGACTTCATGAACTTTCTTTTCCACAAGAAGAAGAAGAACAAGAAAAAAGATATTATGTTAGACTCACATGTTATGGTAACTATAAAATCCAAATCATCAAAATAATTCGTGAAATAACTGGTTTTGGTTTGAAACAATCTAAAGAATTTGTTGAATCTGTTCCTGCTAACATTCCATTTGATACTAATACTAATGCTATCGATATAGAAAATGCACAAAAAGTTGTTAATAAACTAAAAGAACGAGGAGCTACTGTTGAACTTATTCCTTTTGATGAAAGAAAAACATCATGAAGACAGCAATCGCAATAACACTTACAATTCTTTTTATGTCTTCATGTTACACAACTTCATATCAACAACGTTTGCGACAGCACAAACAGAATGAAGGTTGTAACCGTTGTAGATCTCAATGTAGTCAAGATAAAATGAGTTGTAATTTTGGAGCAAAAACTATAGAAGAAGAGTATACATGTAAGGTTGAGTGGAAACAATGCACAGTTAGCTGCTATGGGAGGGAATATGTGTAAAGAAAGACCAGTGATGCTTTATGAAAATAAACCTATTATGGGTGACAACGGATTGCTTATTAAATATGAAAAGGTAGAAGATAGTAAAGCAAGATTTCTTGAATGGGGCACTGAATCTTACGATGGTACTGTTTATTCTGTAGCAATTGTAGAATTGCCTGATGGACATGTAAAACTTATTCATCCTGAGTGGCTTCGCTTCACAGACAGGTAATAAATATGTCTAAAATTCCAAGAGAACTGTTGATCGAAGCGATCAACAAAATGGCTTTCTATCTGTGCTCCAACTGTAGGAGAGATGGAAAGTTTGTCTACATCGTTCATAAGAATACTGATGAATTTGTGGATACCTACAATGTTCTTCGCCATGCTGGAGCTATCTACGCACTCACAGATTTTGCTAACATGAGTCCAACTGCAATGAAAGATACTCTCCCTGTGCTCGCTAGATCTGTAGTATGGATGCGAAAGAAGTGCAGTATGAAAGTCGAGGGTTATCAAGGTATTGTCTCCAACAGCAAGATCACAGGTAAGAATGAGAAATCTCAAGTGAAGTTGGGAGCCAATGCACTCGCTATCGTTGCACTCACAGGATACAACAAGCTCAAGCCTGGTGCAGTCAATTTGAGTTATCTCAAGAAGTTGGCTGACTTCATGTGTTGGATGCAAAAAGAAGATGGCAGCTTCTACTCCAAGTTTTTCATAAATAAAGGAAAGGCTGACGATTGGGCTTCACTATATTATCCTGGTGAAGCTGCTCTAGCATTCATTACGCTACACGCACTCATCCCAGATCCAAACTACATCGGTTCATCAATTAATGCTCTCAAATTTTTAGCAACCAAACGTCAAATGCTATTGAGTCATGAAATCGAAGCTGACCATTGGGCGCTGATTGCAACAAATAAAATTATCGCACATGCATTTCTCACAGAATATCATAGGCATCTTCTTTACTATCATGCGAAACAAATTGCTGATTCAATAATCCATGGATGGAAAATTATCTTAACACAAAAACGAACCACGAAGATTGCAACAAGGCTAGAAGGTCTGATTGCATATCTTCGATTTGCTGAAGAATTTGAAGAAGAATTCAATATTCAAACTGATGAGATATTCAACACAATCGAGCAAGGAATAGCCTTCCTTCTCAATGCTTACGAAAGAAGAGGTACATATGTAGGCGGAATTACACGCGACTTCGAGCCAAAGGAAGCTGATTCTAGGAGTGATGAAATCAGAATTGACTATGTTCAGCACGCATTGAGTGCTCTTTTGAATTTTTATCACATTTGTAACGACAAAGATTACTGGAATAGAGTATAAATAAAACGTGGGTATTCTACCCCTCAAAAGGAGAAAAGAAAATGGGAACCAAGGACAACAAGGGCAATGGCAACGACAAGAAGATGGATCGTAGCACGATGCTGGACGCATACATTGAGAAGTTTGGGCTTGGCCCAATCGTCCAGGATGCGCTTGGAGATATCGAACCAGATATGACCATGTCAGAATTCCTCAAGTATATTGAAGATAAGGGCATCAAGGATATCGTTTCCGATATGACCTTGGGTGAGCTGTTCAATGTCAAGCCCAAGGTCACTGAGCCCAAGGTGCTCAAGGAGAACATTGTGAAGCTCCTGAGCGAGAAGACTGGCCTCACAGTGAAGCAGATCGGTGATGAGCTTGGAGAGCAGGGGAAGCACCTGAGCGTCGCCCTGAGCGCTCTCAAGAAGGCAGAGAAGCTCGACAGCGAGGGTGAGAAGAAGCAGATGAAGTACAGTCTCGCTGCTGAGTAGCCTACCAATTTTGTCTTGGTTGAGGAACGTTGCTTGAAGGGTGGGTGGGTGAAAGCCAGTTTTTACTGGTGAGTAAGGTAAACCAAGACATTTTCTTATCTTCTTTTATATGAATGCAGTATATATACTGCATGGAAAAATTCGAAAAGTTCAAAGCCCCCGTCTACAAGGGGAAGAGTCAAGAAGTACAATCATTTCTTAGGTTTCTATCAGCTGAGAAGAAACTAGCAATTAATGCTAATGAACGAATAAAAGTCAATGAATTTGCTCTAAAGATTCTTAAATATATCTACGAATCAGGTATAGAATTTCGATTGAACCAAAGTTATATTCAATGCTTCATGATGGATATGCATATCTTTGACATTGTAAAGATAACAAATTCATTATTCTGCATTGTCGTGCGTAACTGTCATCCAACACAGTTGCCATCATTAGATAGTTTACCAACAGATGGAAAACCTACTGTTGGTAAAAATTCAAAGACTGCTCGAGTAGAATTTTTACTTCCAACTACAAATATTGGATATCGTGTCTTCATGGAAAACTTTATGCACTTCATATATGGAGTGCCAACGAGATACAGCAGGAGATAAGATGGCGAAGAAGAGCGGAGGTCATGTCGAGATCCATCTCTTCCCTCGTGGTGATGAAGATGGCAAATACTACGTCGGAGACTTCGGTGATGCATCATGCGACATTGATCTCAAAGACTATACAATCTTTATATATAAAGATGAGAAAAATCCACAACATAGAGTCCTTGTTTTTAGGCCAAGAGATTCTCAATGAAAATAAAGTTTTTGACATACTTACAGGTACTTGTGGTATAATGTTTGACATGCAACATGAAGTTCAAAGCGCGACCTTTTTAGCAGAGACAAAGGACCACAAGACTTTGCGTAACGCCATGATGAGTGGCATCAACGTTGGCATGTTTGGATTCACAATTGTAGAAAACAACGAGGATGTGTTTTACAACTGGCGTCTACGTGGAGATATCATTGAGATACGCGAACCAGAATCTTCTAACGATAATGATTGGGAAGCATTCGATGATATAAACTACGATGTGAATTTCAACATAGGCGTGTATGGCAAGCAAGTAGATTGGTCGATACCAAATAGATTTTTGAAATTTATCAACCTATAATATAAGAGAAAACAAAATGGCTGGAATCAGATGGTCAAAAAAGGAGATCAATAGACTACATGTTATTGTAGCTGAAGAAAAAGAACGTTCTAAGAAAGTTGGTGTAAAGATAAACTGGAAAAGAATATCAAAGAAAATTAACACAGAATACAAAAATAAAAGAACAGAAAAAGGTTGCTTCTGGTGTTATCAACGAACAAGAGCACAGAAAGCAACTGAAAAGAAGATTCCTGTTCGCCATCCTAGACCAAATAATACAAACAATAAATATGAAAAGGTTATAGACCCAGAAGAATTCTGGATTTCAGCTACCGATGATGAAGGCAATATAATCTTCTCACTTCTAGTTAAGAACACTTCAGCCAATGTAAGTAGAATGTTAACTGAATCAACAATAAAACTAAATGAACTGAAAGACAACAGCTGATGCCATACAAAATACGAAAAAGGAACAACAAAGTGACAACAAAGAAAGAAAAGAGAGAGAAACATGCGAAGAAACTCTTTCGTCTCAAAAAAGAAAAAGAAGAACTTCTAGAAAAATTGAAAGAATACAATGAAAAAATTGCTAAAGAAGAAGAACGTGTAGTCGATTTATTCGAAGAAGGTCATCATACTATAGGTAAATTGATTATCATTGTCTTGAAGAAGATATCTAAAGGTAGAGCATATCCTTCATGGAAGAACATTGCAGAAGACATGAACTCAGGCGTGGATGAATTCAGAGATTCTTTGATTGATAATGATTATGATGCAAAGACAGCTAATAAATTTGCCAAGATAATGAAGGGTGCTTTCGAAAGAACCAAAGAAAAGCACACCACTAAAAAAGAAGACACTGAAACTACTACAGTTGATATCAAAAAATCTTCCTGATAAAAAAACTGGAGAAGAACTGTGCCATCACACGAAAAACTGCTTGGACTAGCTGTAATGTCCCACCAAGAAAGACGACTTGTAGTTAAGCAGAACATGTCTATGTTTGTACAACAGACGTTTGTTCCAATGATTCAAACAGAAATGGCAAAATGGGATAAGTATACTATTGAATTCCAATTTGATGATAGCAAGTGGTCTATCACCACCTCTGTAAATATCAAATATAGTGCTCAAGGAAGCTATCAACATGACGATAAAGAAGTCATTACTCATATTGAAACTACTGGAAAAATTGTAGTAGACAATCAATTAGCTGGTGACTTTACTATCAAATATCAACCTGGAATTGGTTTTATTAATCTGACAGATTGTGTGTTGACCGCAATTAATAGCATTGATCTATTCAATCTAGATGAACAACATTCTGAAGGTAGTGATGGCTTTATGATTCAGAATATTCTTGAAGAAAATATCAAGAATACTGATGAAAGCGCACCAGATCCTAGAATTGTTGAACTTGTTGGCCGACTCACTGGTATGAACTACCAGAAAAAGAGGGCTCAGAAGCTTGCTGAGAGGATTGTGAGAGACTTCTCCGATGTCCATGACATGGATTCTCTGGTCGAGGAAGCCCTGAATGCACTCGATTCAGTAGCGCAACCATAAAGACTTGTTGGACAAAAACAGTTCACCTTTCACTTGAAGATTCGATCAGCTAGATAGCTTTTTTCATTGCGTCAAGACTAAAACTCTGCTTTGACTGATACATTCTTCAAAGCCAGGGAGGGATCTCAAATGTCTGCCGCTTATCAGCAGCCCCCCGCCAGACACCCACGTCCTGTCAAAAGATTTCCACGTAACCCATTGAATGATCAAGAAAAACTTGGTCTTATCCTTCAACAAATTCACCCACTTCTTATGAAGGCAGCAAATAAAATCACTAAACCGCACTACATAGATCCAGAAGATTTAGTTCAAGAAGCTTACTTAAAGATTCTCAAGAATAAAAACGTATATGATAGCAATAAAGGAGCTTCGCCAATTACTTGGCTTTTACATATAGCAATCAACCAATTCCAAAGTACAGCAACTACTGAATTTAGGAAAAAGCGCGTACCACAAGGAATAAATATATCAAAATCTTTTATGGATATAGATGATTTAGAAGATGTGGAAAAATTTAAAGTTTCAGATAATCCATTTGCACCATATGAAAATAAAATAGAATATGACATGCGATATAATGAAATCATTGATAGAACAGAAGCAAGATTACCATCTTTTGCAAAAGAAGTATTTCATGCTTTGATAGAACCACCCCAACAATTGATTGATGCGATCAAACAAAACATAGAAGAAAAAGAAGAAGAAAAAAGACAGGGTAAAGCAGTGAAAGTTCCATTCCATTTTGTTTTAACATCACATCAATTGGCAAAACATTTTGATGTACCACGTCACAAGATTGCTCAAGCAAAAGACACAATCAACAATGCTATACTTAAAGCATTCCAGGATTGAATATGGCGTTCATCAAAAAATTTTTTCATCAAATGACAGATGCGGAAAAAGAATTGATGAAGGATTGGAAACAAAAAGAACAACGCTTATGGCGTGTATGGATTTACCAAGAAAATTATCGTCTCCAAGAACGATATGCTATTGTTAATCATCAACGATCTTGTAATTGTTTCGAGTGTAGAGTATACAAACAACGTGTTAGAGTGCGTTGTCAAAGACCAATAAAAAGAAAACCAAGAAATATAATATAAAAAACGTGGTTTTGTAGTATATATAGTATAAGCCGCTATCGTCTAACGGAAAGGACGCAGGGTTTTCAACCCTGAAATCAGAGTTCGATTCTCTGTAGCGGCACCAAAGGAGTGAACATCATGACTAACAACAATGGTGATAAAAAACCTAAGAAACTTGGTTGGTTAGCTCACGTCGCCACAATGATCGCATCCGTTGCTGCTCTTCTTACAGCTGTAAATGGAATGAATCAAACAGATAAACAGGACAATACAACGAAGCATCTCTATGAAAAGCTTACATTGGAAATTCTTCCTACGCTTCATGAACGTATCGCAATTGTAGAAATGAGATGTGAACCTCGAGCTATGGAAATGATGATCTCAGATATGCCAACACATCCACCAAGACCAGAATGTGAGATGGATGACGATTGCAATGACTTCTTTATTTGTGAAGAAGGCAGATGTATAGAAGAAGAGAAGTTACCCACAATAATATATGATAAACCAACACAAAAGAAATTTGATGACTTCAAGTTTCCTGCTTACAATGAATTCAAAATGCAGGCTCAACAACAAATGCCATTCGAAACACATCCACCAGCCGCAATGGATAGGGAAAACTGATGGGACATGGACCACATGATAGAGATGTGTACAGATTTGCCAATGCTAAAGTTGACGAGATAGAAAACGAAGTCAAGTCTGAAATCTCAAGTCGTATGGCATGGGTCATCTCTGCTTTGCTGTCTTCTGGTAGAATTAATGGAAATACTACAAATATTCTTCAACGTATTGAAAACGAAACAATCAAGATACTAAGGGAGCATTGGGTAAAATGACAGAACAAGAATACAAATTCGATCAAAACATTATTGATACAACTTATCGTTGGGCTAGTGAACTAGAAGAAAATGCTTTATTCGATTTGTTTCTTGTTCTAAGCGCTGCCTTCAGACTTTCTGATATTAAAGATACATCCGTATATGTGGCTTCTCAACTAAAAGGACTTCAGAAAATTTTCAAGGAAAGATATAACGAAGAAGAAACAAAAAATGTTCTTATGAATGGTATAAGTTTTGGTGAAAAGGTTAAAGCAGCTTGTGCTGCTTCAGCTATCGCAAATCATGTATTGACTGAATTGATTCCTGGAGCGATCCATAGAAAGAATAGTGAAGCGCCAGATGAAAATCTCTCAGAATATGTTGATGACTTTGATAAAAATTAAGCGGGTGTAGCTGAATTGGATCAGCATCAGTTTTCTATTCTGAGGTATGGGGGTTCGAGTCCCTTCACCCGCGCCAGCCCCGGTAGCTCAGTTGGATAGAGCGTTGGTTTGCGGAGCCAAAGGTCGTAGGTTCAAATCCTGCTCGGGGCACCATTTTTATTTAACAAAAACAAAACAAAAAGAGTATATATGAGTAGAGAGAAAAAATATGAAAATTAGATTATCACAAAATGATATCGAGATAGCGATAGATAATTTTCTACGTGATTCTGGATACAAAAGAACAAGTGAATTACATTTCGAACCACAAAAAGATGGCGACGAAGAATACATGGAAATAGAAGTGAAGGTTAAGACTCTTGGCAAAGAAAGATAAAAAGAAAAAGACTGCTACCTTTGTGTGTGTCATGAAAGAATGGCACGCGCCTACTCTCTTGTTCAAAGTCGATCCTCCTATTGATGGCAAAGATCATATTGTAGTAGCGGCAGCTAGCGCTGTTGATCGATATGAAATGATTATCTACACAGCAAAAAAAATGAAGAAAGAATACAAAACATATGCTTACAGTGAAGTAAACAAATCAAAACCATTTATTCGTGGACCATTGCCACAATTTAAAGAAGCCATTGAATCTATTGGATACAAAATAGTAGGAGATGTGGAAAGGTTTCCAAGATGAAACTAGGACACGAACGAATCAAAGAAGCAATTGAATCATACAACAACTGTGCTGGTGGCAAATGGATTGGTGCTAATTTTTTTGACCTAAGGGAGCTTGAAGGTCTTGCTTCTCAAGCCATGCAATACGTAAAGAGAGGCATGTGGGAAGACGCTTTACGTTGGACTAGACGCTGCATAGAAATGGAGAAGAAAGTTGGATTTGAAAACGCACCAATCTGGGGAGAGTTCGGTGAAACCATCGAAAGACTCTGTGAAGAAATTCTTAAATCTGATTCCAACTAACACACCAAAAGAAGAACTCGAAGATCCCTGGCTCGACAATCTTTCCTATTCACATGCATTCCTTGTGTGTGTTGGCGCTGGTCCATGGAAAGAAGCACGACGCAGACAGGTTCAAGCCAATGCTCTACGTTGCTTCAAGAATCTTGGTATTGAAGATCTTCGGGACATTCCTATGGAAACTGAGATCGATTGGTATCCATTCAAATGGCAGAACGAATACGTTGTAATGGCAGCATCTCTAGTAAAAATGGAAAGAGGATTAACGTTCGAAAAATATTGTGAAAGAGTATCAGAAGAAGGATTAGATAATCAATTTTTCTATGACATGATTATGGTGTGTTCCAAAGATACTAATAAGAAAAAATATTCTAAGGCTCTTTCGCTCTTTGTAAGAGACAAACTTAAACTCCCAGCATTTCCACTAGACAGACATGTGAAAAGAGTGCTCGATGATTTCGAGATTCCACATGATGAAGAGTTCGTGATCAATCTTTGTAAAGAACATGGCGTTAATCCCTCACAATTAAATCGTTGGATTTTCAAGCAGAAATCTTCCAATCCCGACTGGCGAAAAAAACTGATTGATATTCTATAATAACATGAAAGAAACAAATATAATGTTAGAAGATAGAAAGGTTCCTTTTGTCCTGAACTGTCCTTTGTGTGGTCAAGACATTCATATTGAAAATTACTTTGATAATGTTAGCTGTCCAGATAAAGAGTGTCCAGCAAATGTATCTGGTTCATTTGAAATTATTCGTGATTTTGAAGGCGTTCTGTATTTAGTAGAAACATTTTGTACTTGATTGAAAAGGAGCAAGTGATGAAAAAAATTATTATACGTTTATGTTCTATGTTTGGTCATTTTACTGCCCCACACTATAAAATCAAAACACCAGGAAATATTATTTCTGCTCGTTGTCGAATTTGTGGACACAAAGGTTACGTTGATGAAAAGAATAAATTTGTGCCACGATGCACAAAAGGACGTGTTCTTGATTATCAAGTAAACATAACAAAAATAAAAGGATAAAGTTATGAGTGAACAACAAAACGAAGAACAAAAGTTACTTGGTTTAGCTACATTATTTGCTGTAATCAAAATAGAACAATATGAAGCTATCAGAAAAGTTGCTTTAGAAAAAGATAAAACTATTGCTAAAATGATTCAAGAAATACTTGATGTTTATATTCTGACAATCTCACAAAACGAAGAAAAGATAATAGATGAAAGATTAAAATCAGCAACAGAAGGAGAATTAGTTTATAAAACTGCATATGTAGAACAATTAAAAAAAGAATTTGATGTTTTATTTAATGCGCTTTTGATGGTTAAGGGGCCATGTACAGGTAGTAAAAGAAAAAATGAAGGTAAAGAATGTAATTGTGATGAATGTGTTGCTACTCGTGCATTATTTTTTGTAGAAATAAGATAAAATAAATGTCTAAACAAGCTCAAATTGTTATTAGAATACCAATAGAATTACAAAAACGTATCAACAAATCAATAGAGAAAATTATCAAAGAAGCATATTGTTCTGAATGTGGAAGATTAAAAACCAAAACTACTAAATCAAGTATTCTAAGAAAAGTAATTTTAGAATGGTTAGAAAAAGAAGAAATTAGAAAATGCACAGACAAAAATCCATGTTGTAATCGACGCAATGAATACAACGGTCTAAGTTCTGATGGACCACTAAAATTTGTATGTCCAAATCATTGTTCTTGTCATGACTAATAATTGGTCTATGATGTAACGATAATATAAAGACTTCCATGGTTCGAATCTTTCCCGACCCGCCACAAGGAAGAAGTAATGGATAAAGATAAAATAGAAGAAGCAGCAAAAAAGATTTGGTTATATACCTCATGGGAAGATGGTACAAATCCATCTCTTGTTGAAGACGAACAATATATGAAATTCGAAGACGCACACCCAGGAGTACAATCATTTTGTCGTACTATTGCTAAAGCAGTATTTGAAATACAAAAGGAAATGATTGCTCGTATCGAAAAAATACTCGACGACGTTGCTATACCTAAACACGATGTGGGCGGCAAAACGGTAAGTCTAGTAGTGCGCGTCCAAGCGCTAGCATTGGATTGTTACAGCTACCGTACTGAGATGGAACGATTACGCAGTGTAGCGCTGGAACTTGCCACAGAAGAAGACTTGTTCCAACGACTTGAAGCCTTGCGTAATAAAGAAGGAGAAAACAACAATGGATGACATCTGTAAACACACAAAGATAACCATCTGGTGGTCTGAAGAAGATAACTGCTGGCGCTCAGATACAATCGGTGTTGCTGGTGGTACACTGAAGACTCATGGTGATACTCCAGAAGAAGCGCTGAAGAATGCTAAAGAAGTTTTTGAACTCGATAACGATAAGATGGAGCGCGCTCTCGAATGGGCAAAGAACAATCCACCACAAATAAAATTCAAAGGAAGTATATATCGAGATGGAAAATTCTGGTTAGCAGTTATTCCAATTATCGATGCCTTAACTCAAGGATACACAAGAAAAGAAGCATGTGATATGGCAGTAGATCTTGTAGAAAACTTCATCAATGATGAAGATTTTGTAGCTACTATTCAATTGAACAAAGATAATACTTTTGAAATTACTGGCTCTGATCCACAAAAGATGGAAGAGTTAGTTCTAAAACGCAAAATCACATGACGACTAGGTACAAATACCTACGTATTTTTGCGAATAGACACAATGAAAACCATTTGTATATAATATATTAAACAACGCTACAACAGCAGTATAGGAGTTATCGATGTTAGATCAGGCGATTACAGAAGCTCTCAGAATGGTTGCTTATGGCTCGACAAAGGACGATGTTGTTGATTTCATCGAACACAGTGTTCCAACAACAAGAGAAGAAGCAGAACGTGAAGCTGCTAAGATTTTTGCTGATGAAAATGCATCACATATTTATCGTAGTAAGTTTAAGATCGGCAAACACGTCAAAGTTCCAACATTAGGAGAAATTACCGCATTAATCTACGGAATACGATTCACAGATATGAAAGTTTCTTATGATCTTGAATATAAATTCGGAGAATTGTCTACAGTTATTCGTGATGTAGACGCTGTCTTAGTTGAACCAATGCCTATTGACGATTTGCCTCCAATGGGCGGATAACATATCTTTCAACGGTGTAGTTGTGTGTCTTGGAACGAATTACACAACTACACCGTTGAAAAGGAAAAGATTTAAATGCCAATAGGAATAGGAAAAAAGAAATCACAAATGTCTTTCACATCAACCGAACCAGTTGATATAAAAAAAGGAAACTGGTTAGAGATTAAAAGCACAATTCCTTTTAACAGATGGAACTGGTGGAAGATACGATACGCTCATAAATGGTGGATGAGAATGATTATCAAAGTTCTTCCTATTATCAACAAAGAAAATAAACAAAAGTTTGTTATTCATGACTGTAAAATAACAGAAAGCGATATCGAAGGAATGAAAACTTATGAGTACATTGTGACAGTGAAAGAATAGGAGAAACGTATGGAAGATAAAAAAATGAGTCTTGAAGAATTCAAAAAAAGCCTTATTGTATATAGAATATTCGGTGAAGAACTAGATCGCATAGGAAGAAATCAACCACCTCCAGTTTTTTTAGATATGAAGCGGTTATCACCAAGAAAAGAAAAGAGAAAAAGAATGTTACCTATCGAAGCAGAAGGAAGAAAGTTTGAAGTTGAGTTCAGACACGAAATCAACTTCATTCAACACCCTCGACCTAAGAAAAACAAGGATGGTTCTCTTGAAGATCCATATATCAAGGGGCATAAACGAATCGCCAAAGGTGGAAAAACATTTTGTGCTCTTCAACTATTCGAGAAAGAAAGGGACGCATTAGAACTCGATTTGGAAGCTGTTGCTGAATGCAGCAAGAAAGATATGTACAACCGTGCTATCGGACGTGAGATTGCATTTGGTCGTGCTGTAAGAAAGTTCGAACAATATATGACTAATGAAGTTACAACTGAATTGCACGCAAAATTCAGAGAACTTCCAGAAGATATGAACAAAGAAGAAGCAAAGGCAGCGCGAAATGAAATCATTCAAGAAATCTCAAAACGAGTCAATGAAGTAAAGAGTATTTGTAAAACTATCAAAAAGGAGTTTGCGAAGAGAAAGAACGGTAAGTAATTCTTGATCTGGGGGCTTCACAGCTTCCTCTAGGGCCTCACAGCTTTAGAGAAACAGATCAGGTGATTCGGCGTATAAGCGTGCGGAACGCGGGACTGATGAACCAGTTCATTAGGTTGAGAATGGGGCTGGTTAACTGTTAGTGGTAACTCCTTAACCAAATTCCCCGGTCCAAAAAACCAGCGAGGTGGCGCTCGAGAAAACGTGTCGAAAAACCTTGTGGGTTAGAATCCCACGCGCCGTTTTTTATCATTAAGTTACACTATAATAAAAAGGAGAAAAAGATGGGACTGAATCCAAGCAACAATGTGAAAAAAGGTTTTCCAACATTAGGCGATCCACCATTCCCAACTGAATGTAAAGATAAAGCGGTGAAAGAATTAATCGCTGCTGGATTCCCAAGAGGAAGTTGGTCATTAACAACAGAAGAAATAGAAATATATGAACCAGGATCGGAAGCAGATCAATTGGCTCGATCTGGTATACACATTCCATCAATTGCAAAAGAATCACCAACAATATGGACATCTGTTCATAAAGTAATTGCAGAACTGTATGGATGGAAATTCAGTAGAGCATGGTATTATTGGAGGGCATCTGCTAAATACAAAGAACATTTTATCCCAGAAGTCATAGCACATGAATTCAATGAAACGTTCTTCACTGAAGCTAGAGTAGAGGGATTTGCTGGTGGTAAAAAAGTAAGTGGTCCGGTAGACAGCTATCACATTGATACACCAAATGGATTCAAAGCACTCATTGAATTGCTCAAACAACAAGATGAAATCTTGAAAGAAGAACAAATAAAAAAGTGGAAACGTGAGGGGCTATAGCTCAGCTGGGAGAGCAATAGCTTTGAGTTTAGGAGGAGAAATGGACAGCGAACTTAAAATGATCAAAGAAATGTTTGATCGTGCTATGATATCATATGATGAAAGATATGAAGGAGATGAAATTGTTCTAACTATAATCCCATTTGCACAAAGTATAGATGATTTTTCGCTTGTATTCTCAGCTGAAGAACAACTTCTGTATGCTCAAGCTACATAACAGATGTTTTACTTGTGCTCCAGTGGCGGAATAGGTAGACGCGGTGGACTCGATTTTGGGTCTCCTCAGTGGAAACATTGAGGTAATAAAGCGGTCAAATTCGGGGAAGGCTTAACAGATAATGCTGATGCTAATCCCGAGCGAAGCCCATGCAGAATGGGAACGTGTAGAGACTGGTAGGCCGCTGTCTAAGTGCATTATGCATATGACAAAGGGACAGTCCAGACCACAAACTACGAAGGCAGTGAAAACTGTAGTGGTAAAGTAAAATCCCCTGTTCGCAAGAACGTGTAGGTTCAAATCCTACCTGGAGCACACTTTGCTTTTTTCTCCACGTCCAATAAGGAGATACTCAAGATGATAAACAAAAAGTTTGCTGAAAAAGTTATTCTGACCGATAAAAAAACAACCATAGAATTATCTTTCAATGAGAAAGTATTCACCTTAATAACTCCACAAGAAATATCACTTGAATATTTATCTCAAACAAATGAAACAATCAATCACCTATTCCAACGCATGAAGAATCGCATTGAACATGAAAAGCAAAGTCAGGAGACAAAATGACAAACGCGAAAAATTATATGACAGATATCTTTGCTCTTCTTGAAAAGCTAGAATCAGACGGTAAAATTTGCTACGAAGTCGCTTCTAGTTCTACTGCTGTTGCGATAGGTGAAGACGGACTGCCCGTGCTTTCTCCTCCATCATGGCATCTACATATCCACCCAGAAGGAACTCTAACTTTCGATCAGCTAAAGGCTGCGGCGAAAACGAGTGATTAGGAGTACACAATGCCATACAGTTTTGAACACATGAGACAAGATGATAGTTGGTTTCTCGATGAAGACGACATATCACATGAAAATGCAGAAAGCTATCTAGGTAATCAACTTAGTTTCTGTGGGTGTGGAAGACCCGAAGACGCACTTTTATTTATGCGTGATGTGCTTCATGCGCTAGATACAAAAGGTGGTAGCCGTGATGAATGGGAAGAACGTAATAAAAATTTAAAAGAATTATGGCATTCAATACCAGATGGAATTATGTATCTAGTTTACTATTTTCTCGATAATAAAGAACTCACAACACATGGTGGTTCTGTACCAGGGTGGTTAACTGAGAAAGGTCTCACTATGATGCACGATCTTGATGTATATAAAGGAGAGATAGATGAATAGAAAAGAAAAAATCCTTGAAAAATTCACACCTGAAATGCTTGAGAAAGCCCAAGACAAAGCTGTTACATTCTTTGAATGCAGACCACAAGCAAAACCACAATGTAAATGTGGTAAAAATAAAATGACTTCTACATGCCACTATCCATTGCGTGGTTCGAAAGAAGGACAAACATGTGGTAAACTTCTCTGCGATATCTGTGGAGAAACCATAGATGAAAAAACATATTGTCGCCCACACGCAAGAATGATTAGGAAAGAAAATGAAGACAACACAAATAGCTCTCGAGGCTGACAAAGATTATGGTGGATTTTGTTTTACCAAAGAAGCTATTGAAAGGGTTTTTGATTCAACTAAACGAATACCCATAACATTTAGATTTGATTCAAACAATATAGTTGGATGGGGCACGATGATTTCATGTGATGATGGTAAATTGAAAATTGAAATGGAACTCTCACCAGCTGGTGAAGCTCTAATTAGAAGTTGTTGGGAATTAAGATCAGGTGGTAAAACAAAATTCAAAACAACCAATCATTTAGCAAGACATGATTTCTTTATTTTAGATACATTTGCTTTAGTACCACCCGATTTGCCTCTTTGTCCTAAATGCAGTAAAGCATACGGCACACCAACTGGTCTGACTATGGATACAATGCCACCAATCAATATGATGGAGTGTAAAAACTGTAGACACGTATGGGGAGAGTTAGCAAGAGAATGAATAGGAGACGATATGGATATTAAATGCCCAGAGTGTCATGAAGTAATTAACATTGAAAACAATGAATGGGAATGCATTGGATTGGAATTTACTTGTTCTACTTGTAATACTATTCTCAAATTAAATTACGACGAAGGTGAATATTTCTTCGAAGTAATTTGTTAGGAGCACACAATGCGATGGTGTCTCATCTTGCTTGTTCTATGTGGTTGCGCAACCACACAAACACTAGAAGGTAAACAATCATTGTGCGAAGAATATTGTAATAGAGAACATGATGATTGCACAAATGAACAGCCACACTTCTGGGAATACTGCGATCAAGACTATAACGAATGTTTAGAATATTGCTACTAGGAGAAAAAGATGACAAAGAAAAGAGAGTTGACAGAAGAAGATATAAATTCAATTCAATATTTTCTTCTAGAGAAAGGCGATGTAACAAGATATGTTTGTTGGGAAGAAATCAGACATAGTGTTAAGCGACACTTTCCAGAACTTATCGATGCTATAAAACGATTGGAATCGGCAGAAAGAACTCTTAATGCTATCGTTAAAAACTTAAATATCGATGATCTCGAAGACGAGGATGATAATGAAGCATGAAGAAGAAATCTACACTCTCATAAAAAGTCTTGAAAGACACTTAAATGCCATACAAGGTTTTTTATTTATCATAATGATTTTTCTCATGTGTCTTCTCTTTAACACATGTCCATTAACAAACTAAAAGGAAATAAATATGCAATACTACATTAAAGTTCTTATCAAGTTCGAAGCCGAGGACGATATTGATGCTAGAATTAAAGCCAATAATTTTGTTTTTGATGACTTCATTGCAAATGCCAAACTAAATAGAATAAGACACGGAGATATACCAAAACCAGTGATATGGGGAGATGGTATACATGATAAAAAATTTGATAACGGGGCGTAGGCTAGTCTGGTAAGTCGCTGGCTTTGGGGGTCAGAAATCGAAGGTTCAAATCCTTTCGCCCCGACCAGAGCAGTCAAGAGGACCATGGTAGAGATAACTCATCGGCTGAGAGTCTGTTGGTCAGTGTGCAGGGTCGGCACCTGCCTCTATGACCATGGTATCCAAGACCATCCTGCTCATAGGTGTGCAGTGTCTTAACCCTGATGATAATCTGACCCATTCTTCATCAACCTCTTTCAAGGACACTGCACACCTTTTACCATGAAAAAATACACACCAGAAGAAGACGCTGTTCTTGAAAAATACTATAAGAAAATTACATCTACAGAGATAATAAAACGTTTTCTACCTCATCGTACAAATAGATCTCTTCTAAGAAGAGCACAGACATTGGGTATAACAGGAGAAAGAAGTAGAGTATGGACTGAAGATGATATCAAGAGAATGAAAGAGTTAATTGATGACTATCTAACTCTTGCTGAAATAGCAGAAGAGTTAGATAGAACGAAGTCTGCTGTCAAAATTAAATATCACCAATATGGATGGAAGATAAGGGTAAGGACATATAGAAACAAATATCAAGAAGGCAGATCTTTATTCTGGACTCAAGAAGAAGTAGACAAACTGATAGATCTAGCTGGCGATTACAAAATGAGAGTTGTGGCAAAGAAACTGAATAAATCAATTCATTCTGTTGAAATCAAAAGCTCTAAATTGGGTTTGAGTTTCAGACAAGGAATTATTTCTAAAAAAGAAGCATGTATTATTCTAAATATTGCCGATAGAACATTGGTGCGACATCTCAGAAAACTAAGACTGTTTAATCTGAATAAACATATCACAGATCCAGATGTTCTTTCAAAGGTAGCTCAAAGTATTCTTGACAACAATAGATCTCTTGGTAAATGCAAAGCATCTATTAAGCATCTTGAAGCTGTAGCTCGAGGTGACTTCGATTGTGCTGGTGTAGCTCAATTGGCAGAGCAGCTGATTTGTAATCAGCAGGTTGCGGGTTCAAGTCCCATCGCCAGCTCCAACATGATAGCCTGGGAAAGCGGAGTATAAGATGAAACTCAAGATCAAGATTTTATTCTCAGAAACAGATAATGAAAGGATGGCTGAAATATTAGCCAAGTACGGCTTCACTTACATTAGAACTGTTAGAGAGTATTCGAAATATAATTTTAGAGGAACACATGATATTGTTGGTTGTGACTTTGAACAAGAAGAAGTTGAATATGATTTTCAATCAATGAAAGACTTTATACAATTCGCAATAGCAGTAGGAAGAATAGATATTGATGATGATACTATCTACGTTGAACATTTTTAGGCAACTTAACTCAACGGCAACAGTGCAGCCATTACAAAGCTGAAAATCAAAGGAGAAAACTATGGAAGAAAGTGAAAAAATTCTGCTAAATCACGCTAGATCATTAATCAGAAGTTCTGGTTTTATGTCGACAATTCGATTAGTAACTAACTTAGCTAACTTTTGGTACGATGAAAGCGGAGAAAGAGATAAAGTTGATTTTATTGCTATCATAAATAAAATAACAGATAACAAAGATTATCGTTGTGTAGAATATACAACTGAAGAAGTCAAAGATTTCAGAGTAAAAGATTTATTCTATTATATGCCTGAATAAAACTAGCTCATTGACACTTAATACGATATTATATGCCCTTGTCATAAAACATTAGGCACATAGGGGCATAAAATGAGCGACGATTTATCAGTCGGTAAAGGAATGGGTAGAGTTTTAAAGAAAGATATTACAATAAAAGAAAAAGAAATAACATCAACAACAGAATCTTTTATTCGACAAATAACTAACAACAAAAACAGATTAGAACAAATTGCATCCATTAAATATGCTTTAAGATTAATATTCAAAACTCTAGATATTTTATGTGGAAGATAACTAAAACAAACATGTAGATACTATGGAGGTTCACAATGTTAGGGTTCAACGAATATCAAAAGATTGCTTTCTCAACAGCAATCTATCCGAATAAAAACAATAACTTTGTTTATCCAGTTCTAGGATTAGTAGGCGAAACTGGAGAAGTAGCAGAAAAAATCAAGAAAATTATTAGAGACTATAATAGTGAAATTACAGATGAAATGAAAATAGCTATCAAAAAAGAACTAGGTGATGTATTCTGGTATTTAGCTGCTGTCTGTACTGAATTGGAATTCGATATGGAAGACATTGCTTGGGATAACTTAAAGAAACTTGAATCAAGAAGAGAACGAGGAAAAATTCAAGGTAGTGGAGACGATCGTTAACAATCACCTTCTTTATGCGGCAATGGAGTCGCAAAAGGAGACAGTCATGGAAAGAACAGCACTCGAGCGTTTGGAAGTTGGACAATTCGTTAGGTATTGCTCAGAGGATCGTCACTGGTACGATGCCTTGATTACAGCAGTGCACGGCGAACCTTACATGGCCCGCATTACCCAGGATGGGACAACCCATCTAGACGGTGAAGTGGATACCGCCATGTATCCTTGTGTCAACCTGTCGTTTGTAAGCGGTGATGAGAATGCTCAGGATCAATACGGACGACAAATGGTGCGGGATAAGACTTCCATCATGCACTACGGACAGTACGTTGCTTCGGGATTCTTTTGGTGTCATCCAGAAGACGAAAAAGATGCGTACAAGAAGATGTGTGAAGCGCTGAAGGACATCAAGTCCTAGTTTGCTTGGGCGCTGGTGCCGAGTAGGTGTCTAATGACGCGCCCCCCTTGACTGCATTGTCGCATTGAGCAGGTGATTATGGCACAGCGAGCCCAACGGGTAGGGAAGGCGCACCAGACAACCCATGTGTTTCTCAGTTTCGCCATCTGAGTCAAGCGTGGGAATTACAGTATGGTCAACATAAAGCGTCATGAGAACCGTGAGTTCGAATCTCACCTGTGCCACCTTTTTATTATAGGCACGTAGACAAGTGGTCTAAGTCGTCTGGTTTTGGACCAGATATTTCGTAGGTTCGAATCCTACCGTGCCTGCCAAAAACAAAGGATCTGACATGGGCGTCCTAAGTGATAGATCGATACTCAGAGCAATCACTGCTAATAAAATTATCATCGAACCTTTTCGAAGAAGCTGTCTAGGCTCTAATAGCTATGACATTCATCTAGGTAAATATCTTGGAATGTACAAAGACAATGTATTAGATTGTAAAAAAGATAACCACATAGAGCACAGAGAAATACCAGATAAAGGGGTAATTCTCACACCAGGAAATCTTTATCTAGGAATCACAGAAGAATACACTGATACATGTGTTGAATTCATGCCAAACATCGATGGCAAATCGAGCATCGGCAGACTTGGTATCTTTATTCATATTACAGCTGGACGTGGCGATGCTGGCTTCAATGGTTTCTGGACACTCGAGATCATGTGCATCAAACCAGTTAGAATCTACCCTGGTATGCCAATTGGACAAATTACTTATGAAACAATCGAAGGACCAGTTGCTAAACCATACAATAAAAAGAAAGACGCTAAGTACCACAACAAGGAACCTAAACCAATACAATCAATGATGTGGAAGAATTGGGATGAAGAGAGACAGAGTTGGATTCAAGAAGATTGATTCTTCTCTCTTATTCTTTTGTCTTCTTTTTCTTTAATCTTTTGATTAATCAATCTTGATTGCTTCGCCAAGTCAGCAACATAATACTTACAAGGTTTGCGCGCATATTTGTTCGACCTCAAGCGCGAACATCCCTTTCTCTTAACACAATCAATGCAACGAATAGCGCGTCCCTTCTGACCTTGTATTTCCATTTTCTTTCTCAACCCCACAGGCTTAGACCAATACCCGTTGTATTTCTGTTGCTTCATCTTAAATTGATATTGCTCCACACCTTCGATACATTTTTCTTCTTCTAATAAAGTTGTTTCAGGAGCTATGTATATAATGCTCATAAATAAACCTCATCCAGTTGATATTGTATTATCTCAAGAGCTTCTTCATTAAAATCTTTATCTAAAAGCCATCTTAAAAGATGACGCCCCTCATGATCTCTCGCCATAACAGATGTTCTACTGCCTTTCCAAATACCCATTCTCTCTCCACCCATATTAAAAACAACATCTTCTCCATCATCAACAACAATCAAAGGCTTAAAACTTTCACGTTCTTTTCTATGTTCTTTAATTCTCTTCTTCAATTTTCTCATATTGACTGGCATCACATATACCTCAAATCTTTTGCCATATCAGCAAAAGCAATTATCTGTTGCAACTTACTCTTCATCTTTTTTCTCCGATGATTCTATTTCGTTGAATACTTTTCCAAGATCGTCAAACACTTTACTTATATTTTTAACTCCACTTACTTTCTTTGTTCGTATCAAAAACAATACTCTTTCTCTCAGCTTCTCAATATCAATGCTATCGCCAAATACAAATTCTACTATTCTTTCAAAAGAAAATTCTCTATCTTCTCTAGAAGTAAACCAATTAATAGCATCCTGTCTACACTTCTTTGCATATTTTTTGTCACATGGAGATATAGCATCTTTGATTGCTACTATAAAAAGCTGACGAAATAAATCTCGTTCACCATCTTTGTTTCTTAAATTGTGTTCGTACATCTAACTATCTTTATTTTCTATAGCAGCTAACTTGATATCTTTAGTTCTTACAGTACCATAAATTTGATTAACCAAACGTTGAAATCTTATGAAGTCATCAATATACTGTACTGGTCCTTCATTTGGTCCAACAAGATTTCTAAAACTTATTTGATCGCACTTCTTCTTACATCTACATAGACATGTTTCTAAAGAAATCATATGTTTATCTCGAGAACGCAAACAATGAAGTGATATCTTTCTACCTAATTTTTTGAATTTATCCTTCAAAATTTGTAATTCTTCAAACAATTCAGGATATTCATCTTTTGGTTTACGATCAAGATCGTAAAGGGGAGGAAAACCATCTGGCTTTCTCACAACATGTTTTCCCCTTGGAAAGCGCTTTATAGGACGAGGCACTCTTGGACCGTAATCTCTTGGATACCTCTTGACTGGTCGAGGCATCAAATTTCTTGGATACCTCTGAACCGGCCTTTGATGACGCTTCATTATTCTGCTCTTCGAAAATCAAAAAGTCTTCTTCTATCACACTTATTTATTATCAGAGAGCATAATACTTCCCACCTGTACTTAGGAAATTGTGTATTCTCCCAACCTTTATTAATAAAATCACGTATATCTTTCTCTCCATTAAAGTTTCTTTCACCGAATAACAGAACAAAATTCACCATATCTTTTGCAATCTTTGCCAAGATAATAGCATCAGCTTGATTGTCATTCGTTACTTCAATTCCAAGCCTCTTATATACATTGAGCATTATGAGTTGTTTGGTTTTCTGACCACCAGCTACCTGAGCAGAACCAAGTATGTACTTCTTCAATTGTGTAGGTCCAACAACAATCACAGCACCCACTAAATTAGGATGATCATAAAAACAATTCAATCGAATCATTCCGCCTACTTCACCCATCAATTCTCTATTGGTCTGTTTTCCATATGCATAACCTTCAATACAGACTAAACGTGATCTGTATTTAAGTAACAATTTTAAAAGATATTCTCTTGTTAAGTCAATACGATGAAAAACATTCAATTTCTTTGTTTGATCTCTACAATCCTCTGGACTGTCTGCGTACACATAACCATGCTTCCTGCCAATTTTACTCACAGCAACAGCTGTATCAACTAACGATGGATCGATACCTATCACATATTCTCTGTCTGCAAATTTATTGAAGAGAACCGCATGAAGAAACATAAGGTTGCTTTCAAACATCCTTCTCTGTTCCTTCAGCGGTATACTCTTCTTAGCCATCAGCTCCACCTCTTTCTACGATGAGGAGTTACTTTACTCTCACCATGTTTTCTGGACGCCTTTGGGGGCGGAATGTAGTCAGGTCTCTTCAGATTTTGATCATGAAAGTGCTGAATACGTTCTGCTTTGCCACCACACTTAGGGCATTCTTCGGGATCGTCATTCATCATAGAATGAAAAGTCTCAAACTTGTGTCCACAAGAGCACTGGTAGTCGTAGATCGGCATAGCTACTCCTCGTCTGTGGATTCTTCTGAGCCCTCCCTTGGCTCCTCTACTTCCTCTGGCTGTGGTGGTGACGGCACCGATTGTGGGCCAGGAGACACAGGCATAGGTCCCTGTGGGGTCATCTGCATGGGGATTGGTTGACCATCTGGCCCCATCATCATTGGAACACCACCAGAACCACGTATAACTCGAGGCTGTTTGCTCACATCCACAACCTTGAGATACACCTTATCTTCTTTCTCTTCATCACTGATCATAGTTCCAGGAGGAATTAATTCAATTTCTTCTCTCGTCATCTCAAGCTGATTATTCTTCCCGTATCTCTTGATAGCAGCAATCATTATGCCACCAATCGAGTCTATTTGATTTTGAGATACAAAAAGTTCACGTTCTAAATGATTGATTTTCATTGAAGCACGATGGATAGTCTCCTTCTGCTTCTTTGACAGAAGAATAAGATCTCTATTAGAGCTTTTTAAGTCTTCAATTATTTGTTCTGCTGTCTTCTCTTCTTGCTCCTTCGCTTCTTCAGCTTCATTGTGGAGTTCTGTGACATTCTCTTCTGATGTCTGCTCAGTCATCTTTCTCTCCTACGCTGCTTTTAGCGTTGATGTTCCGTTCTCCATTACAACAACCTTCTTGTTGCTGAAATGTTTTCCAACACCTTCTCTATGTGAAATACAAACCATTTTACGTCTCATGCTTTCACTAGTTATCAGAGCAATAGCTTTCTCAACTCCATTCTTATCCATACCATCAAAACACTCATCAATAAAAGCTACATCAACTTCTACTTGCTTTACTACATTCAAAGCCATATCAGTAGCAAACCAGACTCGAGCTTTTTCTCCTTCACTACAACTAAGATAGTCTCTCTTCTCTCCATTGCCTATCTTCACATTCAAGTGCAACTTCTCAACAATCTTTCGTCCAACTGTCTCTCCTTCATCTCCATCCCAAGAAACAGTCATATATCCTTCAGTCAGATCAGCTAAATACTCATTTGTTTTGCTCTCCAATACACTTAATATACCATTAATGACAAATCTTTTAAGACCTTTTGGACCAAAACCATCAACCCAAAAATCAGCCACTCCTAACTTCTCAGAAGTCTTCTCATATGTATCTTTCATACGAGAATGTGTTTCTTCTGACAATACTATCTTTCGTTTCAGTTTCTTAATTTTCTTTTTCAATTCATCTGTATCTGTCTTTGCTATTGTTTTTAACTTAGTTTTCTTCAACGATTTTAATTCACTTTGAATAGACTTTAAACGACCATCTAGTTGATAATATTTTTTCTCTAAATCTTTCCTTAATGATGTTTCAAGTTCATCTATCTTAATTCTAAATTCCTTCACTGTCTTTTCTAATGTTCGTCTTCTTTCTCCAGCACGTCTCTTCTTCTGCTTTTTACTATTCATATCTTTCTTTAATTCAAATACTCTCTTTCGTATATGACTTGGAGATACATATTGTTTGCATAACGGACACTCAATACCACTTTGCTGCTTACATTGTGTAACAGCTTCACGAGTAATATTGTACTTCGTTAATTTCTCTTCAAATCTAGCTTCTGCTTGGCCAATCTTCTTCATTGTTTTTGAAAGTTCTAATCTAACAACATCGAGTTCTTTTTTTCTTTCTTCATTGGTCATTAAATCAGACATCATTTTATCAATCTTCTGCTCTATTTCATTTCTTTCTTTCTTGAGTTGCTTGATATCACGTTCTATCTCCTTATTTTTATCCTTTATTCTCTTCTTCTCTTTTCTTTCTATCTCTTCAAGTGATTTCAAAGAACGCTTCAAATCTCTCAGTCTTCTTTTTCCTTCTTTAATTTCAGTTAATGTGGTGCTAATCTTAACATCTAATCTATGAAGTAAATCAGTATATTGTTTCTTATCTTTCTTTGCTAACTTCAAACCATCATCTATAATATCTAATCCAATTATATGAGAGAGCGTCTTTATTCTTTCAGCTGGTTTAGCTTCACAGATACTATCTCTTGTTTTGCTAAATACAACAGAGTACAAAAAAGTTTCTTTACTTATCCCTAAAACCTTTGCGATGTGTGTATTTGTACCAGACTTTGTTATATTTTTAGTCTTACTAGCTTTTTTACCATTGATCCTGAGTACAACATTATGTGCGTGTTTTGGATGATTTCGATATCTTGTTACTTCTATTTCTCTTTCTTTATCGTCGTACCAAATTGTTTTAACCCATGTGTGATCGTCATTCTTTCCTATTACTTGATCTTTCTTAAAACCACGTATTGTTATATCATACAAACACCAACAGATTGCATCAAAAAGCAGCGACTTACCTACACCATTGCTGGTTATGGCTGCCGCATCCATATTCAAACCACCTATATAAACACTCTGACCATCAGCCATCTCAAAGTATGTGTGTCGATGAGTAACAAAATTGTATATTTCAACTGAATGAAATCTAATCATCTTTTGATGTCTTTGTTGTATACATTATCTTTCGCAAAGCATTGTCTTGTATTTGTCTTACACGTTCTCGACTGAGATTAAGATGCAGAGCTATCTCCTCAAGTCTCATTCCTCCACATTCATCTGCTACATCAAGAGAACAAGTATCTTCCATAGCAGTTGGATCAAAATCATCTGGATAAATTTTGATTCGTTTATTCATCACATCAAGAAACAAATGATGACGACATGAAACAAAAACACATGGTCTCTCATCATAAACACACTGTAATCTATTCGTTGGCTTACATGGATAAGCCTCTCTAACTATTGGCCTCGGTTGTCTAATTATAGGCCGAGGATATCTTTCAATATTATTAGTCATAGTACAATCAAACATTATTTTTCATGCTCTGGTGGCATCGCTAAATCAAGATAACGCATATACTTCTTGTCATTCTGATGTATATTGAGCAACCACATACGGTAAATAAAGTCTTGAACATACAATGTTTGTCTCAGTGTTTTAGGCATCATATGCTGCATATTAGTAAACAGAGCTGTTCCGGTAACTAATGAATCATAATCAGCTCTATGTCTACTCTTATTGATACTCAATGTTCTTAGAACCTTAGGATCAACTCTTATTCGTAACTTCTGAACTACATCATCTAATGCATTTTTCATTTTTGGCCACCAATATCTGGCCCAAACTAATGGATCTATACATGGTATATCTTTGAATTTATAATCTGCTCTTTTAAGTTCGTTCATTAAGAAACTACGATCAAATTGATCGTTAAATGCACACCACATGTCTACATCTTTAAACAACAATCTGCGTATTTTCTTAACTCTTTCTGCAAATGTTTTTTTATCCTTAACCATTTCATTTGTAATACCAGTTACTTTAGTTGCTTTAGGGTTTATCTTTTTATCTTCAGGATTAATCAACTTACAATACTTTTCAACTGGTATACCTTCTTCAAATATAACAATGCCTATCTCTACAATTCTATCATTCTTTACATCTAAACCAGTAGTTTCTAAATCAAAGGATGCTATTCTAAGTTTTCTCCAATCCATTGTGTAGATGTCACTCATCTTGGATGCCTCCTAATTGGACGTGGAAACTTCTTAATATATGATGACATCTTCCCGCTCATTACATCCATGTTATACTCCATACCATAATAATTTTCCCAAAATTGTACCATCTTAGGACTATAATGAATAACAATAGAAGGAAAAGGAGCCGGATCTTGTTCCACACCACCATGAAGAAAGCTCAATCTACCTTTTACAAAAGTAATCGCTCCTCTCACTGCCCATTCATGAAACCAAATAGTATCTGTTCTAGCATGAACAAGGAAAACAACATCAGAACCACGACTAGCTGCGTCCCATCCACGTTCAAGCCATTTGCCTAGCTCTCTCGAATACGGAGGGTTCGCGTACAACCTAGATTTACCAGGCCATTCCATATTAAGTGCATCTTGTTCTTGAGTAACGTAATTCTTAACCAAAAAATTACTATCTGAAGCAGCCATATCCCAAAGAAAATTAAATTGTTTATTCCAATGCTGAAAGAACCAAGGAGGAGTCTGCCACTCCTTATTAGTATCTTGTTTGAATAAGGCTTTACGTTTATCTGTATGTATAGACATCAACTACACCCGGAACTTGAAAAGCACTCGTCACAAAAATAACACGTACCACGCCTAACCATGATGTGACCGCAATTAGAACAAGGTGGATTCTCTGAAGATTTCTCATCCTCATATTGTATCTCTTCTATCTCTTCTATCTCAACTTTATCTTCTTGTTCTTCTTCTCGAGATACATACCTATTTAAATATCTAAATATTAAATCAACTATACTTTTCGCATGTGGAATGTCACTCCTACCTGTATAACCAGACGGATCAAAAGCAACATGTGAAAACTTAGTAACCAAAATCTTCAAAGGAACACCATATTGTAAACAAGTTGAAGTCAATACAGCTATTGTATCCAACATTCCAATCATAAACGAACCTTCTTTCGAAGTTCTAATAAAAATCTCACCCAACGTACCATCGTTATAGAAACCACCATGCAAATAAATTTTATGATTTTCTATCTTGAACTTCTGACGAAATGATTTACACTCATCAGGAAGTGGCTTCTTTCCATACTTTCTTTCAATTTTTTCTGTTTTTTCTTCCTCTTTTTCTTTTGCGGTAAGAGGCTGAGAACTCTTTGAATCTTCTCTGAATATAGTAACGGCCTTCACACCGAGTTTATATGACAACATAAATGTATCATATACATCTTGAACTGTAGCCTCTCGAGGTAGATTAACAGTCTTTGATATACCACCAGAGATGTGAGGCTGAATAGCACCTAACATCTTTACATGACCTTCTGTTGATATTCTCCTACCACCAGTCTTGCTTGTATAAGAAGCATCGAATATGGCTAAATGTTCTTCACTAAGACAAGGGCAGCTATCAAGTGATTCATTCTCATCAAGATATTTCATTGTCTTTTTTCTATCAGATTCGTTGTACCCCAAATTAACCAATGCTTGACCAATAGTCTCATTAGTGAGCCTAACAACACCGCCACCAACCATAGTCTTATTCTTAATTAAGAAAAGCTCAGGCTCTACACCTGTTGTATCTGCATCCATCATAAAAGAAATAGTTCCAGTAGGAGCTAAAACAGTAGCTTTACTATTTCTCATTCCGTGCTCATCAAAGCTGGTTAGCACAGAATTCCAAAGCTCAAATGCGGTGTCAATAATTTCCTGAACACTATGTATATTTGTTTGTACTTTCGTCTCTATGTTATTACGATGCGTAGAAAGAACACGTCTCATATCATCTTTGTTGATCTCAAACTTAGCAAATGACCCCTTCACAGAAGCTACATTGGTACTCATCCAATAAACCGATGCAGTAGAAAGAGAAGAGATGGCAGCGGCTAACGCTCTGCCTTCGTCTGAATCGTATGGCAAACCACAATACATGAGAGTGGCACCAAGATTACAGTACCCAAGTCCAAGCTGACGATGTGCTTTAGCATTCACTTCAATTTTAGAAGTAGGATAGCTGGCTCTTGAAACCATAATCTCTTGAGCAAGAGACACAAGGAAAATAGCTTTAATATACGAATCAACATCGAAATAAAAACCTTCAGGTGTATAGACAATGAATCTCTTCAAATTCATTGAAGCCAAATTACAAGCAGAATCATCTATATCTGTATATTCTCCACATGGATTAGTTGCTTTGATTCTCCCTGAATTTGGGCATGTATGATAACGATTAAGAACACCATCAAAAATAAAACCAGGATCGCCACATGCATGTGCAGACAAACATATATCATTAAAAAGCTCTCGAGCTTTGACCTTCACTGGTTTGATTGCTTTATCGGTACGTGGATAAAGAAGCCAATCGCCATCGGCTTCTACTAATTCCATAAATTTATCAAATGCTCTAACAGAATGATTCTCATTTTGGAAAGCAACAATATTTGGAGCGCTATCTTCATCCTCAAATCGCGGGCTATATCCTTCTTTAACAAGAGCAACAATCTTCTCTTCTTCTCTCATCTTCGATTTAACAAAATCAAATATATCCAAATGATCTACATCAAGGATTGTCATCTTAGCTGCACGACGTGTTTTACCACCACTCTTAATAACACCTGCAAACGCATCGTATCCCTTCATGAAGGAAAGCGGACCACTTGCTTTTCCACCACCACTCAGATTCTCTTCTTTTCCTCTCAGATTGCTAAGATTACTACCAGTACCAGAACCACCCTTGAATACAAATGCTTCATTGTATGCTAACTCCATAATAGATTCCATTGAATCTTCAACGCCCTGAATAAAACAAGCTGAGACCTGTGGATGTTCATCAATACCAACGTTAAAATAAACAGGTGAATTAAATGCTGCATATTGATAATAAAGAAGATATTTTAGTTCATTAGAAAATACTTTCGATGTATTCTCATCGAAATAGCCATCAGCTAGTCCCCATGCTGTAATTGTATTTACAACTCGAGACACTACCTGTCTCAAACTAGTCTCTCTTTCAGGTGTACCAAGGATGCCACGGAAGTATTTATCTGTAACAATCTTAACTGCTCTATCGCTCCAAAAATCTGGAAACTCTACACCTTCTTGTTGAAAGATAATATTTCCATCCTTATCTTTGATCTTAGCATCACGCTTAACCCAATTGATACTATCTTCAATATCTTCTTCAGAGAAATGTGGTTTGATTTCTATCATCGTTATCTCAGGTATAACAGCCCTTTTTCAACGACACGTCGTTTTCGGGCTGGTAAGGAGTTGCGTTTGTGATCGACATAAGCTTCAATCATCTGTTGGAAGCTCATATTAGCGGAGATAGTAGCTCTTTTCTTTTTTATATCTTTTGTTTTCTTATCAACAAAAATAGCAAACACACCATTTATCTCTAATTTTTTTCGAACTTCGTTTAACCTATCTCTATAGTCTTGTTTTGCCTTATAGTACAAACGTATTATCACAATTGCATTGTTTAATGTAGCTTGAAACATTTCAGGTTTAGATAAAACAGGACAAATAGTTTTGTTGTAATCCCATTCAACTTCAATAAAACGAAATCCATGTAACTTTATAAATCTTACTTTTGATTTATCGAGTTCTATTACTTGATATCCTTTCTCCTGATTCTTGTCTCTTAAACTAGTTTGTAAAGGAGAACCAGTATACCAAACATTCTTGAGAAGTTTTTGATAACGATGAAAATCTCCACATACTACATGGTCATAACGTTTGGCTGCTTTCCTAACATAATCAAATTTGACACCAGTCTTTGCTTTGAATCCACTATCAAATTTTGCACTAATAATAGGTCCATGAAAAACAAGTATATTGACTTTGTCTTTTTTCTTTATACTCTTCAAGAAATCTTTAACTATAGATGGAAACAATTTGTCTACTTCATTAATAGCAGGAATACAATGATAAGCTATTCCATTTACTCTTACTATCTTTGGATAAGTGACTATATGAATATGATCAGCAGCCAAATGTTTCCAATGTGCAATCACAGAATGTTTATTATCCTTTCCATCAAAACCATGATTACCTTCTAATAATATAGCTGCTGTTAAAACTTCATTCATCATCTTAATAATACTAGATGAGTAATACAAAGTAATAGAATCAACTACATTATTATCAAGCATATCGCCAGCTACTACTAAATGAGCAGATAATGCTGCTGCTTTATTTATAATTTCAGTACATACTCTAACACGCTCAATCAAAAAACTATTAACACCAAAAGAATCATAGCTCCCATAGGAATCGTTATTCCTCAAATGCCAATCAGCTGTAGTAACTATACTACTCATTGTTTGACTGCATTCCTCTCCAACAATTCCTCAAACATATTAATAAATGGACCTTCGTTTGTTCCCTTACCGAACTCATGTAATTGCAGAACAACTAAGGCCACAAAGTTCACCACATTTCCCATGATACGATCTAACGCATCAAGGTACTCCATCTCATTCTCATATTTGTTTGCCACATTATGAAGCACCATCCTTATAGATGTATCTATCAATTGCTTAGACATAGAAAAAGTTGTCGCATCTACTTGTTCACGGATACGACGTACCATTTCATTGTGTGCTTTTTGTTCTTGTTCAGAGCACATTGATTGTTCTCATCAGTTCTTCTCGAAGCCATGGTTGGTTGCGCACAATCTTTTCAAAATCTTTCATTGTAAGTTTATTTTCAGTGTCTAAACTATGAACAACATATTTAGTGCCATCCTTAATTGCTAACCCTTTATTTTGCAATCCATAAAGAAGCGCTTGGTCTTTATTAAATCCAAAAGAAAAATCAAATTCTAGATCGTCAACAGAACTCCATGGTGGAAGACATTTGTTCTTTTTATTATCTATACGAATAGTGATACCTTTTAGTCTGCCCTTGTCTTTCACTAAAGAGGATCTCATCTTCCCTGTATACACAACACGAAGACGAATAGCACAATGATAACGCAATGCACGTCCGCCATATGTAGTAAGTTTCTCACCAAAACTTACACCAATCTTATCTTTTAATTGATTACAGTAAATAATAAGAACATCTCTCTTAGAAAGATTTCTTTTAATCTTTCGTTGATATTTTGATAATGCACGAGCCATTTCACCTATTGCATCTTTCGAACTGAATTCTATTTCACCTTCGTTCTTTGGCTTTGGTTTAAATTCATTCTTTGTCGGTGTAGCAGCAACACTGTCCCAAAAAATAACAAGTCCTTTATTCGGCTTGTATGCTTTACTATCATAAGTAGGTACAAGTAATGTTGCCTTCTTAATTATATTGAGTGTCTGTTCTAAATAGTCTGGAGTAGCTAACAAAAATTTCTCTGGATCGGCACCAAACACCCTGGCTCTAGCTTCATCAATAGAGTCCTCAGTTTCAATCCACAATACTGTGTGCCCATGTTGTTGAGCCATAGCAGCCAAATGATACATCAAACTAGTTTTACCAGAATCTTCAGTACCAGAAATTTCTATCTGTCTACCAAATGGAAGACCATACACTCCGTCTACATCTCGAGCGCTGATTACATCGAGCCCAGGCAAACCAGTTGGAAGACATTTTCTGACTTTGATGAAGTTTTCTTCACCATTCAACTGGAAGAAGCCAAGCTTTCGAAGATCTTTTTGAAGCGCATTTTTTGCACGCTTATAGACCTTCTTACTTGTTATCTCCTCAACTGGCAACCTGGGAAATCGAATCAACATGACGACTACCTATCGAGTTTGCCTTTTCTGGCTTTTCTTCTCATATCTTTTCGAAGTTTGTCGTCTTTGTCTTTCTTCTTCTTTTTTTTCTTATCGCTCCCTTTCGACTCATTCTTCTTCTCTTTATCTTTCTTCTTCTTCGATTTCTTCTTGTCCTTGTTCTTCTTCGACTTCTTTTCTTTCTTCCCACCACCATCATCATCGTCATCATCATCGTCATCATCGTCGCCAACAGCGATATCAGCGAGATTAAAAAAGTCCTTATAAAACTGCTTAATCTCATCCTTTGTGCCTGTTGGTTTTGGATCTTCTGCTGTAAGATCTATAAGCTTCTTCAAAAGGCGTTTTTGAATGCCCTTTGCTATCTTCATAGCGCTCTTCGCAAACGCCTTCGTTTCGTACTTCGTATCGTACTGACCAACGCCACTCCTTGTTACACGAATAGGAATAGCATGATCCATATCAGTGATATCGCCTTCATCCATAAAGTGATCATTAAACTGTTCCCATGCCTTAATAGGCATGTACCATTTCATGACAAACTTTTCACAGACATCATTAAATCTACAATCGTCACAATCATCCATTTTTCCATGTTTACCAAAACACTTCTTTAAGTCTCTTTTCAATTCACCACGTTTATTAAAACATGGGGTAATGTCAATCACCTGAGCAATAGGCTTTCTTTTGGGAGCAAACTGTCCAGCCTTATTGTCGTTCTCATCGCCCTTTTCTTTTCTCTTCTTTCGAAAATTGAGCATACGACCACAAGGCCAACACTTACCAAAATCCTTGTCATCATAACCATCTCGCTGACAACGAGTAGAAAAACTAGCCCCCTTCACGTCCCTTGGAAGTTCTCGACTATGCTGCATAATCTCAACAAATGGCATTTCATCCATATTTTCATGAGGCGGCAACAATAGAATGAAACGACGCTTCTTTCCTTTTTTACTACCTTCAATAGTAAAATTCGAACTAAAACCACTCTTTCGATTCTCATAATCATCGTATCTCTCGTTAACCTTTTTCATATTGACAGCCATTACGACCTCCGTCTTTTCTTTTTCTTATCTGGTCTAGGAAAACGCTTTGTTCTTTCTGGTGTTTCTCCAAGATTACTTGATTCTCTTCTTAAATTTGCAGATTTAGTTCTTATTAATTCGTACATCATATAGTATGTGCGATTAAGATGCTTCAGTACATTATGTTTTCTTTCTAATTCAAGTAATCTTTTTTTTCGTTTAACATATTCTTCTTCTCTATTAATCCAAGCCTTAACGCGGGCATCCGTAGGTCGAGACATGACTTCTGCTTCTCTAGCGTGCTCATCAAGCTCACCATAAAACTCATCAAGTTCAACCTTACGGACACCACAACGTTCTCCAGCATGTGCTTCTAATACTCCAGTCATTTGATAACCACGCAATACATCATCCATTTGAGATTCAATATCTTCATTCAATTTAAGATCGTTATAAGCGTCTATTGCAAACCGTTGACCCATAAGGTCATCTTCAATCTGCAATAGACGCCTAACGATCTCATTAGGATCTTGTATCTTGGTCGTCTTACTCAAGACCAACCTACAGATTTTTCAAATTGGCTGAGATACGAACCCTAATCTTCTTCTTGGCAGGGACATCAACCTTTTCACCCGTGCGTGGATTACGACTCACACGAGGATTGGTTTCGATCTTTTCGAAGTTACAGATGCCCTGAACTCTGATCTTCGAACCAATCTTCATCTTCTCAAGACGACGACGGAATTGATCGAAGAAAGCCTTCATCTCACGAGGATCGACATCAGCTCTTTCAGCAATATCAGCAACGCTGTAAGTCTTTCCTTTCTTCTTTTCCTTTTTCTCGCCCTTATCCTTGTCCTTATCTTTCTTCTTGCTTTTCTTCTTGTCGCCCTTGTCCTTATCTTTCTTCTTGGACTTCTTTTCCTTCTTTTCCTTCTTCTCGTCCTTATCCTTCTTCTTGGACTTCTTTTCCTTCTTCTCGTCCTTATCCTTATCCTTATCCTTCTTCTTACTCTTCTTCTTTTCGTCCTTGTCTTTCTTCTTGTCCTTGTCTTTCTTCTTATCCTTCTTTGTCTTTGCAGCCATTCTCTTCTCCTTTGCTGACATCAATTGGTTTGCTGTACTTGTTATCTATACTACTACGAATGCGTATTTTCGCACCTTTTTGAATCAAAAAAACTAAGTATCTTCCAATACTTCCAATTGCGAAACTCGATCATCACGTAAAACAACTTCTATTTCTCCGCGATTAGAAACAGAACGAATACCAAGTGCTTCCACTATATCTCCTTCCTTTATTTTCTTTGCTTTCTTATTCTTTCTATAAAACCCAGGTAATATCAATAAAAGAAACTCTCCATCTGCGTCCCGAACATTAACAAAATACATACGACCACGCTTAGTTTGATATGGAAATACTCTAACAACTTTTCCACCAGTTATAACTGGTGTTTCTTCCTTAACTTTTTCCAACCAAGAAATAGGTGTAATTTTCTTACTAAAGAAATGTTTATATCTAACACGATAAGGTTGTTCCATATACCCTAAAACAGAATCTTTCATATCCATCCAATGAGTACGGTTCTTTTTAGACACATTAAAGTGTTCTGGTATATGCTTTTCTTTTCTAAGTTCCAAATAGTATTGTTTTGCAATCTTTTTGGGCGTTCCAAAGTTATAAAAAGCATCAGCTGCGATCAACTTTTCCATCACCCTCTTATTGACCTGACGACGCGGAACAGCTTCATAGAATTCAGCAAATGTTTTTGGTCGATGCTCTTTACAAGCTTTGGTTATTGCTTCAGCTGTCTTAATACCAACGCCTTTGATAGCTCTAATAGGCCACGCTATTTTTCCTTTACTAGTAGCGTAAAAACCAGAACGAGTTCTAGATGCTTTTGGTTTTTCGAACTCTATTCCGTGTTGTTGAACAATAGTCCTAAAATTCCAAATGTTCTCTGCTTTCTTCTCATCATCAGCTGCGAACTCTAAAGTAGCTGTCCAAAATGGCAAAGGATAATGAACCTTCAACCATTGACAGATAAATCCATTGAACGCATAGCTAGCGCTATGACTGTTGTGAACAAGAATATTATTAGCAAAGAAATTTCTAGGCCCATTGTCTTCCATTACTATGTCATAAACAGGTTCCTTAAATCTTTCTTCATAATATGTTTTGTCTGGATCGATTCTGGCCACACCTGTTTGAGAAGATACTGGTTTGGCTATACCTTTTGTAAAAGATCCTGGTAATAAAACCTTCACATCATCATCTATTCTCAATTGAGAAAATATTCTAAATCCTCTCCTTGTTCCTACTCCATGCTTTGAAGTCAATAATAATCTCTGTCCAGACTTCAAAGTTAAATATCCAATACGTCTTCTGCCTGTATATACTACTTCTTTTACTTTATGATTCACTACTTCCTTGCGTTCAGTATCGTAACTCTTGATCCAAATTTCTTCACCAGCCATAAATCTATTATATAGACGTATAATCTTTTCTTGTGTACCATTTGCTAATGTGATCATAGAGTCTTTATGAATACATCTATTGAAACCGTACTTAAAGAATGCTTCTAATTTTGACCATTCTGTTTTAGCTTTCTCTTTTGATAATCCATTCTCTCTGCATCCAGCAACAAATTTCTTTTCAAACTGATGCATCATATCTAAATCTTTTTTCTTCATAGCAGTACGCATAATATCAGCTTCACTCAAAGTTAATTTACCAAGTACATTGGCAGTGCGCATACACTGCTCCTGATATATCACTAATCCATATGTATTTTTTAAATAAGATTTTACTAATTTGTGAGGATATTCAGGTTTTATTCTACCATGAGACAAATCAATATACTTTTTATGAGAGTCCATTCTCATTGGACCAGGACGCAGAATAGCATTTGTAGCGATCAAATCTTCAAATGAAGTAACTTTTAACTCTTTTAAGTATTGACTTTGAAGTTTCGAATTAAATTGAAAAACACCTTCTGTTTTTCCCTTATCGAACCAACGTAAAACTTTCTTATCATCTATATCTACATCTCGTGTAAAAATTATCTCCTTATCGTATATTTTTTTAATCATTTCTTTCGCAAACTTGAAAACATTCAGTGTCTTAATACCAAGAATATCTAACTTTAATAAACCACGACGTTCGCAATGCTTATCACGCCATTGAGAAACAAGCACACGCTCATCTTCGTCTACTAACTTCTGGGTTCTAACTGGTATCCAATCTGTAATATCTGTCGGGGTAACTAGGACAGCGGCAGCATGTCTAGACTGTGCTCTAATTTGTCCTTCTAAATTTCTAAAATAAAAATCAACAAGATAAGGAAAACGCTTATAATATTTCTGAAAATATTCGCTCTTTTCTATTGCTTCATCTATATCTTCTACTTTATCCTTATCCAAGTTTCTAATAAGTGTGTGCATATTTGAGTCTTCAAACTTAATTCTCTTAGTATCTGTAACAGGAAGTTCTCCTTCAAATATGCGCTGTGCATCTCGAATCAAACTACGTAACTTCATTGTCTGGTATGTGCCAATAGTACATACACGATCTTTACCATACTTATCTATGATATATTGTTTAACATCAGGACGACGAACACGCTCAAGGTCTAGATCGATGTCAGGTAAAGCATCAGCACTTTTAGCACGTTCACCAGAAATACGTGCTGGATTTAAAAACCTTTCAAACATCAAATCAAATCGCAGAGGATCAATATTAGTCACCATACAATAAGCAACTAGGCTTCCTGCCACCGATCCTCGAGCTTCGCCTACCTCTATATTATTTGCTCTAGCGAATCGAACAATATCATCAATAATCATAAAATAATCTGAAAATTTAGCTTCATCTTTAATAAACTTCATTTCAAAATTAAAACGTTCTTTGTATTTTCTCTTCTCTTTATTTGTTATATCTTCTCTTGATAATACCTTCTCTTTAAATCCAACCTTGGCTACGTGTTCAAACAATTCATCACTTGTCTTCATACCACTCTTACAAAGAGGGTGACTTTCTACATCGTAATTCGGCAAATGATGTTTACCAACAGGAATAGTGACGTTACAATCATCAGCAACGGCATTAGTATTATCGACCAACAAACTAAACGTACTCTCTGTAATATAGCCATGAAGTTTTCTCCTTATTGTATCAAGCTGTCTCAAAGACTTCAGCCACTTCTGAGTACCAATTTCACTTCTACCTTTTTTGATATGTTTTTGACTATGCCTTTCAATCTGTTGAACAAAATGGGCTAACTTATCTTCACCTTTGTTAACAAAATGACAATCATTGGTGATCACACAACGATTACCATATTTATTAGATAACTTCAGTAATACTTTGTTCAGATGTTTTTGTTCTTCAAATTCATTCATCTGAATTTCTAACAACAATCGTTTCTTAAAAATCTCTCTCAACTGTAAGAATGCTTGTTCGGCAACCGCATAACCAGCTTCCAATGAAACAGCAACAGGACCATTGAGAGAACCAGTCAAACAATACAATCCTTTTCTATATTTCTTTAATACTTCGAAATTAACTCGAGCTGTCTGACGACTATTATCAAATCCTTTTGTCCAAGAAAATTTACTAAGTTTTAATAAATTCTTATATCCTTTCTCATTGCGAGCCAAAAGAATAATGTTATCTTCTTGAACACTAGTATCGAGATCTTGTACTAATAATATTTGAATACCAAATATTGCTTTCACATTTTCTTGTTCAATTGATTGTCTGTATTTTTCTGACTCCAAAAAAGAAGCCATAGAAGAGCCCATATTATTCCACTCAGTAAACGCTATAGCTGCAATATTTCTTTTTTCAGCAGCCTCATACCATTTTTCTATACCACTAACACCATTAAGGATGCTGTACTCAGAATGAACATGAAGATGTGAAAAACGATGTTTCATATAAAGAAACCCCCTCCCTGCTCATCAAAGCAAGGAGGGGGATGTTGTTAGACAGGCCGAGGGAATCGTCTAGCGTCTTCTTTCTTTTCTCCCTTAACCGTAACAGTCGGCTTATGGAATGGCTTGGCTTCTTTCCACTCTTTACAGAGTTTAAACGCTTGTTTGATTGCTTTTTCTCCGTCCAACACCATGACACGCAGATCTCCTGTATGCCATGGTTCGAACATCAAGCGTTTGTACTGCTTTTGTGGATTCCACCCTCGACTCTTGTTAAAAACGAGATTAATTTTCTCGTTATTAGAGCCCTGCTTCATCAGTGAAACGAATAGACCATTCTCATCTGAGAATGTGGTTACTGTTAATCTATGTTCTGTTTCACTGATTTCTTCCATTAACCCCACAAAAGAAGAAAATGCCTTTGGAACTACTGTTCCTTTGATTCTCTCTATAGCTCTGCGCGTTGAATCTTTTGTGACCATTTAACCCACCAAGAAGAGGTTACTTCTTTTTCTTCTTGGAAGACTTCTTCTTTGTGGTCTTCTTTTTCGAAGTCTTCTTTTTCTTGGCTGTTTTCTTCTTCTTTTTCTTATCGTCATCGTCATCGTCATCGTCATCGTCATCATCATCATCGTCGTCATCGTCGTCATCGTCGTCATCGTCATCGTCGTCATCGTCATCATCGTCGTCATCATCATCGTCGTCATCGTCGCCAGGGGAGGGCAGTGTGACTGTAATTGGGCCGAATAGCTCGCTGTCGCCTTCACCGTAAAGATATTCGAC
>Ga0136651_10000106_pt1 | contig 38606 bp, 27 predicted proteins | sample Mar14236cmmetaG_FD_94867 | JGI IMG/M metagenome (GOLD analysis project Ga0136651, IMG submission 94867) | Marine hydrothermal vent microbial communities from Guaymas Basin, Gulf of California to study Microbial Dark Matter (Phase II) - Marker... ... | reverse complement strand
CCTCCCTCCGGTCGGTTTTTCCCTGATTGGGGAAGCTTCAGGGCATTTGCTGCATCTTCTCCCCCCGGGATTAACCTCCCTCCGGTCGGTTTTTCCCTGATTGGGGAAGCTTCAGGGCATTTGAAGACAAGGCACCTTACGGTGCTATTAATTTAAGTCCACAATCCCTTACAAAAGCAAGCTTTTGACGGGACTGCAGCCTTAAATTAAATAACCCGCGCGGGGCGCGGGTTATTGTCTTCAAATGCTCTGGCGGAGAAAGAGGGATTCGAACCCCCGGACCGCGTAAACGGTCAACGGTTTTCAAGACCGCCGCATTCGACCACTCTGCCATTTCTCCGCCGCAAAGATAACAATTTTTTGTTTCTGCAAAATTTTAGGCTGTGAAGCGGATGGAGTCCTTTCGCCTCCAGGGCAGAATTGGTATAAATAATGACTAAGAAGTGCTCTGTTCATGGAAAAATGGGCATGAAAGTTTGCTATTCATAGAAAAAAAAATATATTTGTATTCAAATAAACAATATTTAACTAACCATAAAAACTATTACCATGACAAAAAAGGAATTAGTAAATGCTATCGCTGATAAAGCAGGACTCTCTATTAAAGATGCAAATACAGCACTTAATTCATTTGTAGATGCTTTCGGTGACGCAATGAAAAAGGGTGAAAGGATCCAGTTACCGGGTATGGGTACTTTCAAGGTTGATACCAGGAGTGCAAGGGTAGTAAGGAACCCTCAAACAGGAGCTAAACTAAATGTTCCTGCAAAGAAAGTGGTGAAATTTAAAGCAGCACCAGGCCTCAGCGATAAGCTATAAGAAACTATTTTATGATTGCTGAAGGGGGTGGACGCACCCCCTTTTTTGATGCATATGCTTGAAAGGGAACTTATAGAATACCTCGAAAACTTTGTTTCAGCACGAAGGGTGAAACTGTTCGATAAAGTATTATCGGACAGAACGAAATATATAACAGTAGTTCTTGAAGATATCTTTCAGCCCCATAATGCCAGCGCGGTCTTGAGAACCTGTGACTGCCTTGGTATACAGGAAGTAAATATCATAGAAAACAGGAACGAATATAATGTTAATCCTGATGTGGCACTCGGTTCCGATAAATGGCTTACACTTGTTAAATATAGAGGTAAAGGCAACAATACCTACGAGGCATACAAAAATTTACGCTCCAGGGGCTACCGGATTGTGGCAACATCACTCCATGAAAGAAAAGCGGTGAGCCTTGATAAATTTGACCTCGGGAAAGGGCCGGCAGCCCTTGTATTCGGTACTGAGATGCACGGGCTCAGCAAGCAGGCCATTGAATGGGCCGATGAATACCTTAAAATCCCGATGTATGGTTTTACAGAAAGCTATAATATTTCAGTCTCAGCTGCCATAATCATCTATGAACTGCTTGCTAAACTCCGGAAATCAGGTTTATCCTGGCATTTGAAGGAAGAGGATAAAACAGCCTTGAAATTGAACTGGTTACGGAACACTATTAAAAAACCGGAATTGCTGGAAAAAAAGTTTATGCTTATGAAAAACAGCCGGAAATAAATTTTTAAAGAATTTTTTTATACTTTTGAATAATAACCTGGACTGTTAGAAAAAATTATTTATGAACTGCATTATCGTTGACGATGATAAGCTTTCAAGAAAAGTGCTTACCGAACATGTAAAGAGATCTTCCTTTCTTACCCTGACAGGAGTTTTTGATAATGCAATCGACGCGAGGAATTCACTGGCAGAAAAATCTGATGTCGATCTTATCTTCCTTGATATACAAATGCCTGATATGGATGGCTTTGAATTAATTGACAGTCTCGAAAGCCCTCCGGCGGTAATCATGGTAACTGTGAATGAAGAACTGGCTGTGAAAGCCTATGACGTAGATGTTATTGACTACCTCGTAAAACCCGTAAGCTACTCACGCTTTTGTAAAGCTGTCGATAAAGTGGTGCGTTACCAGAATAAAAATGCCAGGGAAAATGTCGGTCAACAGGAAGTGTTCATAAAAAAGGGATCCTCACTGGTCAAACTCAAGCTTGTTGACATAGTAGTTGTGGAAGCACTTGAAAATTACGTGGTGGTACATACAGATAAGGAGAAGTATACCATACATTTTACAATGAAAGCTATAGAACAACAGCTGTCTTCTTTAATATTCATCAGGGTCCACCGTTCATTCATTGTCAATAAAAACAGGATAATAATGATTAAAGACAATTCTGTTGATATCAGCGGAGATCTTGATGTTACTAGTATCCCCATTGGAAAATCATACCGTGAAAACCTCTTGAAAGAAATCAACGTTATGATGAGATAAACTCAGTGTTTATATGCTGTCTAAACATAATTTATTCCTGGCACATGTCGGCCAGACATCAACTGAACCATTGCTGATAGAGATAGATTCAGCCAGGGGTATATGGCTGTACGGACCCTCTGGGGAAAAATACCTTGATCTTGTATCGGGTGTGTCGGTAAGCAATGCAGGCCATTGTAATGAGTTCGTCATTGAGGCCGTGAAGGAGCAGCTTGACAAATATATGCACCTGATGGTTTACGGCGAACTGGTACAATCACCCCAGGTAAGTTATGCTAAAAAACTGAGTGATGTTCTGGGACATCACTTTGAAACAGTTTATTTCGTGAACTCAGGTTCGGAAGCAGTGGAGGGGGCAATAAAAACGGCAAGAAAATATACATCCAGATCCAGGCTTGTTTCATTTAGGAAGGCCTACCATGGATCAACCCTTGGAGCCCTGAGCCTCTATGGTGAAGATTCCTTCAAATCCAGTTTTATGCCACTGGTTCCCGGCATGGTGCAGGCCGAATTCAATAATGTCAGCTCTCTTTCTTTAATTGATGATACAGTGGCCGCAGTAATTGTTGAACCTGTACAGGCTGAAGCCGGTATAATAGGTCCACAGGATGGTTTTCTCGGCGAGATAAAAAAAAGGTGCAGTCAGACGGGCTCCCTTCTTATTTTTGACGAGATACAGACAGGCTTTGGCAGGACCGGCAGCCTTTTTGCCTTTCAGAAATTCGATGTTGTGCCCGACATTATTTGCCTTGCAAAATCACTGGGAGGAGGTATGCCTCTTGGCGCCTTTGTCTCATCAAAAAAAATAATATCCACTCTTGCTGATAACCCTGCCCTGGGTCATATCACAACTTTTGGAGGCCATCCGGTGTCATGTGCGGCAGGAAAGGCTGCCCTGGACTTTATCACTGGTAATAAACTGGATGTCGCTGCAAACGAAAAGGGTGAAAGATTCAGAAGTAAATTAAAACATAAAAACATACTCGAAATCAGAGGTGAAGCTTTGTTCCTTGCCGTTAAACTTTCATCTTCTGATTTGACAGCGAAATTTATCTCCCGGGGAACAAAAAATGGACTTATACTTGACAGTTTCCTTTTTTGTAAGGATTCATTCCGCATTGCTCCGCCTCTTATAATTGAAAATGACGAAATTGATTATGCAGTTGATACAATCCTTAAAACAATTGATGAAATATCCTGAAGCATTCTTCCTTTTTCAATTGGTCTTGATCGGTCAGCTTGCAACTGCCCAGGTGCCGGATGATATTAATTATTATTTCAGCAGGATAATAGTTTCAACAGCAGAAGAAGAAAAACTGGCGTATAACGATTCCATCGCAAACACCCTGCTATCATACCTCGAATCCGTAGATGATATTGTTGCCACAGACATCCCAGGTGTGAAATATCTGGGACAGATAAGCTCATCCGACAGCCTTATAAAAATCCTGACCTGGAACATTCCAATTTCGAATGGTAACAATCTGTATAACTGTATAATATATAACGACAGCCTTGAAAAAAAATTCTTTCTGAAGGGAGATGCAGGTTTACAGAACCTCGATGTGGGTAAAGTGTTGAAAGCAGGTCAATGGTATGGATCCTTATATTATGATATAGAGCCTCTTGGTCAGGCAGATGACATAAGCTATATCCTTATCGGATTTGATCCTGATAATCTGAATGAGAATGCCAAAGTCGTTGAAATTCTTCATTTTACTAAAGAGGGGGAAGTGGTTTTTGGTAAAAAGGTATTTGATTCCGGGAAGGGAAATCAGGCCAGGATGATCTTCAGGTATTCCCCCCTGGCGACAATGATGCTCCGGTTCAGTGACGATCGTGCACGTATTGTCTTTGATCACCTCTCTCCAACGTCAGAACAGTTCGAAGGATTGTATAAATATTACGGCCCGGATTTTTCATATGATGCACTGGAAATCAAGGACGGGAACTTGATAGTGGTAGAGGATATAGATATAAGAAATAATAATTAAAGGGCTGCCTGACTTATTAACTCCCTGCGTGATCAGTCGCCGGTACCCCTGACCCGGGCTGCTTCCCTGCAATGAGCCTGCACTTTTTTCACATTCATGTGACTATTTGTCATGGTAAAATGATTGGCATGAGCTTTGAAATTGTGCCCCTGAGAAATGTCAAACATATAAAATCTGAAAAAAATGCAGAAAGGTAAAATTGGTGTCACTACTGAGAATATTTTTCCTATAATAAAAAAGTTCCTTTATTCTGATCATGAGATATTTATCCGTGAACTGGTATCGAATGCCGTTGATGCAACACAAAAACTTAAGACATTTGCATCAGTGGGTGATTATAAAGAGGAACTGGGCGATACCACTATCAGGGTATCTGTTGATAAAAAGAAGAAAACAATAACTGTTTCTGATTATGGAGTGGGAATGACCGATGATGAGCTGAAGAAATATCTTAACGAGATAGCATTCTCCAGTGCCAATGATTTCCTTGATAAATATAAAGAACAGTCAAATGCAATAATAGGTCATTTTGGACTTGGTTTTTATTCATCATTCATGGTATCTGACAGGGTTGAGGTTATAACCAGGTCATGGCAGAAGGATGCCCCTGCCATTAAATGGACCTGCGACGGCAGTCCCGAATACACGATAGAGGATGCTGAAAGAGACAGGGTGGGCACAGATGTGATTCTGCACATTGATAAAGACTCCAAGGATTTCCTTGAGGAAGCAAAGATACAGGAACTGCTGAAGAAGTATTGCCGGTTCCTTCCTGTGAAGATTGCTTTTGGTAAGGAAAAAGAATGGAAGGACGATAAGTATGTGGAAACGGATAAGGATAAGATTATTAATAATACTGAACCGGCATGGACAAAAAAACCGGCTGATCTGAAAGATGAGGACTATAAGGGGTTTTATCGTGAACTATACCCTATGGCTGATGAGCCTTTGTTCAACATACATCTCAATGTTGATTATCCCTTTAACCTGACAGGGATACTTTATTTCCCCAGGATAAAAAACAATATTGAAATACAGAAAAATAAAATTCAGCTTTACTGTAACCAGGTTTTTGTAACCGATTCGGTTGAGGGTATTGTTCCGGAGTTTCTTACACTCTTGCACGGCGTTATAGATTCACCTGATATTCCTCTTAATGTGTCAAGAAGTTATCTTCAGAGCGATTCGAATGTAAAGAAAATATCAAGCCATATAAATAAGAAGGTAGCTGAGCGTCTGCATGAGATTTTCAAGGAAAACCGAGAGGATTTTGAAAAGAAATGGGACGATTTGAAGCTCTTCATAGAATACGGGATGATAACAGAGGAAAAATTCTATGACAGGGCAATCAAGTTTGCATTGTTCAAAAATACTGATGGAAAGTATTTTACATTTGATGAATATGAAAATCTGATCAAGGAAAACCAGACTGATAAGAACAAAAACCTTATCTACCTTTATGCTACTGATAAGGATTCGCAGTACAGTTATATTGACAAGGCCAAAGCAAAGGCTTATGATGTTCTTCTGATGGATGGAGAACTTGAGCCTCATCTCATCAATCACCTCGAATCGAAATTTAAGGATAGCCGCTTTGTCAGGGTTGATTCAGATGTTATTGATAAACTTATTGAGAAGGAAGAAAAGATTGAATCCAGGCTGAATAATGATCAGCAGGAAATAATAAAGATGGTCTTTTCCAGCCAGCTTAAAGGGAAAGATAGCTTTATACCTGTTACTGAGGCAATGCAGGAACATGATTCACCGGTTATAATAACCCAGTCTGAATTCATGAGGAGAATGAAGGATATGTCAAAACTGGGTGGAGGCATGAATTTCTATGGCGATTTGCCAGATTCCTATAACCTGGTAATCAACACAAACCATGCAATTATCGAAGGTCTGGCAACAGATGTACAGAAGGAGATAGGTGAGGCCGTAAAAAAGCAGGATGAATCAATCTCGTCACTCGAGAAGGAAATAAGCGCGACCGAGAAATCACAGGAAGGTAAAAAGGATGAAGACATTACACAGGCTGAAAAAGATAAACTGGAAGCCCTGAGGAAAAAGAGAACCAAAGCAGAGGAAAAGAAAAAGGAGATCGTAAGTAAGTATGCAGATAAAAAGCCTGTAGTTCAGCAACTTATTGACCTTGCTCTTCTTGCAAATAATATGCTCAAAGGGGAAAAACTCAATACTTTCGTTAAAAGAAGTATAGAGCTTTTATAGTTACAGCATCCTTGAGATTTCCTTTTTAAGGAAATCCAGTGCCACCTTTGCCGGTTCCTGCTCCATTTCCATCACAGCTTCAAGGAGGTTCCTTGAAAGGTCTGAAGAGCTGGCAGTCGGGGGTATCTTTTCTGCGATTGTATTGATAAGTTTTATTGAATTGGCGCGTGCACTTTTTATCACCTCCCAGGCCTGTGGCGATACGTATATCTGTTGAGCCAGATTATGGTCGTATTCAGACCTTATCGCAACCAGAAGGGCAGCCTGCAGCTTTTTCGCATCCATCTCGGTCTTGTGTGTACGCATTATAAGTGATTCAATCGAAATCCTTTCAAGGAAAAGGGTCAGCCTTTCGTAGGCCTGTAACCTGATAGGTGTTATGGTTCTCGAATTCTGAAGCATGATCTCGTGACGCCTTTTTTCCCTGTCATTCTCAATTGTTTTCCTTATAAGCAGGTAAGCAGTGAGCATTACAATAAGGGCAGGTATTGTTACAAAAAGTATTTCCTTTACGGTTTCCATTATCATAGCTTGTTGTATTTTCTATACAAACGTATAACTTTTTGTTGATATTATAATATCAGTGGAATAATGGAATAATGGAAGGCAATTTGCCGGAGACACATGAGTTCTGCGTGCTCGCGGGCGGCAGGTGATTGTGGCCGGTGGGAGAGATCAATGATGCAATGTAGAAATTGTGTTTGCCTTCAGGTTAAATTGTGAAAAAAAACTAATTTTGAGTTTTTTAAAACCTTATACAAAAAATGGAATACTTATCAGATCGTATTAAATCCCTTTCAGTATCCCAGACACTGGCAATGGCTCAGAAAAGCCGTGACATGAAAGAAAAGGGTATTGATGTTATAAATCTCAGTATCGGTGAACCCGATTTCAACACACCTGATGATATCAAGGAGGCGGCGAAAAAGGCAATAGATGATAATTATACACATTATCCCCCTGTACCCGGATATCCCGATCTGAGAAAGGCAATATCGGAAAAATTCCTAAGAGAGAATAAGCTTGATTATTCCCCTGATCAAATCGTTGTTTCGGCAGGAGGTAAGCATTCCATAATTAATGTTGTGCTGAGCCTTGTAAATCCAGGTGACGAGGTTATCATTATTGCTCCCTACTGGGTAAGTTATTATGATCAGATAATACTGGCTGAAGGGAAGCCCGTGGTTATTGAAACAGGTATTGAAAACGATTTCAAACTAAAACCGGAGCAACTGGAAGAAGCAATCACCAGCCGTTCAAGGCTTATTATATTCAATTCTCCCTCAAATCCGACCGGAATGGTTTACAGTCGCAGCGAAATGGAAGAGCTTGCCAGGGTAATCGAAAAGCATGAGGGCTTGTTTGTAATTTCAGATGAGATATATGAACACATAACTTTTTCAGGGAAGCATGAAAGTATGGCTTCATTTGACTTTTTATATGACAGGGTTATAACAGTTAATGGTGTCTCAAAAGGCTATGCCATGACGGGATGGCGCATTGGTTATATAGGAGCGCCACTCTGGATTGCCAGGGCCGTTAACAAGCTACAGGGGCAATTCACTTCGGGAGTATCTTCAATAAGCCAGAGGGCGGCACTGGCAGCTGTTACCTTACAGGGTGATTCATCCCGGAAAATGAGAGATGCTTTCCTTAAGAGAAGGGATCTTATATGCGGTTTATTAAAGGATATACAAGGTTTCGAGATCAGGGTACCCCAGGGTGCATTCTATGTTTTTCCCGATGTTAGAAGCTATTTCGGTAAAAGTGACGGAGTAACAACCATAGGTAATTCAAATGACCTTGTCATGTACCTTCTTGAAAAGGGACGTGTAGCACTTGTTGGGGGTGAGGGATTTGGAGCCCCAAATTGCATAAGGCTCTCTTATGCCGCATCTGATGCAGAACTTATCGAAGCCTGTGGCAGGATGAAAGAAGCCCTTGCAAAACTGAAATAAATTCCTTAGTACATTTTACCTGTCTGCCAGAGAATCAAGGGCCAATGCAAAGGCCCGGCCGAGGTCAATATAGGCATCAGAGTCGTAGTGCCATGGATCCGAATATGAATAATTATCAGTGGTAGTAACTATTGCTGCATCCGGATCTTTTTCAGCAAATTCATGCTGGGCTCTTCTTACCGTTTCTCCGAATTCCCAGACTTTCCCCGAGGGATTATTTCCCGAATCGGAAATCCTTCCAATAACCACAGGGATAGTTGGATCCCCCAGGGCTTCCCTTAGCAGTTTCATGAGCTCATCCAGGTTATCATAATATCTGGCTGCTATTTCTTCAGTAAAAGCAGCATCGGATTCACCCTGCATCCATATTATGCCCGAGGGTATCAGCCTGTCTTCTTTTCCGTCGCCGTCAATATCCTTTATGCTAAGTGCATTATCAACGGCTGCCAGGAAATGATCATATTGGTTAATCCCTGCTCCGTCGAGGTATTGGGGATCCCAGCTGCCAAAATTTCCTGCTGCCTCTTCATCAATCGATGTACCACCCCTGGCATATTTCAGCAAAGCAATCCGGGTTCCGGAATTTAATTCCTTTATTTTTAAGCCGAAACTCAGCTCGCATCCAAACCTGTCAGAATAATTATTGTTTACGCCATCAGAAACAAATCCTCCACCATGACCGGGTCTTAAAGGTGCCCATATGCCTTTTCCATCAGGCTCTTCACCATCGGGCGATGAATTTCCGTGAAAAATAAGAATATTATCAAAAGTGCCGTTTAAACTGTCAGGCAGTTCAGAGCAATATCCGTAACCCTCCATATTTGACTGTCCCCCAAGGTAATAAAGATTGAATTCGCTGGCCCGCTTATTATCGCAACCAGAAATAATTACAACAATGAGCAAGGCTGTTGACAGGTAAGTTTTCATTTTGTTTTTCTTTTTATGATAATTATGATTAAAGATATATATAACGAAAAAGCTATATTTACTATTTTACCACCCTAATTTAAATAAAGAAATGAATATATGATGAATATTTCAGGAAAGGAAATGCTGGAAATTATAGTTTCAAGGCAGAGCGAAAGGGGATATCTTGAGAAAGTCGTTGAAGATGATAAGCTTGCGAGGATTCTGGAAGCCGGCCGTATGTCTCCTTCAGCATGTAATTCTCAACCCTGGAAATTTATAGTGGTAAATGAGCCGGCGCTCCGGGAAAAGGTGGCAATGGCAGCATCGTCCAAAGAACTGGGCTTCAATAATTTTATTGGACAGGCACCTGTCTTGATTGTTGTGGTCAAGGGAAAAGGGAAGGTGATATCACGTGTCGGAGGTACGGTAAAAGACAAGGATTATTCCCTGATTGATGTAGGTATAGCTGCGGAGAATATTTGTTTACAGGCCCTGGCTGAAGGTCTGGGCACTTGCATCATTGGCTGGTTCAATGAGAAGAAAGTAAAAGAATTGCTTGATATCCCTGCATCCAGGCGGGCTGAGTTGATACTCACACTTGGATACCCCTCCAAAGAACGCAGGGCGAAGAGGCGTAAAGATCCGGATGAAGTTATATCATACAACAAATACTAGCCGGAATCACGCTTTTTCCAGATAAATTTGTTTTCCTCCCCCTTCAGAAGCCTGTTGATGTTTTTCTTATGAGTTATAATAAGAGCCAGGGCAGTAAGTATTGCAAAAATGGTGAACATCAGGGACGGGCTATCGAAGAAAACCAGTGAGATCAGGGGAAAAGCAAGCCCTGCAGATATGGAACTTATCGAAACATATCCTGTAATAAGCAATACAGCAATAAATACAGCCATACACGAAAGAGTTACGAGGGGCTGAAGTGCCAGCAGGACACCGAAAGTGCTTGCCACTCCTTTGCCTCCCCTAAATCCGGCAAAAACGGGAAATACATGCCCGATGATGGCAATCATGCCCGTTATGATTTGCATGTTCATCAGTTCAGAAGAACCGGAAGCAGCTAATTTCAGGATCACAGGCAGGCTGGCCGCAAGCCAGCCCTTGAATATATCAAGCACCAGAACGGGAATACCTGTTGCCCATCCAAGAACCCTTATAGTGTTTGTTGCACCGGCATTGCCGCTTCCATGTTCCCTTACATCAATACCATGAAAAATCTTACCTGCCCAAACGGCAGTTGCAACTGATCCTAAGGCATAGGCCAGCAGACAGACCGGTATGAAAATTTTATAGTTGAGGTCCATATTTGATCAGTTCAAGGAGATTCTCGTTTACTGCAAATTTTTTAAAGTTCTGAATGAATTTTTCTGCAAGTGTCTTTGCCGATTCATGCCAGTCTTCAGGATTTTCCCAGGCCATCGCCGGCTCGAGAAGCTTTTTATCGACACCCTTTATATCTGAAGGTATGGAAAGATTAAAGACAGGGATATCATAGTATTCAGTCTTATTTATCGAACCATCCAGTATGGAATTTATTATAGTCCTGGTTGATTTCAGGTCTATCCTTGTGCCACGGCCGTAAGGTCCGCCCATCCAGCCTGTATTTACTAGCCAGGCATCGGCATTATGCATTTCCATTTTACGGACCAGTTCGTTGGCATAAATAATGGGATCGAGCAGGAGGAAGGCGGCACCAAAACAGGCTGAGAAGGAGGGTTGCGGTTCTTTTATACCTCTTTCTGTCCCTGCAACCTTGGCAGTATAGCCGCTGATAAAATAATAGCTCGTTTGTCCTCTGTTAAGCTTTGCTACCGGGGGAAGAACACCAAAGGCGTCTGCCGTAAGAAATATTACCTTCGAAGCATGTCCTGCCTTGGATACCGGTTTTACAATGTTTTTGATATGGTAAATTGGGTATGAAACCCTGGTGTTTTCTGTTTTGCTGTCATCATCAAAATCTATTGATCCGTCATCCCTTACCACTACATTCTCAAGCAGGGCATCCCTTCTTATGGCATTGTAAATATCAGGTTCTTTTTCCTTGCTCAGGTTTATACATTTAGCATAACAGCCTCCTTCAAAGTTAAATATTCCGTCGTCATCCCAGCCATGTTCATCATCTCCTATCAAGACCCGGTCAGGATCGGTTGAAAGAGTGGTCTTCCCGGTGCCTGAAAGGCCGAAAAAAATAGCAACATCATTATCTTTTCCAACATTCGCCGAACAATGCATGGCAGCTATTTTCTGCATTGGAAGGTAGTAGTTCATAACAGAAAAAATACCCTTTTTCAGTTCGCCACCATACCAGCTTCCGCCCAGCACGGCCATATTATCAGTCAGATTAAAGAATACAAAGGTTTCAGAATGAAGTCCCTGTTCTTTCCACTGGCTATTATTAGTTTTTGATGCAACCAGGAAGACAAATTCAGGCTTAAAATTTTTGAGTTCTTCTTCAGCAGGCCTTATAAACATATTCTTAACAAAGTGAGCCTGCCAGGCTACTTCCATGATAAAGCGTATTTTTAACCGTGTGCTTTCATTGGCACCGGCATAGCAATCCATAACATATAATTTTTTTCCTGAAAGCTGCTCCGAGGCCAGATTCTTACAGTGATTCCAAACTTTAAGGCTAATCGGTTTGTTATCCGATACCTGGGCTTTATCAGACTTCCACCAAACAGTATCCCTGGTCTTATCATCCATGACAATGTACTTGTCCTTGGGCGACCGCCCGGTATATATTCCCGTGTCAACAGCCACCGCTCCGGTATTTGTGACAACACCTCTTTCATAACCTTCCAGTTCGGGGCTTGTTTCGGCAAAGAATAAATATTCATAATCAGGATTATAAATTATTTCCCTCGGGTCTTTGATATCGTAGGCCACGAGATCTTTACTTGTAACCATAACCATAAATTTTGATTTGTAATCACCAAAGGTATAAAATATTTGAGATGGTCCCTGTAACTGTCAATATGTTATTTGATATTAGAAATGCTCCTTTACTGCCGGTGGAGGGTAGAGGTAATGTTTTATAGGTGACTTTATATCAGCTGTTAAAAATTTCAAAAGACCCATGACAGTTAAAAAATTGATTTTATTGGCTTGAGACACAAAAGAGTATTGCCTTGAGCATCTGAATGAAAATTTCATTTCCTTAACTGATAAATTATATAATTGACCGTACCCTGTTTGATGTACGCTGTGGATCAAAGAAATTTTTTGCCAACATAGCTGACAGTGCGACAGATGACATCTTCACACTGGACTATTAACTCCACCTTATAAAGGAATAATCAGTTTTATCTTATGTTTGCCTGTGCGGCTGCAAGCCTTGCAATAGGAACCCTGAATGGGGAGCAGCTGACGTAGTCCATTCCCACTGAATTACAGAATTCTACTGAGGCGGGTTCACCTCCATGTTCCCCGCAGATACCAACCTTCAGGTTTTTATTTGCTGATCGTCCTCTTGCAGTACCCATCTTTACAAGTTGGCCAACACCTTCCTGGTCAAGCACCTGGAAGGGATCCTCCTTAAGTAAACCTTTTTTGATATACACCGGAAGGAATTTACCAGCGTCGTCCCTGGAGTATCCAAATGTCATTTGCGTGAGGTCGTTTGTGCCGAAAGAGAAGAATTCAGCTTCTTCTGCTATTTTGTCTGCTGTCAGGCATGCACGCGGTATTTCGATCATTGTTCCTACCAGATAATCAACTCTTATATTTTTTTCTGTAAAGACCTGTTCAGCCACCTTCCGTATTATCTGGTTCTGCAACCTGAATTCTTCTACTGTACCGATAAGGGGAACCATGATTTCGGGTTTGGCATCAATTCCTTTCTTTTTGAGGTTGCAGGCAGCTTCAATAATTGCCCTTGCCTGCATTTCCGTTATTTCAGGGTAGGTGTTCCCAAGGCGGCAGCCACGATGACCAAGCATGGGGTTAAATTCGTGTAGTGAATCCACAATGGCTTTAACCTGCTCGGTAGTGATCCCCATTTCTTTGGCCATTTCTGCCTGGTTTTCTTCTTCATGAGGTACAAATTCATGCAGCGGTGGATCAAGTAAGCGGATAGTAACTCCGTATCCTTCCATTGCTTCCAGTATACCTTCAAAATCTTCTCTCTGATAGGGAAGGAGCTTTTCCAGAGCCTTACGCCTGTCTTCCTCCTTGCCGGACAGGATCATTTCTCTCATAGCTTTGATCCTTTCACCTTCAAAGAACATATGTTCGGTACGTGTAAGGCCTATACCTTTTGCTCCGAATTTTCTGGCTGTCTGTGCATCTTTGGGTGTATCAGCATTAGTCCTGACGTCCATCCGTGTATATTTCTCTGCCAGCTTCATTATCCCGGCAAAGTCTCCACTCATCTGTGGTTCAATTGTTGCAATCTTTGATTCATACACTTCACCTGTGGTCCCGTTAAGTGAGATCCAGTCACCTTCCTTCAGGGTCTTATCCCCAGCCTTCATAGTGCGTGTTTTATAATTGATGCTGATATTACCGGCCCCTGAGACACAGCATTTACCCATACCTCTTGCAACAACAGCGGCATGTGAGGTCATACCTCCGCGAGCTGTGAGGATGCCCCTGGCTATATTCATGCCTTCAAGGTCTTCGGGTGATGTTTCAATACGCACCAGTATGGAAGCGGGGTATTTATTGGCTTCATCTGCAAAAAATACTATCTGGCCTGTGGCAGCTCCCGGTGATGCCGGTAGACCTTTACCTATCACTACTGCGCTCTTCAGTGCTTTAGTGTCGAATACCGGGTGCAGCAGTTCATCAAGCTTATTCGGTTCCTGTCGCAGCAAAGCGGTTTTTTCATCTATTTTTCCTTCCCTGAGCAGGTCAACGGCTATTTTAACCATTGCGGCACCTGTTCTCTTCCCGTTCCTCGTTTGCAGCAACCATAGTTTTCCATCCTGGATGGTAAATTCCAAATCCTGCATATCGCCATAATGATCTTCAAGCTTTTTCTGTATAGTAAAGAGTTCCTTGTAAACCTCGGGCATTACTTCTTCAAGCGATGGGTATTTTGATGCTCTTTCTTCTTCACTTATGCCAGCCAGTTTTGCCCAGCGCAATGATCCTTCGTGGGTTATTTGTTGAGGAGTTCTGACACCTGCAACAACGTCTTCACCCTGTGCATCAATAAGGTATTCACCATTGAAAATATTTTCGCCAGTGGCTGCATCACGGGTAAAGGCCACTCCTGTGCCTGATTTTTTACCCATATTTCCGAATACCATAGCCTGCACGTTGACCGCTGTTCCCCATTCTTCAGGTATACGGTTTATCTGGCGGTAGTATTTGGCACGCTCATTCATCCAACTGTCAAAAACGGCACATATTGATCCCCAGAGCTGTTCCCATGGGTCAGCAGGAAAATCAAGGCCGGTCTTATCCTTTACTGCTTTCTTGAATCTTGTTACCAGCAGTTTCAGGTCATCTACCGTAAGTTCAGTGTCGTTCTCTATTCCCCTTTCTTCCTTCAAAGCTTCTATTATCTCTTCAAAAGGATCAACATCTTCCTTTGATTCAGGTTTAAGGCCCATCACAACATCACCATACATCTGGACAAACCTGCGATATGAATCCCATGCAAACCGGGCGTTGCCCGTTTTATTGGTTAATCCGACAACTGCATCATCATTCATCCCCAGGTTCAGAACTGTATCCATCATTCCAGGCATCGAAACCCTTGCACCAGATCTTACTGAAAGCAGGCATGGATTTTCCCTGGAACCGAATTCCGACCCCATAATTTTTTCAACATTTTCAATTGCAGCCTTAACGTCTTCTTTTAGTAGTTCCACAACTTTCTCCCTGCCCATCTCATTATACTCTGTACAAACGTCTGTTGTGATAGTGAAGCCCGGAGGTACCGGCACACCCGTCAGGTTCATTTCAGCCAGATTGGCACCCTTGCCGCCAAGCAAATTCTTCATACCGGCATTACCTTCGGCTTTCTTATCTCCAAAAGTGTAAACTCTTTTTACCTTAGACATAAAGTTTTATTTTTATATTAGTTATTCTTTAAAAAATTTCAAGTCGCAAATATATAAAAAAAATAGTTAAGAACTGATATCTTTGTTTAATGATTAAGTACTTGAATATCTGCATAATGAATTTTTGCGGAAATTTTTTTCGTCGGCTCAATTGCTTTTTATTGCCAGATGTCTGTAATTTAACTTATAAATGGTATTTTGTAGCCAAATAGGATTGCATTTCAAAATATTGCTGACCATGAAGTACCTTACTTGTTTTTTTATTCTTCTCTATGCATTTATTGACAATTCAAGTGCCCAGGAAACAGTGTTTGATCCTTCATATACCTTATGGTATGAGCAACCTGCAGAGGAATGGGAGGAGGCTCTGCCTGTGGGGAATGGCAGGCTTGGGGCCATGATATTCGGCAGATTTGATGAGGAAAGAATTCAGCTTAATGAAGAGACTTACTGGACAGGAGGTCCGTATAGTACGGTTGTTGAAGGCGGGTATAAATATTTGCCTGAAATTCAGGAATATATTTTTAAAGGGAAACCTCTTGAGGCCCACAGGCTTTTCGGACGCCACCTGATGGCTTACCCTGTGGAGCAGCAGAAATATCAGTCATCTGCTGATCTGTTCCTGTTTTTTGAGAACGGCAGTGAGATCAGGGATTATAAACGTTGGCTTGACTTAAAGACGGGGATCGTACATGTGGAATACAGGGATGGGGACATTTTATATAAACGGGAAATTTTTTCTTCAGCACCCGATCAGGCTATTATCATAAGACTGAGTAGTGATAAGAAGAATAAGATAAGTTTCAGAGCTCAATTAAGGGGAGTGAGGAATCTGGCTCATTCGAATTACGCAACCGACTACTTCAGGATGGATGCCGTTGGATCCGATGCTTTGATGGTTAATGGGAAATCAGCTGATTATCTTGGAGTGGAGGGAAAAATCAGGTACAGAGTACAACTGAAGGCATTAAATGAAGAAGGGGAAATGAGAACTGAAGGAACGTTTCTTGTAGTTGACAATGCCGATGCTGTTACACTTTGTATTGTAGCCGCCACTAATTTTGTAAGCTATAATGATGTAAGCGCCGACCAAATTGAAAGGGTGGATGATTATTTAAGAAAGATAGCCGGTAAATCATATGACGATATCAGGTCAGCCGCCGTACTTGATTACCGTTCATTTTTTGACAGGGTTGAACTGGATCTCCCTTATTCTGAAAACTCATATCTGCCCACCGATAAAAGAATGATAGCCCTTGAAAATAATACTGACCATTCACTTGCCGCACTGGCCTATAATTTTGGACGCTATATATTGATATCATCATCAAGACCGGGAACCCAGCCTGCCAATCTGCAGGGGATATGGAATGAAGATATGAACCCTTCATGGGATTCAAAATATACTACCAATATTAATACTGAAATGAATTACTGGGCGGTTGAGTCAGCAAATCTTTCAGAATGTGCCGAACCTCTTATTACAATGGTGAAGGAACTTACCGATCAGGGCAGTGAAGTTGCCAGGGAACATTATGGAGCCGGAGGCTGGGTTTTTCATCAGAATACTGATATATGGAGAGTGGCAGCTCCAATGGACGGTCCAACCTGGGGGACTTTCACAACAGGTGGTGCCTGGCTAACAACTCATTTATGGGAGCATTATTTATATACATTGGACAGGGATTATCTCAGGGATGTTTATCCTGTAATTAAAGGCTCTGTTGAGTTCTTTATGGACTTTCTCGTTGAACACCCGAATGGCAAATGGCTTGTGACCAATCCTTCGAACTCCCCCGAGAATCCGCCTGACGGCCCGGGATACAGCTATTTTTTTGACGAGGTAACAGGGATGTACTACTTCACTACAATATGCTATGGTTCAACTATAGATATGCAAATACTCCATGACCTCTTCGGATATTATATCAAGGCCGCTGAAATACTGGGAAAGGACATGTTTTTTGCAGAGGAAGTCAGACTGGCCAGGCAAAGACTGGTTCCCCCGCTTGTTGGTTCTGACGGGACACTCCAGGAGTGGACTGAAGATTATGGCCAGCTCGAAGATAAGCACAGGCATTTTTCTCATCTTTACGGTCTGTATCCGGGTAATATTATTTCTGTAAAAAAAACACCTGAACTTATTGATGCCTGCAAAGCAGTTCTTGAGCAGAGGGGAGACGGGGGTACAGGATTTTCACGGGGCTGGAAAATGGCTCTCTGGGCCCGTCTGTATGATGGTAACAGGAGCTACAGGATTTTCAAAGGCTATATCAAGGAACAGGCCTATCCCCAGTTGTTTGCTAAATGTTATACCCCCTTGCAGGTAGATGGCACATTGGGTGTATGCGCCGGAATATCTGAAATGCTTGTCCAGTCACATGAAGGAGTAATTCACTTGTTGCCGGCTTTACCTGATGAATGGGATAAGGGTAAATTCAGTGGTGTTTGCGTTAGGGGAGGGTTTGAATTGTCTTTTGAATGGGAAAAGAATAAAATTACAGACGCGAAAATTATATCCAGGGCGGGTGAGACATGCACGATAAAGATCGGTTCAGATTGTCAAATTCTTACATCGGGCCGAAGGATACGGAAAAAAGAAATAGCAGACGGCATATTCGAGTTTGAAACAGATGCAGGTACTTTGTATAATATTGAAATTGAATAGGATAATATATGAAGCCTTACCTTAATACGGTCTTGTACATAGTGTTAATAATGATCTTATTCCTAAGCTGTGAAGATGAAATCACTCACCACGGCCTGGAAAAAGCTTACTGGATACAGGATAATATTCCTTTACCGGATCATGACAGTCTATTTTACGGTAACTGCCAGGCACCTATCTTCAGGAAGGAATTCATGGTCAGGAAAGATTTAAGAAACGCTCGACTCTTAATTTCAGCTGCAGGTTATTACAGGTTCTTCATAAATGGCCTCGATTTTAATAATAATATTTTAAGCCCGTCATGGACTGACTATAGCAGGCGGGTGTATTATTCAGAATATGATATTACTGAAAGCATTGTAAAAGGCCTGAACTGCATGGGTGTGAGCCTTGGGAATGGCTTCTATAATCCATTGCCCCTTAAAATGTGGGGTCATCTGAACCTGAGAGAAACCCTTACAGTCGGTAAACCCTGTTTTATAGCAAAAATTATTTTAGAGTACAATGACGGGTCAGTTCAGGAAATAATTACAGACGATTCATGGAAATTATCTCACGGGCCGCTTATGAGAAATGATGTTTACCTTGGAGTGGTTTACAATGCTTTATTTGAACAACCCGGATGGAACACTCCTGGATTTAAAGATAATGATTGGGGTAAAGCAGTAATTACTTCAGGGCCGGGAGGCCAGTTGATAAAAAGTTTTTTCCCTCCCGTAGTGGTGGTAGACACAATAGTACCTGTTGATATATATGGTCTGTCAGATAAAAAATGGATAATCGATATGGGGCTTAATTACACCGGTGTGTACAGGATAATGTTGAAGGGTAAACCCGGAGACTCTATTGTTTTTCGTTTTGGAGAGCGAATAGATAAATCAGGGGAACTAAATCCAATGACTGCTGTATGCGGACAAATCAAGAGGGAAGGTATGGGTGGTCCGGGAGCACCTTCAATAGCCTGGCAGACAGATACATATGTATTTGGCAAGGACTCTTCGGTATGGTTCTCCCCCGAATTTACATTCCATACCTTCAGGTACATTGAAGTAAACGGCCTGGATTACAAACCCCGGCTGTCACATATACGGGGTCTTTTTATAAGTACCGATCTTCAATCTAATAGTTTCAATTGCTCGTCTGATCTCATTAATTCAATACAGGATGTTTCAATACGTACATTCATGGCTAACCTTATAAGTGTGCAATCAGATTGCCCGGCTCGTGAGAAATTCGGATATGGCGGTGATCTGAATGCCACCAGTGAAGCCTTTATTTATAATTTTGATATGCAGGATTTCTACAGGAAGACAGTCTATGACTGGTTGGACGCCGTCAACGATTCGATTTTTGTGGATACGGCACCCTTTGTGGGTATAAACTATTGCGGACTAAGCTGGGAATCAGCCTTCCTCATTACACAGTATTACCTGTATCTTTATTATAATGATACTGATATAGTAAAGGAACTATATGATTTTGATATTAACTGGATGGATAAGGTAGCTCGGTTACACCCTGATGGAATAGTTAATTTCGGTTTAAGTGATCATGAATCGCTTGAAGATGTGCCGGTTGAACTTAGCGGGACGGCTCATTACCTCCAATGTGCACGAATAATGACAGAATTTGCTGAGTTTATGAATGATGAACAAGGAGTTAGCAGGTTCACTGAACTGGAAAAAGACTTATCTGAAATACTGATTGATAAATTCTGGTTGAAGCCACAGTATGATGTTGAAAATAAGCAGTTCCTCTATTCTGTCCTGCTCTATTATGATCTTATTCCACTGGATGAAATAAAGGAATTATCTGACAGTTTAAAATACTATATTGAAAAAGCTGGCAATAAATTCACAACCGGTATATTCGGAACAAAATACATATTGTCAGCTCTGTCAAAAACCGGTAAATCTTCTTATGCCTATGATGTTGTCAACAATACTGACTATCCCGGTTGGGGATATATGATAAAAAATGGAGCTACCACTATCTGGGAAACATGGAAGGAAAGTGATAATACCTACTCAAACTGTCATCCTATGTTCGGTAGTATTTCCGAATGGTTTTATAAAAGCCTTGCCGGGATTCAGCCGGATCCCGAATATCCGGGATTCAGCAGGTTTATTTTATCCCCTGAGTTTCCGGACGGGCTCAGATATGTTGATTGCAGCTACCAGACTGGCTTCGGAGAGATTATCTCAGAGTGGAAGAAAAGAAGTGCGAAAGAATATATTTATTGTGTAAAAATCCCGGAGCAGTGTATGGCTTCTGTTTTACTTCCTCAGTATGTTAATGATGAAATAAGGATTAATAATATGATTGATAAGCAAACACAGCACATTGACTTATCAGGGCTGGATGGTGTTTTACTGTTATCAGGTGGGCAATATGAGATTTTATTCGAGATCAAATAAAGATATTGTATGTATAACCAAAAAAAAATTCTAAAATGAAGAATCACTTTCTGCGAAGCATTTTATTACTGTCTTTTCTATTTGTTATCAAAGGTATATTGAATGCTCAGGCTTATAATGAGCTCAATATTGAGGATATTTACCGAGACGGACTGTACACACAGGAAAGATATGGTCCTGTGAGATGGATGAAAGATTCTGATGGGTATTCCACACTGGAAATTAATGAAGAAACTGGTGCTCCGGATATTGTCAGGTATGAAGCCAGTACCGGAAAGAGGTCAGTTTTAATTTCATCGGGACAGCTTATCCCTGAAGGAGAGACCGAAGCATTAAGGATAGCTGATTATATCTGGTCGGAAGATAACTCCAGGTTGTTAATATTTACTAATACCAGAAGGGTTTGGAGATACCATACCAGGGGTGATTACTGGGTTCTTAACCTTGAAACCGGCAAATTACAGCAATTAGGCAAAGAGGTGGAAAGAACAACAATGATGTTTGCCAAATTCTCTCCGGATGCATCAAGGGTAGCATATGTTAGCAAACAAAATATTTATGTTGAAGACCTGGCAACGGGTAAAATCAGACAACTTACATTTGATGGTGGGGGTAATATCATTAATGGCACCTTCGACTGGGTTTATGAGGAGGAACTTGACTGCAGGGATGGTTTCAGGTGGAGTCCTGACGGCGAACATATTGCATACTGGCAAACAGACACTGAAGGAACAGGGATTTTCTATATGATAAATAATGTTGATTCAGTGTATTCTGTTCCAATACCCCTGCCGTACCCAAAAGCCGGCACAACAAATTCGGCGGTTAAAGTAGGTGTAATACCAGCTGACGGTGGTGCAACAAGGTGGTTTGATATTCCGGGCGACCCACGTAATAATTATCTCGCAAGAATGGACTTCATCCCCGGTTCGGATGAACTGATGATACAACAACTCAACCGCAGGCAAAATACAAATACTGTATGGGTGGCTGACGTTAGTACCATGGAATTGACAAATATCCTGACCGACAGGGATGAAGCCTTCCTGGATATACATGATAATATTATGTGGCTGGATAAGGGGCAATATTTCACCTGGACCAGTGAACGTGACGGCTGGCTTCACCTCTATAAGGTGTCAAGAGATGGGAAGAATATGGAACTCATTACTAAGGGTGACTTTGATGTTATAAGCATAAGCTGCATAGATCCTGTCGGAGGTTACGTGTACTACATTGCTTCACCTTATAAACCCATCGACCGATATTTGTACAGGAGCAGGCTTGATGGCAGCGGTAAAGCTGAAATGATAAGCCCCGCTGATATGACCGGACAACATTCATACCAGGTTTCGGCAGATGCCCGGTGGGCTATTCATACGTACCAGAATGTGGTTACCCCACCTCGTATTTCGCTTATAAGTCTCCCGGGGCATAAAGAAGTGCGATTACTGGTAAGCAATGAGGAAGCAAAAAAACGCTATGAAAATCTCGGTTTAAATCCAAAAGAATTTTTCAGGGTTGACATCGGTGAAGTGGAACTGGATGCCTGGATGATAAAACCACGTGATTTCGACCCGTCAAGAAAATACCCTGTGATAATTTATATTTATGGAGAGCCGGCAGGGGCAACGGTTCAGAATAACTGGGGGGGAGGAGACCTGTGGCACCAGTATATGGCACAACATGGTTACCTGATTCTGAGTATTGATCCGAGGGGAACAAGGTCTCCCAGAGGAAGGGAATGGCGCAAAATCATTTACAGGAAAATTGGCATAGTGGCTCCGGAGGACCACGCTGCAGCGGTAAGGAAAGTGATTGCTGCCTATCCCTTTGTTGATGGTTCAAGGATAGGGATACATGGTTGGAGTGGGGGAGGACAGATGACCCTTAACTGCATGTTCAGGTATCCGGAATTATATAAGGCAGGAATAGCGGTGGCTTTTGTAGCCGACCAGAAAAACTATGATACCATATACCAGGAGAGGTATATGAGCACTCCACAGGATAACCCGGAAGGGTACAGGGATGGCTCACCGATAAACCATGCACATAAGCTGGAGGGGAAATTGCTGATAATGCATGGTACGGCAGATGATAATGTTCACTATCAGAGTTTTGAAATGCTCACAAACGAATTGATAAAACATAATAAATTATTCGACCAGATGATATACCCCATGCGGTCACATAGTATTTCTGAGAGGGAAAATACAACTTACCATTTGAGACAAACAATGGAAAAATTCTGGCTCGATAACCTGGACCCGGGAGGGAAATAAATATTAATTCGTTTCATAACCTGCGGCGCGGATATTAGACCGGATCTTTTCAATATCAATATCTTTGCCACTGATGGCAAGGCTTCCTTTAGCCAGGTCGGCCACAGCTGATTCAACACCTTCAACTGAAGATGTTGCATTTTCAACGCTCGACTTGCAATGGTTGCATGTCATTCCACTCACCTTCATTGTTATAATATTTGTCCCGGAAACCGGTGAACTGTCTGTTGTCTTATCCTTTGTATTCCCGAAAAATCTTTTCATATAGCCATTGATTATTAATAAAACAAGTATTACTGCTGACCCGGTGCTCAGCCATCCCGGCAGCATCTCATGGTTACGGATCATCATATGCTGAGGGAGGGCAAACCACCTCTCTGGCATAAAGGTATTTATCAGAAAGCCAAATACCAGGGCACCCGAGATAATTGATACAAGATAAGCCAGCAGGCTCTTTCTTCCCATCACTTTGCCTATCATTGTTATTGTTGCGGCATTTGTTGCCGGACCTGCCATCAGCAGAACCAGCGCTGCCCCGGGACTCAGCCCTTTTAACATCAAGACAGCGGCTATCGGAACGGAGGCGGTGGCACAAATATATACAGGGACGGCAGCAATCAGTATTATGAACATTTCAAGTATATCATTGCCTGTACGGCCGGCAAAAAAATCATCCGGGACAAACACGGCAATTAAGGCTGCGATTAATAATCCTATAATAAGCCAACCCATTATATCCTGGAGGAATTCGACAAAGGCATATCTGAACATAGCCTTTATCTTTGGGAAAAAGCCTGATGGGAGGGTATTGTTATTGTCGGTTACCGATATTTCTTTTTCTTTTTCCCTTTTGGTAAGCCTGTTGGTAAGCAATCCACCTGATATTCCCGTGAACAGAGCAATAAAGGGTCTTATTAAAGCAAAGGGAAGCCCGAGCATGGAATAGGTTACCAGTATTGAATCAATCCCGGTTTGCGGAGTTGAAATAAGGAATGATACTGTTGAACCCCTTGAAGCACCGTTCCTGTAAAATGACAGACCGGTTGGTATAACTCCACAGCTGCACAGGGGCAGGGGTATGCCAAGTATGGAGGCATTAACGACAGCCCCTGTCCTGTTTCGACCCATATACTGCCTTACTTTCTTCTTTGGGAAAAGCAGGTATAATACACCTGCAAAGAAGAAGCCTAGCAGTAAATATGGAGCCATCTCCGTTGTGATGAAATACAACTCGTTAAGAAATTCCCTTGCGTAATCCATTTATTTTACCCTTCAATATCCTATAAGTCAAAAAGAGAGTAAATTGTTCAAATCTCATTCAAAATCTTTCGTTTTTTATCTCTCGCCTCCCATCTATCATCTCTCGCCTTCCTGCCCTGGGATGATACAGTTCTATGGTTTCCTTTAGGAATATACGATCGATATGCGTATAAACTTCTGTGGTTAAAATGGATTCATGGCCCAGCATCTCCTGCACTGCCCTGAGGTCAGCGCCGGCCTGTACCAGGTGGGTGGCAAATGAATGTCTGAAAGTGTGTGGGCTGACCTTTTTTTTGATGCCAGCCGTGTCACATAATTCACGTACTATTGTATATATCATAATACGGCTTAGTTTTTTCCCGCGCCGGTTTAGAAAAAGAATATTCTGATCCGCTATTGTTTTTAACCTGTTCCTGTCCTGTAAATAAAACCCGATCTGCTTTATTGTGTTTGGGTTAAGAGGAACCAGCCTCTGTTTATCCCCTTTGCCGGTAACTGTTATGTATTCTTCCTTAAAATGTATATCAGTTAATCTCAGGTTAATGAGTTCAGATACCCTCAGACCACATCCATACAGGGTTTCAATTATTGCTTTATTTCTCTGTCCCTCAGGTTTACTGAGGTCAATAGCCGATATTATGCTGTCAATCTCTTCTACAGAAAGTACATCCGGCAGCCTGGTTCCGGCCCGGGGTGATTCCATAAGGGAAGCCGGGTTCTCACTTATTTTGCCTTCGATTGTCATGTACCTGAAAAAAGCCCTTATTCCTGACAGAATTCTTGACTGTGTCCTTGAGTTTTTTATGTCAAGCCATTTTATAAAATCTGACAGGTGACTGAAAGTAACATCCTGTGGCATAAGGGCAGTAGGCTGCCCTTCACAGTAAATGCGCAGTTTAGCAATATCACGCAAATAGGCAAGGATGCTGTTTTCCGAAAGTGACCGTTCAATCTTCAGGTAATTCTTGAATTCCCCTATGCAATCTGTCCAGTTTTCTCTCATCAGATATGTTTTACTATCCAAAAGTATTACTAAGTATCATAAGTTCAAAATAACGCTTAATTGTTGAGGTTGTTACAAGAATACCTCCATGGGTCGTTGTTGTGCCGGATATCTTTCAGTTTATTTTATAATAGCAGCTTTTGAGATAGCCCCTAATATCAAATTTGTTATCTTTGTTTCTGATAACCACAAAGCGATCATGATAATTACAATAGTAAACGGCCCAAATCTTAATTTGCTGGGAAACAGGGAGAATGAAATATATGGCAATATAAGATTTGAGGATTATCTTCTGAAGTTAAAGAGAGCCTTCCCGGAGGTGGATTTCATGTATTTTCAGTCAAATGCAGAGGGTGAAATAATAAATGCCATACAGGAAGCTTCAGTGAAAGGAGAAGGAATTATCCTGAATGCAGCAGGATATACACATACTTCAGTTTCTGTTGCCGATGCTGTTGCTGCCTGTCCTGTTCCGGTAATTGAAGTTCATATAAGCAATATACTTGGAAGAGAGGAATACAGGCATAAATCACTAATTGCCCCACACTGCAGGGGGAGCCTTTTCGGCTTTGGTCTTGACGGTTACAGGTTGGCTGCCGAAGCACTGATGAATATATTAAATGATAACAGATGAACTGGAAAAGGACTAAAATAGTTGCTACTATCTCTGATAAAAGAGCCGAACCTGAATTTATAATGAAATTGTATAAGGCAGGGATGGATGTGGTACGCATAAATACGGCCCACCAGGATATAGAAGGGACAAGGAGGGTTATGGAAAATGTCAGAAAAGTGTCGGATAAGATTGCTTTTTTACTCGATACCAAAGGTCCCGAGATCAGAACAACCATATCTGAGGGAGCCTTATTCTTCAGGAAGGGAGAAACTGTTACAGTGACCGGTGAACCGGATACCAGGACCAACCAGTCGGTGATTGCAGTAACATACCCTGATTTTGCAAGGGATGTGCCGGTAGGATCTCATATACTTATTGATGATGGCATGCTGGAGCTGGTAGCAACAGGTAAAGATGGCAACACACTTAAATGCAAAGTACTGAATGATGCTCCCCTGGGGGCAAGGAAAAGCGTGAATGTACCAAAGGTAAAACTTAACCTGCCATCAATAAGTGAAAAGGATAAGAGGTACATTGATTTTGCCATTGAGAACGATATAGATTTTATAGCTCATTCTTTTGTGAGATCGGCCAGCGACGTTCAGGATGTTCAGAAATTACTGGATGAAAAAAACAGCCAGATAAAGATCATTTCCAAGATTGAAAACCAGGAAGGGGTTGATAATATTAACGAAATACTTGAAAATTCATACGGTATAATGGTAGCAAGGGGCGATCTGGCAATTGAAATACCTTATGAAAAAATACCCGGCATACAACGAAAAATCATTGATAAATGCATTAAGAGCCGTAAACCTGTTATCGTCGCAACACAGATGCTACATTCAATGATTGAAAACCCCAGGCCCACACGCGCAGAGATAAGTGATATTGCAAATGCTATTTACTGGCAGACTGATGCTATTATGCTCAGCGGGGAGACAGCCTATGGGAAATATCCTGTTGAATCGGTTGAAACAATGACCAGGGTGGCCAAGGAAGTAGAGAAGAACAAGGAAAAATTTCTTGATCTGCCAGCAGGATTACTTACCGGAGAAGTGTCGGCCTACCTTGCAAAAGTGGCCGTGAAGACAGCTTCCAGAGTGGGGGCAAAATGCATCATATCAGATACAGTCCGTGGACGAACCATAAGGAATATGTCGGCTTACCGTGGAATTAACCATATTATGGCACAGTGTTACTCCGCCAGAACCATGAGGGAGCTTGCCCTTTCTTACGGGGTATATCCCGGTTTGCAGGAAAAACATAAGTCTTCGGAAATATTTCTTAAAATAGCACTGGAGAACCTGCTTAAAAATCATGAATTGAAAGATGATGACATACTTGTAGTGCTTGCAGGTAACTTCAACAGGGGGGCAGGATCATCATATATAGAAGTGGGGTCTGTTGAGTACCTGAAGGAAAGGGTAAGTTAATTAATTAACACTTTATATTGGTCTGATTTTTGATATCACCAAAGGAGGTAATTCCTCCTGAACAATGATTAAATTTTTAATAATATATCTATCTTTATTGCTGCCACATCCTGTACATGTTTCGATGTCGAGCATGGAATATATTCCACAGGATGAAGGATACAGGATCACGGTAAGGATGTACAGTGATGACCTCCTGCTTGATCTCCGGAGCCTCTATCAACTGCCCGGGGAACATATTGACGATCGTATCTATACTGGTCCGGATGATATATATGAAGATTATATCAACGAAAAGCTTAAAATAAAAATTAACGGCAAACAATTCAGTGCCAGTCTTTTGGAAACAGAGAAACTGGAGATTGAAACTATTATGCGACTTTTTCTTGAATCGGGTGGAGAAACAAACAACATTGAGATTAGCAATACAATTTTAACGGGTATTTATATGGACCAGGTAAACCTGTTTATTTATAAGGATGAAACCAATGAACGGGCTTTTCGTTTTACGGTTGATTATTTAAATGAAAAGATAAGCCTGGAGTGAAAAGTATTACTTACCCTAATGTAATATAAATGAAGCGTATATTTGCAATATTGATTTTCCTGACCTTTGTTATAAGTACCTATGGCACCCATAACAGGGCAGGGGAGATAACCTACGTTCAGCTTTCAGACCTGACTTATGAGATAACCATTACCACTTTTACCTATGTTCTGAGCCAGGCCGACAGGGATTTCCTGGATGTCGACTGGGGTGACGGTACCATTTCCACGGCTGCAAGAATTTTTAAGGGACAATTACCCAATTATTACCAGAAGAATATATATAAAATTGAGCATACTTATCCGGGTCCTGGTATATATAAGATTGTAGTTCAGGACCCTAACCGGAATTACGGCATTAATAATATCCCTAATTCGGTTAATGTTGTGTTTTCCATTTCTACCGTTCTTATGGTAAATCCCGGAATGGGATTTAACAGTACCCCGGTACTTCTTAATCCACCTTATGACAAGGCTGCCCTGGGCTATAAGTTCATACATAATCCGGGTGCCTATGATGTTGACGGAGACAGCTTATCCTATAACCTTACCATCTGTACCAGGGAAGATGGTAAACCTATAGAGAATTATACTTACCCACCAGCGTCGAGGGCTTTTTATGTTGACAGTATTTCAGGTGACCTTGTCTGGGATGCGCCTACTCAGCTGGGTACCTACAATGTTGCAATGGAGATTAACGAGTGGCGCAACGGCATTAAAATAGGGATTGTGGTAAGGGACATGCAGATCGAGGTGTATGAAACAGATAATAAGCCACCGGAAAATGGTCCATTGTCTGATTTTTGCATCGAGGCGGGTGATACCCTGGAATATGAAGTTACAGCAAATGATCCTGACAATGATATTATCACAATGTTTTCAACATCAGGCATATACACTTTCAATGAATGTCCTGCCAGTTTCGACAGCCTAAGTTCCCAGCCCGGGTCAGCTGCCTGGCTTTTTACATGGGTGCCCTGCCACGAAAGTGTCAGGGAACAGCCTTATGATGTGCTCGTCAAGTCGGAAGACAATAATGAGGAACTTGAACTCTTCGACCTGGATAATTTCAGAATAAAGGTGCTGGGACCGGCTCCGGTACTCACTTCTGCCAGCCCTGCCGGTAAGTATATAAGACTCAACTGGGAATTGTACGAATCTGATTATATCGAAGGTTATAATATTTACAGGAGAGAAGGAGCAACTGATTTTCAGACTGATAGTTGTACGAACGGACTGCCTGCAGGCTCCGGATTCGAAAAAATAGGTTTTGCAGGTGGAGCCGCTACGGTCTCATTTATCGATACAAATGAAGGTGAAGGATTGAAGAATGGGATTGAATATGCCTACCGTATAGTTGCAGTTTACCCTAATGGCACCGAGAGCAAAGTATCGAACGAGATCACGTCAGCTCTCATTACTGGAGTCCCCCTTATTACAAATGTAAGTGTTACTGGCACAGGTACAACAGACGGAGAAATTTTTATTGCATGGGCCAAACCTGGTAAGCTCGACACCATACCTGCACCAGGTCCCTATGAATATATTATCTACAGGTCAGAAGGACATTCAGGGAATGAATTTACCCCGATAGATTCAATTCAGACGGTTGACCTTAATGATACTACCTATGTTGACAGTGGATTAAATACTCTGGACCAGGGCTATATTTACAAGATAGAATTGTATAATGACAGCCCGGGTGACAGGTTTATGATAGGTGATCCCGCTGTGGCATCTTCTGTGTTTATTGAGCTTGCACCAGGCGACAGGAAGGTCAGATTCGTCATAAACAGGAATGTGCCATGGGTGAATTACCGTTATGATATCTTCAGGTGGAATACCAATACTACCCAGTTCGATTCCATTGCCAGCACCAACCTCCTGGAATATACTGATACCGGACTGGATAACGGGCAGGAATATTGCTACTACGTGAGGTCAACAGGCTCCTATCAAAGCACGGGATTGCCAAAGGACCTCGTTAACCTTTCACAGGAAGCATGCGTGACTCCCATCGATAATGAGCCACCATGTACACCTGCACTGAATGTCACAACAAACTGCGACAGTCTTTATAACCATGTTACATGGTCAATAGATGATCCCGACTGCTTTGAGGATATTGCCGGTTATAAATTATTTTATAAAAATGATTTTGATGCTGACCTGAGTCTCCTGATTACGTTTGATAACAGGAATATTCTCGAATATACCCATTATCCAGGTGAAATAGTGGCCGGTTGTTATGCCATCCTGGCTTTTGATGAGGAGGGTAATGAAAGTCCGCTTTCAGTTGTTATTTGCGTTGACTCATGTAATTTTTATGAAATCCCCAATGTGTTTACCCCGAACAATGACGGAAAGAATGATATTCTGAGGGCTAAAACCACCGGATTGGTTGAAAGGGTCGATTTTAAACTTTTTAACAGGGGAGGAATGCTTATTTTCCAGACTGAGGAACCAAGGCTCAACTGGAATGGTACATATAAGGGTACAATAGTGAAACCGGGAGTATATTTCTATCAATGTGATGTTTATGAAAGACGAATCACCGGACTTGAGGAATACAGCCTCTCCGGTTTTATTCATGTGATAATGGAAAAGGGGGCTGAACCGGTAAAAATAGAATATAAATAAATGAAACCCAGATTAGGCATATTATTAATTTTTCTGGTAATACATGGCAGTATTATTTCAGCACAGGATATTAACGATTATCTTTCAAAGGCTGCTGCCTTGAAGGACAGGTCAATGTTCCCTCAGGCTATTGCTCTTTATACTGAAGCTATTGCCCTTCAAGAAGATTACCGATTGTTTACGGAAAGAGGTGATGCTTATATAATGCAGGGTGAAACAGAGGCTGCAATAAGTGATTTTATGATGGCGAATAAACTTAAGCCGGGTTCCGGTTACCTCGGACTGGCAAGAGCATATGCCATTAATAATGATGGAGAAAAAGCTATTACGAATTTACAGCAACACCTGAAATCAGAATTTAAATTGGACAGGAAGGAAATTTTACTTGATTCTTATTTTTCATCCCTCGAGGAAACAGCGGAGTGGAGACAGTTGTGGAAGGCTAAGTGGTACAACAGCCTGGAAGAGACGACTGCCGAAATTGAATATCTTATTGAAACGGGAAAGATATCAGAGGCCAGGGATGCCCTGTCAGGAATTGAAAGCCTGTATGGCGACCGCCCCGCGATAGCTTATCTTAAAGGCCTGATTGAGGGAGCGGCCGGCAATACCATGAAAGCCCTGCAATATTTGAATAAAGCTGTGGCCCTGGATAATACGGAGTTTAAAGTATGGAAATTATATATAAAACAACTGGAGGAAAACGGTGATTATCTTGTAGCTGCGAATGCATGTGAAAAGGCTGCTGTCTTATACCCGGGAAAGACTGAACTGATTCTTCTGAAATCAGAGAATCTCAGAAAGGCCGGTGACCGCGACAGGGCATTGGAGGTAGCTGAGATTTACAGGGAACTTTACCCCGGAGATGAGACAGCAAACAGGCAGGCGGGGACGATAGCCGCTGAGAAGGGTGAATATAACAGGGCCCTGCGCTATTTCTCCGAAAATATTGAGAATTATCCCGGGAAGGCGCAATGTTATACAGACCGGGCAGCGGTATATCTGAAAATGAAATCCTGGGAACCTGCTGTTTATGACTATTCTATGGCGCTTGATCTGTGGCCAAGAGACGGAGAAGCATATTATAACAAGGGGCTTGCCCTGCTGAACTTGGGAAAAACGGAAGAAGCCTGCCATGATTTCCGGCTGGCATTGCGATATGGCAACAGGCAAGCTTCAGGAATGTTGAGCAGGTATTGTATCAGATAGCAGCTACCTGGCATGTTTCAGTATCTTGACATACAGGTCTCTCGGTTTAAAAGGTTTTAGTATAAAGTCATTAAAATCCAGTTGTTTAATCTTCTCCTCATGATCCGACATTATTGCTGCTGTAAGAGCAACAATGGGAATGTCCTTAATCCCTGGATCATCCGAATTTCTTATAATCTCTGTAGCTTCAATGCCATCAACCACAGGCATATGAAGATCCATTAATATAAGATCGTATTTTTTTTCCTTGACAAGTTCTAGAGCTATCCTTCCATTTTCAGCATGACTCACTTTTATACCCCATTTTTCAAGAAATTTTTCTACTACGAAAAAATTTATCTTGTTATCTTCCGCAATGAGTACTTCTTTGCCAGTTAATTCATTCCACCTTTCTTCATTATTCTCTGTAATTTTGTTATCATCCGAGACAGCTACGGGGAATTTTATGCCGAAATAGAAGTTTGATCCTTCACCTGGTTTGCTTTCCACCCTTAGATTTCCACCCTGCAGCTCGACCAGTTTTTGACTTATTGACAGGCCCAGACCTGTGCCGCCATATTTTCTTGTTGTATCATCTGAAGCCTGCTTAAAGCTTTCAAAGATAAGAGCCTGCTTGTCTGCAGATATGCCAATCCCCGTATCTTTAACACTCAAAATCAGGTGTATCAGATTATCAGACCTGGATACTTTCTTTACACTCAATTCAATAGACCCTGAAGCAGTAAATTTAACCGCATTTGACAGAAGGTTGGACAAAACCTGGTTAAGCCTTACCGGATCACCAATGATTAAGGCTGGAATACTTTTGTCAATATTTAAGGTAAAATCAAGACCCTTGTTCTTTATCCTGTATGAGTATGAGCGTTTCAGTTCATCAATGAACTCAAAAATATTAAATTGCGTTTGTTCCAGGCTTATATTTCCTGATTCAAGCTTTGTGTAGTCCAGAACGTCATTTACCAGGCTTAGCAGGTGATTGGCGGAGAATCTCAAAGTTCTTATATACTCCATCTGGTCCTCACGTGGATTGCCCTGCAGCAGAAGATTGTTTATACCAATGACTTCATTTAAAGGAGTCCTGATCTCATGGCTCATGGTTGACATAAACTGTTGCTTGAGCTTAGCTGCATCTTCAGCCTTCCTTCTTTCAAGGATAAGGTTGTTGAGCATACGTTTACGCTGTATGGCCAGGGCTATCTGGTTACCTATAAGGCTCAGCAGGCGAAGATCTTCACCACAAAAGGTATTTTCATCATCATAATCCTGGAGTACCATGGCTCCGCTTATCTCATTTTCCAGGCTGAAGGGTACACCCAGCCAGACTTTACAGGGTGAACCAACCAGTGCAATCTCACCCTTTCTCTCCAGTTCATCAATATCGGCCTCTTTTAGCAGTACGGGCCTGTTTTCTCTTATCAACCACCCTGTTATTGTATTTTTTACGGGTACTTCTTCAAAATGATCTTTCTCGTCCTGGAAAAATGGCAGGGTAAGAGTCTGGTTATCTTTGTTGTAAAGAACGATATAGAAGTTCTTTGTATCCCATATTTTGCCAATTTCGTTTCTTATTGAGTCAAAAATATCAGAGAACTCAGACATTGTAAGGGCGGCTGCGGAAATATTATATATAACCGATTTGGTATCATCATCCTTCTTTTTGTTTGAAATATTCCGGTATGTGGCATATAATGCACTTATTTTTTCGTCCTGTATCACCGGCTGCGCTACCAGGTTTACATAGATCTTTTTTCCGTTTTTATCGGTCCGGTAGGTATCTACTCTGATTATTTCATTATTGGCTGTGCGTTTAGTGAAACTGATACCCTGTTCCCTTAATTCAGGAGGTACAATCAGATCATCAATATTTTTACCTCTTGCTTCTTCCCGCGTAAAACCGAATTCTTTTAAGAATGCCTCATTAATTCTTTCAATTATGCCTTCGGTTGTTGTTTGCACCATAGCATCAGGGGCCATTCCGATCAGGCTTTCCAGCAGGGCTTTCTCTTTAAGCAAAGCGTTGGTATCTTCAGACCGGCTGTTTAGAAGTTGATTTATTTTATTTTTTATTACCATGAGGAGAAATTGCTTTACAGGCTTAAAATTATAATTAATATTTCATTTTTTCCCCTGTTTGACCTCTTGCTTATAATATTTGCAGTAGTCTGTTATACCGCACTTATGACATAAAGGTTTTCTTGCCTTGCAAACATAACGGCCATGAAGGATGAGCCAGTGATGTGCAAGTGGTATAAGTTCCTCAGGGATGTTTGAACTCAGCTGTTTTTCTGCCGCCAGGGGTGTTTTTGCCTTGTTTGTAAGGCCAATTCGGTTCGAAACCCTGAAAACATGGGTGTCTACAGCCATAGCCGCTTGCTGGAATATTACAGAGGCTATTACATTGGCAGTTTTTCGTCCAACCCCTGGTAGTTTTTGCAAATCACCGATCTCTGAAGGTACCTTATTGTTATATTCCTTTACCAGGACTTCTGACATCGCTTTCAGATACCTGGCTTTATTATTGGGATATGAGCACGATTTTATGTATTCCAGGATTTCATCTTCGCTCGCCTCAGCCATTTCTTTTGGACCGGGGAAACGCTGTAATAAACCGGGGGTGATCATATTTACCCGTTTGTCTGTGCATTGAGCAGAAAGAATGACGGCAACCATTAATCCGAACGGATCGGTGTAGATTAATTCCGTTTCGGCAACAGGCCTGTGCTCCAGAAAATAATCAATTATTCCCTTATACCTTTCTGTCATTCTCATTTGCCTCTGCAATTATACATATTTTACCTAACCTGAATTATTCATAAAAAAGGGGTTTTTGTTCTTTAAAATATAGTTTAAATAGCTATATTTAAAGTAATTACAACAAAAGAAGCCCCTTTGTACAATGATAGACAAAAAAACTGAAATTTCCTCGCCCGAATTTAAACTTTTCCCGATACAAGGTGAAAATATTGAACTTAGCTTTAGTGGTGATCGGATAAGCAGCGATGGTGGATTATTGCTTCTCCGAGAGCCCGGCAGCCATCTAAACCTCTTATCTTCAGCTAGTAGCTGCATACATGACGAAAGGGATCAACCTTATACGGATCATTCAATAAATGAGTAAATGAGACAAGGCGTTTTTCAGATAGCAGCCGGATATGAGGATTGCAACAATTGTAATGATCTGCGTGAAGATATGATATTTAAACTGTATGCAGGACGGTTGCCCCAGGGCGGGAACGATTTAGCATCTCAGCCGGCAATGAGCCGGTTGGAAAACAGGAGCTCTGAAAACTGCATCAATCAAACAAGATAAAAGGCCGGGATCAAAATATCCTGTTTGATGGTAACACTTTTAAATCACGTTATAAAGTTAATCCCTTAAAAACAATAAAATGAAGTGAAAAAACTTGACTTTGCATTATCCCTGGTGTAAATTTGATATTGGATTGGTACGCATCACAAAGTATTTATGAGAATATACAGTATCTATTACTGGTAATTTTATGACTCAGGGTATTAGATAGTTATTCAGACCCTGTTCAGTAATTTTGACATAAAATAAATCCCAAACCAGAAAGGTCAAGCAATGAAAATACTATTCATTATGTTCCCGGCTTTGCCTGATTTCAGAGCTGTCTTTAATAAGAAAATACAAGGATTATCTTCCATAGGCTGTTTCTTTATACTGGTGACCGTTTTCCTGAATTATCCACAAAGTATTATGGCTCAAATACGACCAATAAAGAAACAGGTGGATAAGGTAACACAACAGACAAATAGTATTACCCGGGAATTTAATATCAGAGGGAACAATCGTGAGATTGTTGAGTTTGAGCTGACAAATGCCGGAGTTATTGTGGCAAAAGCCGAATGGAGCGGAACGGCACAGAAAATGGCTTTAATACTAAATGGACCCGGGAGGGCGCAATATTACGCCCGTAAAGATGGTAAAAGTCCCATGGTATTAAGATACAAGGTGTCCGAAAATATACTGTCATTAGGTAAAACATGGAAGATATCTGTTGTTAACTTTGGATCAGGTACCAACGCCCACGGCAACGTGCAGGTTAATTATCCCGGGGCAGCTGTAACTATTCAACCTGTGAAACAAAAAGTAGTTATGAATAAAAAACCTGTGATAAAGCCGGTTGAAAAAAGCAAATCCATGAGGGTCAAATATTATGAGGTCCAGGCATCGGAAGGATTTACGGCGCAACAGCTTCAGGAGATTAAAGTTGAACTTGAAGCACAAAAGATTGAACAGACCAAAGCCAAGATAGAAAGCCGGATTAAAGAAATAGGACCAGATAATCCTCTGGCAGGTATTGTAATACCATTGATGTACAACAGACTGGAGGAAAAAATTCAAAAACCGCTTATGAAAGACGGGATAAATACCAGTCCGTATTTCACATCGTTAATACAATCATATAAGAATCTCTCTCCATCAGTTACTGAAGAATACTTTCATCCACGATATGCTGAGCTTCAACCGGGGCAGAAGATCGATAAATCACAGTTGGGAAAGGATATACTCGAAGCTATCAGACCAGGCTATAAAAGCGAAATAAGGCAGATGGTTAGTAAATCCATTTCTGCTGATACTCCTAAATTTCAATGGAATGCTGCTGGTGTTCAAAAGAAAGAACCGCCTAAAGTTGAGCGCATTCAGGGACAACCCGATCAGAAGAGAATAAGAGAACTTGAAACACTGACCAACAAGCTAAAAATTAATCCAACGCAGGATAATTTTGATGAATTGAAGGCGTACGTTCAGGCTCAGGGATTCAGTTTAGCGGAGCCAGGAGAAAATCACATTCATGACATTATTGCTGAAAAGATCGGTGTACAGGACATGAAAGATTGGATACCTGACCTGAATAATGATCATTTTGTTAGTGATTATTATAAATATGATATTGGCCTGGATTGGTTCTACTGTGTGGATCAGAATGAAAGAACCTGTATTTGGATCCCCTTTCTAGGGACGGAATGTTCAGATGATGAGCCTTACTGGCATTTAAGCAGTATAGTCCCGAACTATGATCCTAATGACCCTGACCATATACATCAGTTACATGAAGGAAAGTTGTATACGGTATTTAACAGGGTTACCGGCACATATGATGATGTAAATAACGGTGAAACCCGCAAATTTCGATCCCGGGATCGCTGGCTTATAAACAACAATATATTCAATACCAGTACAACTTTTACTATTGGACTATGGGAGGAAGACTGGTCGAAGGATGAGGTAAGAGATGCCATTCAGCAGGCTACTAATGATTTAAGAGACGAATTAATCAACACAATTCAAGTGGCTGTCATGGATGCTGTGAAGGAAGGCCTTTCTGAAAGTATCATGGAAGCACTGCCAGATGAACTAAAGGGAGATTTTCAATCATTTCTTAATGATGAGATAAGCTACGAATCTTTTATGGAATCAGTTCAGAATGTAATGGGGGGAGTTGATATTGGTATGATAGTCCTGCAAATGATCTTCTCAGGAGAAAGCCTGTTAGAGATTGCCGCACTTTTAGGGGGTGCATGTCCGGGTCTTGCTGAGATGATTCATGTTATAAGAGTTTTAGGTCCTGTTGCTATAGATCTTCTTGAAGGAGATTTCCAGGATGCTCTCAAAGGATTAATTTATCTGCCCATTACACTTTTTGAGTATATATTTGATTTGTTCACAAACATCGTTGGTTTCTTTGAGAACCTGATGACAGTAATTGATCCTGATGATCATATCCAGGGTCGTTCAATAACAATTAAGGGCTCTTTTGATAATATTTTCGAGGATGCTCAATGGGGCGATAAATATACAGGTATTACTCATCTGACTCCCAGAGGTCATGGCCCCAGAAAAGGTAATTCAGATCTTAAACTGGCAGGAAGGTACGTTCAGCCATACCTGATCTTTAAGGGAGCAGATGCAGAATATCATGCTTACTATAACGTAAAGAGAACAATTGTTGGAGGCAGGGAAACCTTTGGCTTCACAACGGGAGCTGATCCTGCCAGGACATATATCCAGACCAGAACTTATACGTCAAAATCTCATTCCAGGGAACAAAGAATAAAGGTTTCATATTGCACTCTGAATAAAAATGGGTCTCTATTGATTAATTTAACAGAAAAAAACGGCAGAGCAGGTGGTTCAAATCTGGGAACGCCGGAACCTGAATTCTATGTAAACAGTATACCCGGAGCTGAATATGAGCTTACAATTATTGATCTTTTTGGGAAAGACCTTAATGGCTATGTGACACTTGAAGAGGAATGGTGATATGATCATATGAAGCTGACACGCTGCGGTTAACTCAGTTCCCGCTTCCACCTTTGATAAATCTTTGGTGAACGAAGCTCTCCGGAAATTGAAGAAATAAAACCAAAAATAAATACTTCAAAAGAATACCGCAATTAGTTAAAGGAGGAAAATATGTTTATGGCTGGACAACTATAAACAATGATTTAAGGATAAGTGTACCTGATGAAGCATTTGATGAGTATAAGTTATATAAAACCAACAAGTTGATATTAATTCCCGGGAGTAATGGGAGTAAACCGTCTGGTGGATTTAGCATAAATTCTCCTGATTCCATTTTTCATTCTGAATTCAGCATTAGTATTCCAAGTGCACTTGGATATATAAGAGAGATGGGTAAGTTTTATTCTAATAAATTAGAGCTTGTAAAGCTTGGAGAAAGATTGATTACCTGGACTGATTTAGCCTGAATTATTCATAAAAAAGGGGATTTTGTTCTTTATTTATAACTTAAATAGTTATATTTAAAGTACTTATAACAAAAAACCCCTTTATACAATAATACACAAGAATACTGAAAATTCCACACACGAACTTAACCTTTTTCCGATACAAGGTAAAAATTGAACTCAGTTTTAGCGGTGATCGTATAAGCAGCGATGGTGGATTATTACTGCTTCGCGAGCTTGACAGCCAGCTAAATCTCTTATCTTCAGTCAGTAACTGTATATATGACAAAAGAGATCATCGTTATACGGATCATTCTGTTAAGGAGCTATTGACACAACGGGTTTTTCAGATAGCAGCCGGTTATGAGGATTG
>Ga0136651_10000103_pt1 | contig 38780 bp, 34 predicted proteins | sample Mar14236cmmetaG_FD_94867 | JGI IMG/M metagenome (GOLD analysis project Ga0136651, IMG submission 94867) | Marine hydrothermal vent microbial communities from Guaymas Basin, Gulf of California to study Microbial Dark Matter (Phase II) - Marker... ... | reverse complement strand
GCAAGGGGCATTCGCCCTGGATTGCCCCTACGAACCGCCCGTAGGGGCAATCCCTTGTGGTTGCCCCTCTTCTTGGTTGTTTCTTTTAATTAAAATACCTGAAAATTTATGGTTCAGTACTTAGAAGAAGGCGCACTCGCAGTATTGCGTTTAGCGAATTCCTGGGGTTGAACTTTAATTTGTTAGGTTGGAAGGTAGGCCTTCCAAGGTCTACGTTCCAAATTTATTTTGCTGGTAGGACTGAAAACTCTCCGACTTACGCAAACTAAAGTTTGCACTCCACCCCGCAAAATAAATTCGCCTTTGCAAAATAAAATAATATACCCAAAACGATCCTGAAAGAATAATAAACGCGCTTTGACGCTAAAGACGCTAAAGACGCTAGAGTATTTGAAATAGGTTTGCGCCTTATGCAAAGTTTGCGATAAAATGTAAATGATTGATTTATCGCTGTAAATCAGGCCATAATCAGCGCACTCAGCGTTCTATATTGTCAAATCCGCGTTGATAGAATCGGCGCAATCAGCGTTAGCTTATGGTATGTTCCACGCATTATTTATGAGCCAGTTGGGTACAGTTATTATCTGGGATGGTGAAATCATAATTATATATCAGAAAAAATACATTTCAGTATTACCCATAAAAATCTAACACACACAATTAATAATTAACAATTTCACGCAAAAGTTTTGCGCGCAAAACTTTTGCGTGAAAAACAATTAATCATTTTCACCAGCCCAGTTATTATCCGATATATTTTGAGGAGTAGCCTTTGAAAACTTTGAAAAAATTTCCTATTGCTGAAACCGGTATTCTGGTAACGCCTCTTGGTTTAGGCACGGTCAAATTAGGGCGTAATCAAGGTGTCAAATATCCAACCCCTTTTCACATTCCTGATGACAAGGCCAGTGCTGATCTGATTGCTCACGCAAAAGCACTTGGCATCAATCTGATTGATACCGCTCCTGCTTATGGGCATAGCGAACAACGTCTGGGTAAACTGCTTAAAGGCCAACGTGATGACTGGATTATTTGTAGTAAAGTCGGTGAAGAATTTGAAAAGGGCCAATCTTCTTTTGAATTTTACGCCAGAATGGGTTCATCAAAGTTGCCACCGCAGTTTGCAACGTTTAAACACCGATTATATTGATATTATGCTCGTTCACTCTGACGGAAACGATCTTCACATTATTAACCATTATGGTATTTTGGATGTACTAGCCGATCTCAAAAAACAAGGACTGATTCGGGCTTTTGGGATGTCAACAAAAACGGTTGCTGGTGGATTACTCGCAGCTAAACAATCAGATGTGGTTATGGTCAGTTATAATATGGAGTACACAGCCGAAGAATCCGTCATTGATTATTGTAGCGCACATCACAAAGGGGTTTTACTCAAAAAAGCTTTTGGCAGCGGGCACCTTTGTTTTAATCAAGACAAGACTTCTGTACAGAACAATATCAATTTCCTGTTTTCCAAAACGGGTGTGACCAGTATTATTGTCGGTACTATCAATCCAGAACATTTAGCAGAAAATGTCTTAGCGGTTAATACTGCTATATCGACATATCGTTGAGGGGAAGGGGAAATGGGAAATGTTTCTTATAATAAAGATATATTGGTAACGTTTCTATTATATGCAAACTCGTTTTGCAAAATGCGAATAAAGAATAGCAAATAGGCCTATTATAATGTGACTATTTTTATAATGTGATTTGTCATTGATTTTATGATTTAATGCGCCTTTCAAACAATATAACCACAAATTTTATAAAATTTTTTGGCTTTTAAAGTTAAAAATTTCGCGCTATAGACCGAAAAACTGACCTAGCAGCCTGTCGGAGAATACCACTTAAGTCATTGTTTTGTATAACATTTATGATTATTGTAAAAGCGATAATAATCAATGAGTTATACTGTTCACCGTTATAATTTGCGCTTTTGTATTTTGTAAAAATTGATGCTGCAAATTTTGGTGTGAAAGGTTAGTCACCTTTAGGTGACTTGAGCTTTTAGACAACTGCTTTAGCTGTTGGCTATAAGAATTAAAAAGCGCAAATTATGACGATGCCAAGTATAGTATCAAGGCAACGAGAAATACAAGTATCATAATAGGCTGCCACAATTTAGGGCAAACTCAATTCAACAGTGTATCTATATTTGATGAACAGCTATACATCCTAGCCCGGCTTATTATTAAATCATTAATCTTATACTTGGCACTGTCATAAATTGCGCTTTTTAATTCTTTAAGCCAACTATTTAAATTCACTTCTACCAAAAGGAGATGAGCAATGACGAGAGCAAAAATGCTTAGTGCATTGTTTTTTCTAGTTTTTTAAATAACGATGGGTAAATTTTGCTATTGTGTTATCCATTGTCTAAGTACTTTCGCCAAAAATTTTCAGGTATTTTGTAGGGTTCCCTAGGGCCGCATCGATCCCACCATTTAAGCTTAAGGTGGGCAACAAAAAGACGTTACCCACCCTACATTTAAGGACCAAAAATCATTTATGGCATTAATTCATCGATATTTGCTAATTTAACTTTTATTTCAACCAAAAGGAGGTACAATAAATAACTGATAGCCAATAAATCACTCATGGCTAAAAGCTAAAGTACCCAAAAGGGCACTTTTTAAATTCACATATACTGTAATGAAATAATCTCAATGACTCTGTTCTGTTGACATTTTTTGATAAGTCATTGATTTATCATCAAGTTTGCATTTTGTTATTATTTAAAATGGTATAGCATTATTTATAGGGGTGTTTATTTACCTAAAATGGTTAGATGTCATATTTAGTAGTTTGAACGAAAACTTTTTTCTTTACGGCGAACACAGAGTTCCACAGAGTTTCACTTCAGGATTTTCACCGATATTTGACTCAATTGAAGGTTCTGTATTGCTGTGTGTTGAACATTTGAAAATGAGGCAAAGCGTTTTCGTTCAAGCACTATTTAATTAATTTTTGGTTTTTGAAAAATAATTGGGTTACATGACTAATGGAATTTATTGTTAACAACATAACTCACATCATGCAAGGTATTACCATCATCGTTATGATATGGGGTATCTTAGTTGCTAAACGTCAACTGTCACATCTAAGAACCGAAGCAGAAAATCAGTATAAATGGTCTAAGCGTAAGTACGCTATGTCATATTCACTTTCCAATAGTGAGTCATTTCGACAAGCTCGAAGCAACTTAGAGAAAGCCTTTTGTATATTTAATACTGAGACATCTGTTTTAACAATGGATGAGATCGAGAAAGTTACGAAGAACGAACCTTCAATTCATGCTGATATTCTTTATGTATTAGCACATTGGGAAAATATGGCATTAGCTATCAAGGAAGAGATAGCAGATGAAGAAGTGGCATTTGAAATGGTTGCCACGACGCTTATCTTATTTACTGATGTGTTTAAAGAGTTTATAGAACAGCGGCATGAGCAAACAGGTGGACGCGCTTATGAGTATTTATTACAATTATCAGACAAATGGGATGCAAAATTAAGTAAGGCCAAAAGAAAAAAACAACGGCGTTGGTTTCAGTGGTGGTAAGATCAATTTCCCCTTTATAATAGGGGGATAAGATATGAGTCAGAACGATAAACATAGCTGGGTTAAATTCACTTCATACGATTACTCAAAGCAATAAGATCATGCTTCACGTCAATCATTCACTTTATATTAGGATAAGCTTATGAAGAAACTTGATGTACTTGTTCTTACAGATCACACAACTCATGGAAAAGGAGAGTCAATTTATCCTCTGCTCCAATCAATGAGTGAAAATGAACTGTGTTCAAGTCTATTTATTGTGTCAAGAGGTAACGAGGAAAACAAAGAATTTTTCGATGGTTTTGCCCTTAATGACGTTCATGGGAAATACATTGACAAATTTTTTTGTTACACTGAACACGGAGATTGGTATAAAGGCGGTATACAGAAAAACGTAAGCAAATTTGATGTCATATTTCTAAGGGTAGATAGGCCGGTTAGTGATAACCAATTGTTAACATTGAAATCGACATTTTCAGATCAGATCATCATCAATGATCCACAGGGCATTATTGAAACGGGTTCAAAGAAGTTTCTCCTACAATTCAAAGAATTATGTCCAGACATGGCACTATGCAAAAGTATTGAAGATGTAGAAAGAGAAGCAGATAAATATCAAGTGGTGTTAAAACCAATTGATGGATATGGCGGCGAAGGCCTCATAAGAGTTAGCAAGGATTACATTTGGTTTCAAGAACAAAGAGAAACGAGAACAAGTGGAAAAACCATGCTAAGTCGGCAATTTGAAAATGGCAGGGAAATGCTTGCAATGAAGTTCTTAAAGAACGTCACCAAAGGAGATAAACGTGTTATCGTTGTTGGTAAAAAAATACTAGGTTCCACTTTAAGAACGCCAGCAGACGGTTCGTGGTTATGTAACTTAAAGCAAGGGGGTAAAGCGAGTTTTTCTGAGGTGACAGAAAAAGAAAAACAGATTGCAGAAACAATCTCTCCAGCGTTGCGAAAAAATGGAGTCGTTATCTTTGGGTTTGATACGTTAGAAGATGAGCATGGCGAAAGAGTATTATCAGAAATAAATACCCTAAATGTTGGTGGATTGATTCAGGCACAAGAGTTTTCTGGACAGCCTGTAGTAGAAAAAGCAGCCAACCAGATATGGCAATATATAAAGGAAGTTAGCGAGCATAACCATGTAGGATGATCAAACGTCTTTGCCCACCATTTTTCTTAATCCAATGTTTTTGTAGCAAGCGTAGGATGGCTAGAACTCCGTTACCCCCATTAACCTTTCAATCAAAGCCCTAAAGCATAAGTTTTAGGGTTTTTTTGTCATCAGTCAAACAGATCGCGCCGGGCAAATCACGCAATTTGAATATAACGCGCATGAGCAATTGCTTAAAGTGATTGCACCTAATGGCGCAACGACGGCCTATATATATAATAAGGGGCGGCTCTCGGTTATCACTGATGTCAATGGCAATAGCCAATCCTTTGTTTATGATGCGGCGGGGCGCGTGATAGGTATGACTGATGCGAATAAGCAGACGACTAGCTTAACTTATGCTCCCCTCAATCGCTTGCGCTCGATAACTGATCCATTAAATCGCACTGTTGCGATGACTTATGACAGTCGGGATAATCTCTTGAGCTTCAAAAATGCTCAGGGCACAAGCCGTCGCGTTTATGATGGTAACGGGAATCTGAGCGTTGAGATTGGGCCGTTGAATCGGGAAACGCGCTATGAATATGATGGTGAAAGTCAACTCATTAAACTGACGAATGCTGCTGGACAATTCACCCAATGGCAACGTGATGCTGGCGGGCGTGTGGTTAAAAAGATTGCGCCTAGTGGTGCGGAAACCCAATGGCTTTATGATGCGGTGGGCAATGTCACTAAAACTGTTGACGCGGTTGGGCAGATCGTCGAAATGGCTTATGATGCTTTGAACAATCCCATCAAAAGCATTGATGCTTCAGGTTTTGCTACCACCATGACTTATGACAAGTTAGGGCGTTTAGTCGCGATGACGAATGCCTTATGTTTTACGGTGAGTCAAACCTACGATGTGCGTGGCAATGTGCAAACCGTGCAAGATGCGATGGGCAATACCACCCGCTCTGTTTATGATGTCAATGGTAATTTAACCAGTGAAATCAATACGTTAGGTCAAACCACTGCCTATCAGTATGACGCAATGAATAGATTGGTTGCCGTTATTGATGCCAAAGGCAATAAGACGCGCTTGGTTTATGATGCCAAAGGGCGAGTGGTTGCGGTTATCGATCCATTGGGGCGTAAACAGAAACGCACTTACGATGCGGTGGATAATGTGGTGACAACCACCGATCCATTAAGTAATACGATGAAAACCCGTTATGACAAGCGGGATAATCCGATTCAAGTGACGGATGCTTTAGGGCGTTCCACTGCTTTTGAGTATGATGCCGTAAGCCGTTTAATTCAGTTTAAAGACGCGCTCAATCGTACCACCCAATTGGAATATGATGACGTGGATAGGTTGATTGCGAGTGTGGATGCGTTAAATGGGCGCAGTTCGCAAGCCTTTGATGCGGATGGGCAGCGAGTGGCTTTGACGGATCCAAATGGACATCAAACGCAGTTTGAGTTTGATCCAAAAGGCCGTTTGATTGCGGAAGTCATCAGCAGCGGTGGCCGTCAGCAGTATGGCTACAATGCCAGAGATTTAGTGACTGATGTCACCAATGCACGAGGGCAAAAGCGGCAAATTCAGTATGATGCGTTGGGGCGGATTACCCAAATAACCGATGCCGACGGCCTGATCAGTTATGCTTATGATAAGAATGGTAATGTGCTGACAGTCAGCGATGAGCATGGCACGATTGAGCGCGAGTATGATCCGTTAAATCGCGTGACAAAATACACCGACACCCAAGGCAACATTCTCCAATATGCTTATGATGAACTCGGTAATCTGGTGACATTGACTTATCCCGATGGCAAACAAGTAGATTATGGCTACGACGCAGCCAACCAACTCATAACAGTTATTGATTGGGCGGGGCGTGAAACGGGTTATGAATGGGATGCTAATGGGCGGTTAGTGAAAGAAATGCGCCCCAATGGTACGCAGTTGACGCGCCGCTATGATAAGGCTGGGCAATTGGTGCAGCAACAAGATGTCTCTCCCAACGGAGAGGTGATTGCTCAATTTGATTTCACCTACGACGCGGTAGGCAATATCACCGACGAGACACCCGCCCTCAAACCGCCAGTAGTTGACGCGACGCTGACTTATACGACGGCAAATCGTTTAGCCACTTATAATGGCGAAGCGGTGGAATTCGATGCTGATGGCAATATGATCACCGGGCCTTTGTTTGACGACATGACAACGTTTCGATTTGACTCGCGCAATCGCCTGATTGGGGTGGCAGACACGGTTTATCGCTATGATGCCGAAAATCAGCGTTTCGCTGTGAATGCAATTCGTTATGTCATTAACCCCCAAGCGGTGTTGAGTCAGGTATTGGTAAAAACCGCTCCCGATGGTACACAAACCTATTATGTGTATGGCTTGGGTTTGATTGGCGAAGAACAAGACGGCGCATATCAGGCTTATCACTATGATTTGCGTGGCAGTACGGTGGCGTTGACGGATAGTGCTGGTACTGTGGTTGAGCGCTTTCAGTATTCTGCTTTTGCTCAATTGGTTAATCACGAAGGTTCCTCCGATACACCGTTTTTGTATAATGGGCGTGATGGGGTGATGACGGATGCTTCGGGTTTGTATTATATGCGGGCGCGGTTTTATAGTCCTTCGATTCGGCGGTTTGTGAATCAGGATGTGTTGTTGGGGGATGTTGGTGATGGGCAGACTTTGAATCGGTATGCGTTTGTGACGGGGAATCCTGTTTCGTTTGTTGATCCGTTTGGGTTGAGTACATATTCAACAAATTGGAATTAAATTTGTTACGGCGATTACACAGGAGCTTGTAATGGTGATGGTGGAAATAAGTCTCCAATTGGGCCAATTGATGCGGCTGCTAAAAGGCATGATGAAGCATATAAAGGATATACTCCACTAGATTCGATGAATCCTTTGGCAACTTCTCATTTATGGTATGAGGATTACAGCTTAGCTGGAACCACACTTACAGCTAATCCATTAACTGTTGGACAAGGTGGTACTACCAGTGACAGGATTGTAGGAAATACTCTTATACGTGGAGGAGTTGTAGTGTATGAAGAATTACAGATGGGGCACGTACTTTTAAAAGTTGTATTCCTTGGAATGGTGAAAGATGTAGGCTCTTTTTCTGGTAGCTGTGTAGCCTGGTAGCCTGGTAGGGTAAACAAACGTCTTTTTGTTTGCCCACCATTCAATTGTCTGAACATGATTACACTTCTTTACGGATGCTCAGGATAATATCTAGTACAACGGATCGGGGGAGTGAACGGATTGGTTCATATCTGGGGTGTTAAATAGAAACACATTTCTTGGTTTATTTTTCACCCTATTTTTATTCAAAATGGGGGGATGGTGGGCAAGCGGGCGGTGAAATCTGGGTTTATATTGAGTTCATTGTCGCTAAGCGATCCCACCCTACGAATCCGGGGTGAAAAAAAAGTAGCCAAAATACCTGAAATCTAACACCCCAGTTCAGAGCTATTTATAGTACTTTGAATGGAAACGGCCTTTACACCAATCCGTTCAATCCCATGATCCGTTGTACTTAGGTGTTTAATTCAGACAATTTTTGAACAGGATTACACTTCTTTACGGATACTCAGGATGACATTGATTTAGTACAACGGATTAGCGGTATTAGCGGATTTTTTTTCTTGAGGTTATTGAGCTTGTTAAGAAATAATCCGTTTATACCGTCAATCCGTTGTACTAGATTGAAGGATACTCAGGATGACATTGATTTAGTACAGCGGATTAGCGGAATAAGCGGATTTTTTCTTTAGGTGATTGAGTTTGTTAAGAAGTAATCCGTTTAGTCCGTCAATCCGTTGTACTAGATTAAAGGATGCTCAGGATGACATTGAATCGAAATCCTGTTTATCATTTAATCCGTTTAATGGCATGTTAAAAGTGTGTGTATCGGCGTTCAATTGTCAAAAACAGGAAGTGCAGAGATTATAGAATTGACAGTTATAAACAGTCTATTTATTCGGAATACAAAAGCTTTGATTTTGCAAAATAAAAGATCATTATCTCAGGGAAGAGGATTGAGATGGGGTTTAGCCGCTGAGAAAAAAGGGCTATTAGGTAAAGCGAGAGTAGAAGGTTTATACAAGCAAGAAAGTTCCTCAAATGGTATGACATTATTTCAGTTAAAAAACAAAGCAGGCCAAAGAATCCTTAGAGTTGAAAAAGGTGTTGGAAAAGATGGGGAGCCAGCCTTTTGGCATAAACATAGTAGACCCGGATTCAAACATCATAGACCGATATTTCCTTGGGATAAGGGGAGAAATTAACAATATGACGAATCAAGCTAAATATAAAGTTAATCTCATCATTGACTTTCCTTTTGAAAGTGAAATAACTGCTGTTAATGAGGAAGAAGCCGTTGATAAAGCAATGGATAAAGCAATGGAGTATTTAGAATCTAGGCTCAGTGATTCACATAAATTTGATGAATTCTGGGAATATAAAATTCAACATAAAATACTAGATGTGAAAAAAAACCAGATAAATCAGGGTTGAATAATGTTCTGAACCAAGATTGCTTGGTTTTATTCTGTCAAGCTAGGTAGGGTGGGCAAACGTTGTGTGCATCGGCATTCAATTGTCTGAACAGGCCATTACACTTACCGAAGGATGCTCAGGATTAATTGTCTGAATCAGAATTTGCAGAATTATAGAATTTTCAGAATGGGTTTGTTGGTGTTATTGGGTTTATTGTTTTTATTCTGTCAATTCTTAAATTCTGTCAATTCTTAAATTCTGTCAATTCTTAAATTCTGTCAATTCTGATTCAAACAGATTAGGGTTTATTGCTTTTATTCTGTCAATTCTTAAATTCTGTTAATTCTGATTCAGACAATTAATTTCGTCAATTCTAATTCAGACTAATTAAATATGATAAAAGACGAACTGACCTATAAAACTATCGGCTGTGCTATGAAAGTACACAACACTTTAGGCCCCGGGTTTCAAGAACTCATTTATCAAAAGTGTCTCGCTATAGAATTGGAAAGAGCGGGACTTTCTTTTGTACGAGAACAAAACCATAAAATTTACTACGAAGGCATTGAAGTAGGTAGGCGCAGAGCGGACTTTGTTGTGGAAAATGAAATCGTTGTAGAAATCAAAGCAGTAGTGAACCTAGAAGATGTGCATCTCGCACAAGCTAAAAACTATGTTGTCGCTTACGATTTTCCGAGAGGTTTACTTATTAATTTTGGAGCGCAGAGTTTACAAAGAAAATTATTGTTTAATCCAAAATACCAAGCTGAAAATGATAGATTGCAAGTTTAAATTGTCAGAATCAGAATAGTACAACAAATCATCACGATAGAGGCTAATTTCGATATTAAACGACTGGGTACCCTTTACAAAGGGTATGATATTGAAGCGATGGCTGCCCATCCAAAAACGGCCCAAATTATTGTTGCCGCAGGTGATGATAGTGTCACGCCTGGACATCTTTATAAACTCAATGCCCAAACAGGTGGATTGACTCTCATAGGAGACACGGGTTTTGACGAAATCAATGGGTTGTCATTTAAACCGGATGGCACATTATGGGGCGCGGCTGAAACAGACGGCTTGATTGAGATTAACCCAAGCACCGCTGTCAGCACCTTAATTATTCCTTATGAAGGGCCGGTTGAAGACATGACTTGGGATAACGAAGGCAGAATACTCTATGTCATTCAAAATCAGGAAATAGTCGCTTATGATAGTCAAGCTGATTATGAAATGCTGCCCTTTGATTGCCAATTGCCCCAAGGTGAGATTGAAGCGTTAGAAATGCTACCTGATAATCGTCTGCTATTGGGCATACATAACGACAAGACATTCAGTATTCATGCGTTGAATATTGATTCTTGTGAAATAGAAAGCATCAAACTCAATCCATCGGTTGAGATACGTCAACCGATTGATATTGAAGGGATTGCTTGGCCTACTGCTTCTTGTTCTCCTTAAAAAAACAAGGGCCTCGCCCTCAAATAGATAAAAAAAAGCCCCAAGGCTCAATAGCCAAGGGGCTTTTTTATTGATATCTAAACCTGATTGAGCAGTCGCACTACATCATACCACCCATACCACCCATATCACCACCCGGCATTGCAGGGTGATTTTCCGACTCTCCTGTTCGATAACTGTTATATTACAAAATCACATCCTAACAGATATTTTAGGGCATGACTTGCAACCTCCACAGCCTAACTTTTTCCAAAGGAAATTTATTAAAGAACAAGGAACTTGCAAAACTCATTTTGCAAAATGCGAATAAATAATAAGCCTATTAATAACGTGACTATTTTTAATAATGTGATTTGTCTTTGATTTTCTGATTTAATGCGCCTTTCAAACACTATAACCACAAATTTTATCATATTTTTTGGCTTTTAATAGTTAAAAATTTCGCGCTAGAGACCGAAAAACTGACCTAGATCAAGGACAGCAAGAAATCCAAGGTATTACAATGGGCTCCCGCAAATTTGAGGGAAAACTTATTTAAAATGGTTTTTGGGTACAAATTGATAATTAAAAATTATTAATGACTCATTGATACATCTATTGACTCAGGAAGTAACTTATTAATTTGATCGAGCGAAGCTCGTTACGACGTTTCTGATTCAGATAATGTTTCTGCTTCTAAAGCATCAGCCTTGGAACCAGATAAAAATTGTGCAAGTAAAGCTTGCACTTCAATTAGCAATTGAGGTATGAAGAAAGTCATAAGCCTACCGCTTTGCTTTATCAATTATCAACTAAGAAGGAGAACACTATGCTAAGAAAAACGGCTATACGGTTCTTGTGTCCATTGGTGTTTATATTTGGACACACCGTAGCCAGTGCAGATAGCCATTCCTGCACTGATAGTACCAATACCTCTAGTACTGGTGGCTGCACAAGAAGCTCAGCATCCACTAGCGATTGCATGGCAACTTATACGCTTGATGGGAAACTTTATATTCCCTGTATTGCCGTACCCGATCCATTTGGTGACACTCAAATTTACAAGGCGGATATGAAGCTTATCCCCCTATCCGACTCCTTTGAATTTGTTGTCACTGCTATTGCGCCTGTAGAAACTAACCCGCCTATGGACTCTCAGCTTTTTAAATCTTGCCGTGAGATCAAGGAAAAGGCAGCCACTTATGAAGATGGCATTTATCAAATTGATCCAGACGCTGAAGGTGGAAATGCGCCGTTTGATGTTTATTGTGATATGACAACTGATGGAGGCGAATGGACACTCGTTTTCAGACATAATGCCATTGACGGTTATTTCACAACTTCTACTAAAGTCGTCAATATCAATCAAAATCGTCCCAGTTTGTCCACTCACAAATATTCAATTTTAAATAAATTGAACTATTTCAAGAGAGACAATCGTTTTCAATTTCGATTGACTTGGCCTGGATATACCAAGAGAAATATTTGGTACCAGAACTCCAACCCAACTGATGATGTCAACGTATCCGGCTATCAAGCGATCTCTGTCGATTCAACGAGTAATTATTGGGGTGGACTGGAATTAGGCAATGGCTCTCATGGCCCAACTAATGGTGATTCTGCTTATGTTGATGGCTCAGTCAATCATGGCAATTGGTATTATGCTATTGGTTCATACAAAGCTTGGGGCGACAAGAGTGGTTGTTATAACGGTATTCCTGCCAGCGATACTACTGTTGCAGGTTCCGGTTGTGGTGTTCAGGAAGTGGAATTGTGGGTTCGATAGCCAAATCTTTGCCATTTATGTAGGTCAACAAAAGTTTTTTAACAAAATTCTCATCATATAGAAAATGTTAAAAGATTTATGTGTTCCTACTTATATCCTTTGAACGACTCCAGTGCCAAATGATGAAAATATAAATAAAAAAAGCCCCAAGGCTCATGCCAAGGGGCTTTTTTTTAATTAATCATTGGGTACCTGATTGAGCAGTCGATTACATCATACCACCCATACCACCCATATCACCACCCGGCATTGGCGGATGATCGTCTTTCTTAGGTAATTCAGCTACCATTGCTTCTGTCGTAATCATTAAACCGGCGATAGAAGCGGCGTTTTGCAAGGCTGAACGAGTCACTTTGGTGGGATCTAAAATACCCATCGCAACTAAATCGCCATATTCGCCCGATGCGGCATTATAACCGTAATTGCCGGAGCCTTCTGCTACCTTGTGTAAGATAACTGAGGCCTCACCACCGGCATTGGTGACGATTTGACGTAAGGGTTCTTCCATCGCACGCAGGGCAATCTTGACACCCATGTCTTGTTCGGGATTGTCACCTTTGATCTCTTTAATCGCTTTCTGAGCCCGTATCAAGGCAACGCCACCGCCAGGAACAACGCCTTCTTCTACGGCGGCGCGAGTGGCATGTAACGCATCTTCTACACGCGCTTTCTTTTCTTTCATTTCAACTTCTGTCGTTGCACCGACTTTAATTACGGCGACACCGCCGGCTAATTTAGCAACGCGCTCTTGCAATTTTTCTCTGTCGTAGTCTGAAGTCGCTTCATCAATTTGGGCCCGAATTTGAGTAACGCGATCTTCAATATCAGCAGGTTTGCCAGCACCATCAATAATCGTGGTGTTTTCTTTGGTAATATTGATGCGTTTGGCATTACCTAAGTCATCCATGCTGGCCTTTTCTAAGCTTAAACCGACTTCTTCGGAAATCACTTGGCCGCCTGTTAAGATGGCAATGTCTTGCAACATGGCTTTGCGGCGATCACCAAAGCCGGGAGCCTTGACGGCGGCTACTTTAACGACACCGCGAATGGTATTCACCACTAAAGTGGCTAAAGCTTCGCCTTCAACATCTTCTGAGATGATGAGCAACGGTTTGCCTTGTTTGGCAACGCCTTCCAAAATCGGCAACAGCTCACGAATGTTAGAAATCTTCTTGTCATGCAACATGATGAGCGGATTTTCTAATTCGACACTCTGGCTCTGTTGATTGTTGACGAAATAGGGGGAGAGGTAACCGCGATCAAATTGCATCCCTTCGACAACTTCGAGTTCATTGTCTAAACCTGAACCCTCTTCAACCGTAATCACGCCTTCTTTTCCGACTTTATCCATGGCTTGGGCAATGATATTGCCAATCGCTTCATCGGCGTTGGCGGAAATCGTTCCCACTTGGGCAATGGCTTTATCGTCGGCACAAGGCTGAGACAGGTTTTTCAACTCTTCTACTGCGATGATGACGGCTTTATCAATACCCCGTTTCAAATCCATAGGATTCATGCCGGCGGCAACAGCCTTCATGCCTTCCGTTAATATCGATTGGGCTAAAACAGTGGCGGTTGTGGTACCATCACCTGCGGCATCGGAAGTTTGGGAGGCCACTTCCTTTACCATTTGGGCTCCCATATTCTCAAATTTGTTTTCTAATTCAATTTCTTTCGCAACCGACACGCCATCTTTAGTAACGGTAGGGGAACCGAAAGATTTATCGAGTACCACATTACGGCCTTTAGGCCCAAGAGTGATTTTCACGGCGTTAGCCAAAACGCTAACCCCTTTAATCATTAGTTGACGTGCTTCATCAGAAAAGCGTACTTCTTTTGCGGGCATGATATTTTTTTCCTTTTAATTTTTGTGTGTCAGGTAATAGAACAGACTAATCTTCAATAACACCCATGATGTCTTCTTCACGCATCACCAGCACATCGTCACCTTCGACTTTCACTTCGGTGCCGGAATATTTGCCAAACAACACGGTATCACCCTCCTTGACATCAAGGGGACGCGCTTCGCCGTTGTCAAGAATTTTGCCTTTGCCGACTGCCAACACTTTACCGCGAATCGGTTTTTCGGTGGCAGAGTCAGGAATAACGATCCCACCGGGCGTTTTTCTCTCTTCTTCAAGACGTTTAACAATAACCCGATCATGCAATGGACGGATTTTCATTGGCTTCAATCTCCTCATAAATAATTAGTTAACATGATATAAACTCTTTCTCTTGAGAGGTGTATTAGCACTCGTCTCTAGTGAGTGCTAATTAATAAGGCCTCAAATTTTGATATCAAGGGGCAATCTTTAAAAAAAGGGTCGTGTTATTGTCAATCGAAATTTGTTTTTTGAATCAAATATTTAGTTGAGTTTTCTGTGGAACGACAGGCCGCTTTGTGAACGCTGTGTTAAAAAATTTATGGCTAGGCGTTCATGCGTTGCATAAGTTCAGGTGTTCATGAATATTTCGTCTGTAGGGGCGAACCTACGTGTTCGCCCTTTTGATTTACAATGTTCGCCCTTTTGATTTACAAATTTGATTAATTCATCAGTGTTCAAATTTTCGAGTTTAATAAATTTTGGAAGATGATAAGAATTAGACTAAAATTCAAAATAGGTGATGATACTTTTCATTCACAATTCACAATTCACAATTCACAATTCATAATTAATAAACGCCTGATATCATTCCTCAACTAATTGAGTCAGCAATATGAATCAGCCTGTACAAATTGGCTTTAGTCAACCCATTAAGCGCGCCTGGTTGGATTTTACCGTCCAACATCTTTTGGCAGGGCAAACACCCTCTGAAATTAGGGCTGCCTTAAATGCGTTCTTAAGTGATCAAGTGGCCGTTAATAGCACTACCCGAACTGGGGCCCGCCAAAAAGCTATCGGTATTTTGTCAAAAATTTGGGTTAATGTGCCGCAACCCCTTGAATCATTTAGAAATGAGGGGCTGACTATATTGAAACGAACACCTAAAAGTATGCATCTCGCGGTGCATTGGGGAATGGCGATGGCGGTTTATCCCTTTTTTGCTGTGGTTGCTGAACAAGTTGGGCGTTTATTGCGGCTACAACAATATGTGTCTACCGCACAGTTGCGAAAGCGGTTGGGTGAAAAAATGGGGGAGAGAGAACCGATTATAGAGGCGGCACGTAAATTAATGCGCTGTTGGGTGGAATGGGGTGTGTTGGCGGATACGGGTAAGAGGGGAACATACACTGCGGCTGGACAATCTCTTATTACAGATATCCAGTTGACAACGTGGTTATTAGAAAGTGCGTTAATTGCGCGTGAAAGTCAATCGGCTGTGTTGCATAACTTGATTAATTATACGCCGGCCTTGTTTCCCTTTAGTTTATCGTCAAGTTATTTTATCCCTAATGAGCGATTAGAATTATTTAGTCAAGGTGTGAATGAGACAAGTGTGACGTTTAATGTTAATTGTTAATTGTGTGTGTTAATTGTTAAATGGAGTCTAATTATGAATGAATAGAGATGTTTTTATTTTCTAACATTTATGAATTTAATAAAGCGAAAAACCCTATTGATGGGACTATTTCGCTGTACCCACAAATACGGAAGTGACGAAGGGGCCTTTTTGATGCTAAAACAATCCGTACAAGCAGCAGGGTTTTATTTTCTCGAACCTCAACCTCAAACACCTTCACCGGAAATCTCTTGGGAAGCAGAAGTGTTGGAGTTCGCAAGTTCACTGCAACCTACATTTAGGGTATTTTCTTTTTTGGGAGGAGTGTTGGAGTTCGCAAGCTCACTCCAACCTACATTTAGGTGATTAACGCTGATTAAATATTCATCAGTTCAACATCGATCATTCCATTACAATTAATTGATTTAAAATAAGGATTATTAAAATGCCAAAAGTAACCTGGCCTCATCAAGAAGCGAAACGTTTACGCGCTGTGGCTTTAAATTCTGCTGATAAACCCATTATTTTTGAAACGGGTTATGGCCCCTCTGGATTGCCTCATATCGGTACATTTGCTGAGGTGGCTAGAACGATGTTTGTGATTAAGGCTTTGCAGCATAGCTTTCCGGATGCAAAAGTGCGCTTGATAGCCTTTTCAGATGATATGGATGGTTTGAGAAGTTTGCCTGAAAATGTGCCTCATCATGACAAGTTGCGTCCGTTTTTGGGGAAGCCTTTATCGAGTATTCCTGATCCGTTTGAACAAGCGCCTAGTTTTGCCGATTATATGAATGGGCAACTGCAATTGTTTTTAGATTCTTACGGTTTTGAATACGAATTTCATTCGTCTACTCAGTCTTATCGACAGGGAATTTTTGATAATGGCCTAAAAAAGGTTATGGATAATTATACCGCCATTAGAGAATTGTTTATCTCAACCATTTCTAAAGAAAAAAGAGCAGATTGGAGTCCTTTTTTTCCTATTTGTGAGTCTTGTGGCAAAATATACACAACACGAGTAGTTGATATCGTTCCAGATAACTATACGCTGACTTATCGTTGTGATCAGACGAGCCAAGGTTTTGAGCCTTGTGGTTATAAAGGCACTACCCCGATTACGGGTGGCAAAGTGAAAGTGGGATGGAAAATTGATTGGGCGCTACGTTGGTATACGTTTGGCGTGAATTACGAGATGTATGGGAAAGATTTGATGAGTTCGGCCAGTATGGCCAGTAAAATTTGTTCGATCTTGGGTGGTAAACCGCCAGTGCTTTATAAATATGAGTTGTTCTTGGATGAACAGGGGGCTAAGATTTCCAAGAAAATCGGTAATGGTATTTCAATGGTTCAATGGGTTAAGTATTCGCCCTTAGGCGCTTTGTTAAATTTATTGTTGGCTAATCCCAATAAAGCGAGACAAATGGGATTACCGATTTTGCCCAAGATTGTTGATGAATACATTGAGCTTCTTCGTAAGGAAAAGCCTGATGATCCGAATTGTCATACTTGGTTTATTGATAGTCTCCAACATGGGCATGATGCTTCAAGTTTGGAAAAGAATGAACTGAGTTATAATTTGCTCACGAATGTGGCTCAAAATCTTGGACTGCGTGATGCTTCGCTGTTATATCAATATGCCCAAAAATATGATCCCACAGTCGAACAGAATGAGGCATTTTTTCGTTTACTTTGTGAAAAAGTGATTGCTTATGTGCAGGATTACGAAGCACTAGTTGAAAAGGGTGATCTGGCTATAGAGTTATCATATTTGCCTTTTCTTGATGAACTCATTGAAATGATTGAAAAAACAGATAATTTTAATGATCTACCTGGTGAGGAACTGCAAGCACTGGTTTTTATTATCCCTAAGAAGTATGATTTAAAGCAGCCAGAGTGGTTTAAATTTCTGTACTCGGTGTTATTAGGGAAGGAAAGGGGGCCACGACTTGGGCCATTTCTAGCTATACTGGGTAAAGAAGCGGTGTTGTCTATGCTTAAGAAAGCGGCGGAAAAATATGCCGCCCGTGTGCATTGATGAGCCGCTAGTGCAAGATCGCTCCAATATCGAGACCCTTCAGCCAACCAGCCAACAGCTTTTCACGCCAAAGATTTTGCGCGCAAAATCTTTGGCGTGAAAGCAGTTGTCTAAAAGCTCAAGTCAGGTGGTGGTGACTAACCTGTAGTTTTTTACGAAAAAACGGGTTTTGACTTCCAAAAAAGCGCAACGGTATAATTATAAATATAAAATTTTTACAAAAATTAAATACAATATAGTATTGTGTGGAGATAGTCACTTTTAGGTGACTTAAGCTTTTAGACAACTGCTTTAGCTGTTGGCTGAAGGGTATCGATATTGGAGCGATCTTGCACTAGTCATACAGGTGATATTATTGATAGAATGCTGATTTGACTGATTGTCATGATTGACGCGGATTTTTAATAAAACGCTGATTCGGGTTGTGATTTTTTTAATCAGTGTTAATCATGAGCATCAGTTTAATCAGCGTTCTATCTAACTATTTCTTTTACAGCGAAAATCAGGCCAGAAATCAATCAATAATTATTCTTCACCAATTCATTACAAATAAACCTTTTCCAAAACCAATAAAGCTTCATAAGGAAAACCTTATGCCCATTGAATCTAAAACTGAACCACAAATGACTTTACTCATTATTGAAGATAGTCCGACATTAGTGGTTGCTTACCAAGAATACTTGCGTGAGGAAGATTGCCAGGTGACGTATGTCGATACGGGTACAGATGCTTTAGCCCATATCCAGAAAAAAGTGCCCGACACCATTCTGCTTGATCTTGGCTTACCCGATATGAATGGTATGGAAATTTTAAAGTACACTAACGAGCAACAACTGCCTTGCTTAGTTGTCGTTGTCACGGCACAAGGTTCGATTGACATTGCCGTCGAAGCGATGCGTTATAAAGCCTTTGATTTTATTGAAAAACCTTTTGATGGCCAACGACTTCTTGTTACGCTACGCAATGCTTTGCGCCATCAGCGATTAGAACGCGCTTTAGAAAAATATCAAGAAAAATTCCTTGAACGTAAACAATATTATGGTTTTATTGGCGCGTCTTCACCAATGCAAGTCGTCTATCAGATTATTGAGAACGCAGCCTCTAGCAAAGCAACTGTCTTTATTACAGGAGAAAGTGGTACCGGCAAAGAGGTTTGTGCAGAAGCGATACATAAACGTAGTCCACGCGCTAAGAAGCCATTTGTCGCTATCAATTGCGCGGCCATTCCGAAGGAATTAATGGAGAGTGAAATTTTTGGTCATGTCAGAGGTGCTTTTACTGGGGCTGTGAATGAACGACAAGGGGCCGCTTTTCAAGCTAACGGTGGCACTTTGTTTTTGGACGAAATTGGGGAAATGGATTTAGATTTACAAAGTAAGCTACTGCGCTTTGTGCAAACGGGTATTGTTCAGAAAGTGGGTGGAAGTAAGCCTGAAAAAGTGGATGTCCGCTTCATCTGTGCAACAAATCATGATCCGTTAGTGGATGTACAAGAAGGCCGCTTTCGTGAGGATCTCTATTATCGTTTGCATGTGATTCCTATCACCTTACCCCCGCTTCGTGAACGCGAGAATGACATTTTATTGATTGCCAGAGAATTTCTTACCAAGTATACCGAGGAAGAAAATAAACCCTTTACCGGTTTTGCGCCAGAAATTGAGGCTATCTTACTCCATTATGACTGGCCAGGTAATGTGCGGCAATTGCAAAACGTTATCCGTAATATCGTGGTGCTGAATGACGGAGAACAAGTCACACAGGATATGTTGCCAGCACCGCTCAATAAAGAATTACATAAAAATCGTTTAAGTTCGATAATGGCGATTTCTCAAACGTCTGAGCAAAGCAATTCCATTGTCTCTTTTCCGTCAAACGCTGAAACGGCTACAAATCACTTCAAAACAATTCGTCCTCTTTCGCAAGTCGAAAAAGAAGCGATCGTGCAAGCCATTGAATTTTGTGACGGTAATATTCCTAAAGCCGCCGCCTTGTTAGATGTCAGTCCGTCAACGCTATACCGTAAGCGTCAAAGTTGGGAAAAAAAGGCTTAGCAGGTTAGATTATCAGAGTAATCCCTCAACAAATAGACTCATCAACTTAATTCGACGATGCTTCGATTACACCGCTTTTATTGAAAAACAGGATTGATCAAATCAATTTCTACAATGGGGCAACCACAAAGGATTGCCCCTACACGCTACCTTTCACAATGGGGCAACCACAAGGGATTGCCCCTACGGGTTTGCGTAAATTCTACAGGGCGCATTCCCCAAAAAAGTCATTATCAATCTTGGCCGTCGCAAAATAACAGGCATTCCAATAGCCGCAAAATAACAGGCATTCCAATCGCCGCAAAATAACAGGCATTCCAATAGCAAAGATGCAAAATAAATTTGGTTTGAAAAGCGGGCCTTCAAGATTTATCGATATGACCTTTTTTTAGAAATGCGCCCAATTCTACAATGGGCCCTAATACTATTATTTATTTGGGAGTTATCTATACTTAGCATTGTCATAAATTGCGCTTTTTTAACAGCCAACAGCTTTTCACGCTTTCACGCTAAAGTTTCGCTCCGCGAAACTTTAGCGTGAAAAAGATTTTGCGCGCAAAATCTTTGGCGTGAAAGCAGTTGTCGCAACGCGAAAGTCACCTAAAGGTGACTAAATACCAAAAATTTTCGAGTGAGCAAAAGCGCAAATTATAACGGTGGACAGTATAAGTTAAACTGCTTACTGAATTTGCTTCTCACATTCTGTAAAAATATAGTCTAAATTGCCAAACACTTTTTGAGGATTATCAATTGAATAGGAAATAGGATGTTTGGTAAATAGGTTTTTAGACAGTTTGCCAAATTGCCAGACAATACCGGTTGAAACTATGCCATAGACAGTGAAGTCACCCTCTTGATTGAGTTTTTGACAAGCAATCATTTCGGCAAGACATTGTGCCCAACCACCGTCAAAATCTTGTTTTTTAGCTTCAGCAACGGCTAAAATCGGTGTGTTAACCAATTTGTCAATCACCTCATCACGCCAAGCTGAGAAAAAATAATCAGGTTCACCACATAAATTATTATCATAATTCAAATCGCGATGAGACCATAATTTTAAACGGTTATGAGACTTCCAGGCTTGTTGCAAAAATGGAAAAATCAGGCTTTCCCGCAAGTAAAACTCATTTTCTTCTTCCGCCTGACTACACAATGAGAATTTAAGGTTTTCCAAAAACCATTCTGGCAATGGCTGGGGAATATCTGGCAGAAATTCCTCTCTTTTGATTTTGAGTGGGTATTGTTCAATAACCTGTTCTATTTTTTTAAAATGACTGAATGACATTGTTTTTTTCTCATTAAATATTTAATATCAAAAATAGGGTAGTGCTGCAATATGGGTGATGTCGTTATAAATTAGATAGAATTAGATAGAACGCTGATTTGACTGATGATCATGATTAAACACTGATTAAAAACAAAAATCAGCGCAGATCATGATAATCATGCGTCATCAGCGTTCTATCATATTACCTTTATGCCTGACTACCCAACATTTTACCCGCTCCTCAAAAAAAACAAGCAAACTAAAGTTGTAACGTAAACCAGCAAAAATTGAAGGCCTACCAGCTAGTTTTTACTTGGGGCTCATTTTCTCTTTCAGTTTCAGAATCTGACTTTGAACTTGCTCACGAATTTTGTTCGTCATTTCCTCAATGTGAACTTGAGCTTGTTTAGCTATATCGCCAATTTGATCAAACTTCACAGCTTGTTGGTATTGAACCATAGCGGCTTCGTATCGTTTCATTTCCCTGAGTGTTTGCCCTAATTGAAAGTAGTAAAAGGCATTTTTGGATTTCAAGGCTATCGCTTTTTCATATTGAATGACGGCAGCCTCTGCTTGGGATAGCTGGCGTTTAGCGTCTCCTAAGCACCAATAAGCCCAGTCTTCTGTGGCTAAGACTTCAAGGGCTTTTTGACAGTTTTCAATAGCCGATTCGGGTTTATTCAAGCCAACTTCTGCTAATCCACATAGGGCATAAGCGGCCGCTTTGGCAATTCGACTAACCTGTTGTGAGGCCAAGATCGTTTGACATTGTGTCAAGACGGCCTCTGGTTGCTTCACCTGTATTAGCGCATAGCCTAGTCTGATGCGACTCCAAATGTGAGTTGGCTGTATTTCTAAAGCTTCGTTAAACTGAGTGATGGCTTCTTCATAGCGATTCAATTCAGATAACGTTTTACCCCAAGCATAGTGGTAAAGCCGCTTATTGGGTTCCCATTCCAGCGCGGTTTCATATTGAACGATAGCTTGTTTATACTCTTTCAATTTAAACAGGGCATCACCCCATTTGTAATAAATCCAACCTTCCGGTTTAATCTTCACGGCGAGTTGGTATTGCGTTATTGCTTCTTGATATCGTTTCAAGTCAGCCAGTGCGACACCCCAATTAGCCGTAATCCAGTTGACTTCCTGATTTTGATCTTGGGCCATTTTGTATTTTTCAATGGCTTGTTCAAAATGCCCTGCATGTAATAAGGCATTCCCCCAGTTACCATAAAACGAGGCATCATCTATCTCAAATTCAGCTGCCTTTTGGTACTGTATAAGGGATTCGGGATAGCGTTTCAAGGCATCTAATACGAGTGCGTAGGTATAGTAAAAACGCCCTTTAAATGTGTTATCGCTACTCTTGTTGACAAGGGGTTCATATTGGGCAAAATAGTCCGGTTTATTCAGTTTTTGAATGGCTTCCACTACGTTCTTATCAAACCGAGTGAGTATGTCAGCATCAATAGCTACGGCTTCTTCATATTTAACCATCGCCGCTTCATATTGCTTCAATTTAACCAGTAGTTCACCCCAACTGCTATAAATCCAAGCACGAGTGGAATAGCTGGCGTTTGAAATCAAGGCTTGTTCATATTTGACAAGCGCAGCATCATATTGGCCTAACTCACGTAGCATATTACCCCATTTCAAGTAGTAAAGCCCTTCAGTCGGGCTGATTTCAGCAGCCTTTTGATATTGAATTAAGGCCGCTTCATATTGCTTGAATTGTTCTAAAATATCTCCCCATGCGTTGTAGTAAGAAGCGTGGTTTAAGGCTAAGGCTTCATACTTGGCTAACAGTTGAGGTTGTTTAAGGCGTTTGAGGGCATCTCTCAGTTCTCTATAAACCCAATAATTGCTGGGTTTTAAATTCAATGAGATTGCAAATTGTTCCAACGCCTTTTGATCGTTTTTTAGCCGAACTAGGGCTACTCCCCAATTGCCATAAATCCAAGCAATATTGGGATCGAGTTCTACCGCTTTAGCATATTTTTCATTGGCTTTTGCAGAGTTATCAAGGTATTTGAGCAGTACATCGCCCCATAGTGCATAAGTCAGTGCATAAGTGGGATCTTTGATAATCGCTTGCTCAAATTTTTCTTCCGCAGCCGGAAAATTTTCCAACACTTCGGCCAGTTGATAGCCCCAATCGGTGTAAACCCAAGGATTATCAGGATCATTTTCTGAGGCTTCCTGATATTTAAGAAAAGCTTCCTCAGTGTTGCCCATTTTGATCAAGGCTCGCGCCCATTGGGTATAAACACCCCCATTGTTAGGATCAAACTTAACGGCTTTTTTATAGGCTTTCATAGCCTCTTCATACGCGCCACTGGCTTGCAGCGTATCACCTTTCAGGTTCAAAATAATCGGATTATTGGCATCTAGTTTTGAGGCTTGCGCTAATGTTTCTAGGGCACCTAGATAGTCTTTCTGTTTTTTCAATAGGCAGCCTTTCAGCGTTAAAACCATTGCCCTTTCTTTTCGGCGGGTAAGCTGTTTCAGATTTTGAATCAGCTTCTCTAAATCAGAGATTTTGCCATTAAAACAATAATTTAACCCAAATGTGAGGGGTTCAAACATTTCGAGAACATATTTTGCAGCGGTTTTAATCAATGGTTCTGGATTTTTGACATCATCGCCATACGTTTCAAACGCTAGCTTACCGCTAATACGCAGTGTCAAATACAGCTTATCACCTCTCACTACCATATCACCGCTTATACGACGCGGAGAAATTCTTAATATCTTGCGGAGTTGAGAAATCGTACTTTTTAAGGAGAGTCCGAGACTGGGTACGTCAATTTCAGGCCGTTTTTGTAATTCGGTAAATTGAACCGCTGCTACCTTGGCACTTTCTAGCATTGAACTCCTTTCAATTTCTTCGCGGACAGCGGCCATATCATCTTGTAGTCGATAGGCTACGACTGTTCCAGTATAGCCTTGTCTTGACAAATTGAAGGGCATGTCAAACGGTTTAATGACGAGATCGTATCGAAACAGCTCGTAGATCGCATGTGAAACGATAAACAGAAATAAGACTGCGAAAAAGACTTTGACAGTGATGGAAAAAGAGGATTGGATTTTTTCCCAGCTTTTTTGCCACCAGCTTGTTGTCGTTTGAGCTTTATCTACAAGATTTTGTTCAGCATCAGGGTTCATTTTTTTTGCCCATTTCTTGCGTATGTATTTGAGAATGTTCATTGAGAAAATTTCACAATTGTTGGTATTTCATCTGATTGATGTGTTAGAAAAACCACTATAGATTTTAAGATAATTTCAAAAGGGCGAACATGCAGGTTCGCCCTTATTTATATATTTATAGAATTTCATGTAGGGGCTTCCCAAAGTTATCGCCCTTATTGTGAAATTATATAGAATTTGAATGGGGCCGGCAACAAAAACACGTTACCCACCCATTTCACGCGCGTCGTGAAGCTTCGCTGTCTTTAGCGTGAAATATTGATTTGAATGGGGCCGGCAACAAAAACCCCACCCTACAAAACATAGTTATTGTTTTTCTCGTTTTGAGTCGCCAAGAATAGAATGAGATAACCGATTACCGCTGCAACCAATGATCCAAGTAAAACACCCAAACGTACTTGATTCGTATGCTCTATTGATGTCAATGCTAAAGCGCCTATAAAAAAACTCATTGTAAAACCGATGCCGCACAAAGTCGCAATGCCATAAAGGGTTATCCAATTCGCTCTTTTTGGCAACGTTGCCCATCCCATTTTGATAGCTACCCAAGTGAATCCCAATACCCCTAGCGGTTTACCCACTAATAATCCAAGCAAAATGCCCAATGGGACTGATTCCCATAAAATACCTAATGACATGCCTTCAAAAGAAACACCCGCATTGGCAAATGCAAATATGGGCAAAATGCCAAAGGCAACCCAAGGATGCAAGATTTTTTCAATATGATGCAAAAGATTACGGCCTTGATTATCCTTAATATTTGGAATGATAAATGCCAATGCAACGCCGGCTAGGGTGGCATGAATACCCGATTTGAGAATCAAAAACCAAAGGATTAGCCCAATAATAAGATAAACTTTAAGGTTTGTCACACTTTTCCATAAAAATAAAATGCCCACTAATGCTAATAGCATCGCTGCCCAAGCTAAGTAATCAAAGTGCAATTCAGTTGAATAAAATACGGCAATAATGAGAATAGCCCCTAAATCATCAATAATCGCCAGTGCTGTTAAAAACACTTTTAAAGAAAAGGGAACACGACTGCCCAATAAGGCTAATACCCCTAATGAAAAAGCAATATCTGTGGCTGAGGGGATTGCCCAACCCTTAAGTGTTGTGGAATCATGCCAATTCAGGGCGATATAAATCAAAGCTGGGATCAGCATACCACCTAGGGCAGCAATAATGGGCAAAATGACTTGACTGCCATGAGACAATTCACCTTCAAGCATTTCGCGTTTTAATTCGAGGCCGACTGTCAAGAAAAAAATAGTCATCAAACCATCATTAATCCAAAATTCCAATGGTTTTATCTCAATATTCAGAGCGGTAATGGGAATGGTAGTGTGTAGCAGTGTCGCATATAAATGCTCCCATGTTGAATTGCTCATTAACAAAGCCAACACCGCCCCTACTAATAATAAAAGGCTACCAGCCGATTCTAGTTTCACAAATTCTTGATAAGCGTTATAAATAGGCGCAAGCATCATTTTAGATTTTATATTTTAGATTGATAGGCTCAAATTTTTTATGCGACAACCTTTTGCGATGAATTGATTTTTGGATTTAAAAATATATAGAATATTATAATTACCATTACCATTTACTCTGAATATTTGATCGTCCCTATTTCTACTTTGTCAGATTACAGGCTAAGTGATTGATTTTATTAGATTCACCTATTTTCAGTGTTTCCTTATTTATAAATCAATGAGTTATAGTTAAATCTGACAAAGTAGAACTATAAAGCAGCATAGCTTTTATTAAAGCTATGCTGTTATTAAAAATCAATAGGTTATCGTTTGATGATAGCGCCGCATAAAGGTGATGTTGTTATAGATTAGATAGAACGCTGATTTGACTGATAATCATGATTAACACTGATTAAAATTTGAAATATGATAAAAAAACTCACTCAATATATCAAATGCCTTATTGCTTATGTCATTTTATTAGGCACAACATCGTTGCCCGCGCTGGGTAGCGAAATTTATAGCTATATTGATGCAAACGGTGTCATAAACTACACAAACAAGCCGCCCACTCACCGTGCCACTGTCAAAATACATCCGCAAGATGCCCAAAGGGATGTTCAATCTACGACAGTTTATAAATTCGTGGATTCAAAAGGCGTTATCCACCTTACCAATATTGAACCGAAAGACTCACGCTACCAAGTGATTTATTTGGGTGCGCTGACTGTTCCCTCATTTTCGGTTCCTCTCGAAACCGATTTCTCAGCACGTTTCGTGCGGAAATATAATGATTATAACCCCTTGATACAAGATGTGGCTACCAGCACTGATTTAGAACCTGAATTATTACATGCCATAATTCAAGTCGAATCGGCTTACAATCCTAAAGCCGTTTCTCCTAAAGGGGCTGTGGGTTTGATGCAATTAATGCCTGCGACGGCTAAACGTTTTGGTGTCACAGATCGCACTAATCCTTTCGATAATGTCTATGGCGGCGCACGCTATTTTAATTATTTATTGGGATTATTTAATTATAACAAAAGGTTAGCCTTAGCTGGTTATAATGCTGGTGAAAATGCGGTAATACGTTACGGCCATAAAATCCCGCCTTATCGTGAAACCAAAAATTATGTCAAAAAAGTGATGAAACTTTATCTCGCTTTACGTGAGCAGATGTGAAATCCTTCGATTCGTCGAATTTATTTTGCGAAGGCTTTCGTACAAAATTTATTTTGCGAAGGCTTTCGTACAAAATTTATTTATCGCGAAGGAGTGCAAAATTTATTTTGCGAAAGCCAAAATTATTAGGAATAAAACTTGCACCTTTGTCTAATAATACCTTTTGGGATGTTGTTGAAAAAAAGGAGAATTGATTTATGCGCGAACAATTACGACGAAAGGAGGCTTATTATGAACAAAGGATTACGACTTGCACTTATCGGTATGGGGTTATTTTTTCTCCTGCTTGGCATTTTCTTGAATTTCCAGCTTTACACAAGCCTAGCAGGAGAATCTCCACTATACAAATATAGTTATGGACTGATTGGCATTGGATTAGATGTTTCTAAAGTCATCTGCTTGGTTTTAGGTGCCTTTTTACTCACACAAAGGGCTACCGCACTGATCGTTGCGGGCTTTTTTTCTATCGGCTTTTATCTCGTTCTATCTCTCATCAGTTGGGCAGCAAGTTGGGGCTTCACGCTAGTCGTCACTCAACAGTATGAAAATCAAGCCTTTCAAAAAAATGCTCAAGTACAAGCAGCGCAAGCCAGTATTGATGATGCTGTGGCTAAGGTTGAACTGTTTTCTCAATATGCCAATTCGGCCTCAGTCACTGAAGCACAATCCACACTCAGCGAATTACAGACACGACTTGATGCGCTATGGCATTCCCCGGCCCGAAACAGCCGAGGGCATCGTACAGGGCAAACCGTTCAATCACAATTGGGCGGCTCTTGCCCTGGCAGTAGCTGGTATCACCGCCAATATTGTCCACAAATACAAGCACTTGAGTCAGAGATGAGCGAATCGAAAAAGAGTGTCGATAACCATGCTGCTTATCTTGCCGCGCTCGAATACAAAAATACGATGATGAAAGACTTCGCAAATCTGGACTTAGCGGTTATCAACCCAAATTCTTATATGCACCCCCTTTTTATAGGTATGGGTACTATCTTTGGAACGACTCCGCAATTAGTCAAGTATCGTTTATTATTGCTGACTTCTGCTATGATTGAACTGTTAGGCAGTTTATTTTTTGTCATAGGGCTACTAATTAAAGAAAAAGCAAAATACTCGATAGAAGATATGTTAGAAGCGGAAAGGCAACAATATCAAATGATAGCTGATTTGAAGGAAATAAAAAGATTGAGGCATGAACAAGAGACTGCGTTAGATGTCAACGTGAAGGTTCTTGGAGAGGCAGAGCCGCAGCCGCTCAAGATAACCGAGGAGCAATCTGCAACCAAGCAATGATTGCCCAATCCGACGTTTCAACCCATTTGTAGGGGGCAATCCCTTGTGGTTGCCCAATTTGACGTTTCAACCCCTTTTTTTAACAATCAATTTGTAGGGGCAATCCCTTGTGGTTGCCCAAATCCGACATTTCAACCCCTTTTTTCAACAATCAATTTGTAGGGGCAATCCCTTGTGGTTGCCCAAATCCGACATTTCAACCCCTTTTTTCAACCACGCGAGGAGAACTTTTCAACATGGCAAAATCCATTGGTATACTCACCGCAGGCGGCGATAGCCCCGGGCTCAATGCCGCCATTCGCGCTGTCGGTAAAACCGCTATTCATTCTTTTGGAATGCAAGTGATTGGCTTTCGTGATGGCTTTCGCGGTTTAGTAGAAAATAGAACCCTGTACTTGGATGGAACAGCACTATCAGGCATCTTAACCATTGGAGGCACCCTTTTAGGAACCAGTCGTGATAAACCCCACCGTATGCCAATGGGAGACAAAATGTTAGATATGACTGATACTATAGTGGATACCTATCATAAACACCACTTGGACGTATTGATTTGTATAGGAGGTGGCGGTACCCATAAAAACGCCTTCCGCCTGATGCAAAAAGGGCTAAATATCATCACCCTCCCCAAAACGATTGATAATGATCTCATCATGACGGATACCACCCTTGGTTTTGATACTGCACTGGGAATTGCAACGGATGCGATTGATCGTTTACACAGCACCGCACACAGTCATCACCGCATTATCGTCGTAGGCATTATGGGACACAATGCAGGTTGGTTAGCCTTAGGGGCCGGTATTGCAGGGGGTGCCAATGTCATCTTGATTCCTGAAATTCCCTACGATATTCATCACGTCGCGGATGCCATTCGTCAGCGCCGGCGTAGTGGGAAGAATTTCAGCATTATTGCCGTCGCCGAAGGTGCCATTTCAAAAGAAGATGCCGAGGTGATGCAAGCGGCTATTGATATGAAGGAAAAAGCCAAAAACAAAGAAGAGAAGAAAAAGGGCAAAGCCAAATTAGACAAATTAGAAGTTCAGCAGACTGACAATGTCCTCTCATTCTCTAAACAACTGGAAAAACTGACGGGTTTAGAATCACGAGTCACCATTTTAGGCTACCTACAACGTGGTGGCACCCCTTCCGCGAGTGATCGTTTATTGGCCACGCAACTTGGAACATGTTGTGTTTCTTTGATTCACGACGAAAATTACGGTGTTATGACAGCAGTCAAGGGAAATCGTATTGAACCAGTACGATTAGAAGAAGTGGTTGGCAAACGCAAAACGGTTCCCCTAGAACATCCCTTGGTAGAAACAGCCAATCTAGTGGGTATTTGCTTAGGTAATTAAACAACTCAAAAGGGCTCAACAGTGGTGGGTTGAATGTGAATCGTCGAAACGCACGATCTTTTGACGCGAGGCATAGAGACGCGAGGCATCGCGTCTCTACAAATTAAACAACTCAAAAGGGCTCAATGGTGGCGAGGTTGTGAATCGTAGAGACGCTTCGCTACGCAAATCTTGTATCGCGTCTCTACCTACGGCCTAAACCCTTTTGAATATTTCACTAAAAACTGGGCATATTTTTTAATGTCTGGATAAAGCCGATGTGCTTTATTTTCGAGCAATTCTGCCATGATAGCTTTTGCTTCGTCAAAACGTTCAAAACGTTCAGTTAACAATTTAGCCATTAACAGTTTCATTTCGATGCTATCAGGATGCTTTGGATAACGAGAGAGGAAATCTTGTAGCAAAGATAATGTGAATGAATACTGCTTTTCTTGAAAGGCTTGCTTAGCTAACGGTAAGATTTGACTAGGCGTTTTCGGTTCAAATTGGGCATTAAGCGTCAGACAGGCTTGATAAATGGCGAGTGCTTTAGCGAATTGTTTTTTTCGGAGCCGTAAACTGAGATAATATTGTCCGTGTACCAAAGCAACCCTATTCGTTTCCCAAAGAGAAACACGTTCAAAGAGTTTTTCATGACTGTCCAAATTATCTTCCAATGTCGGTAGTAATTTAGCCAATAATGTTTCAACCGCTTCTTCCTGTTTGCCTTCTTGTCTGGTTAACCAATAGATTTCATCCAATAATGCCTCAAATTGTTTATCCTTCGCCTCTTGTTGTGCTTCTTCTTCTCGTTCAGGGGAAAAAACGGCTTCAAAACCTAAAGCGTCACGGCGGTGATAAATCACAAAACCGAGTAGATGAAACATCATAATCAACAAATAGAAATCTAGCATGACAATCAACAACAATAAAAACCCGTTGTTAACTCTCCAACCAAATTGCGGAATGATCCCACCGAGAAGCGGTATCCCTAGAAAAATAGGCAAACTGAACAAAACAACTAAACCAAATAGTAAACTGATCAAAATATAAATCATGCCAATCTCTTTTACCAAGATAAATAATTTCAGCGGATTGAGTGCGGCCAGCAAATTATTTTGATTGGCGATAACAGCTGCACTGGCAGGCGTTAAAAAAATACCTATCGCTAAAAAAAGGTAGGCAGGAATATTACCCACTTTAGTTTGGATAATTTGGAAAATACCGAAAATAAAGAGTAGATAAAAAAGTTGTTTAACTGGGCGTTGATTAGCCCAATTCCACATATCAAAGGTAAGGGCAGGCGGTGTTGCATAGCCTAAGATTGTCTGTTCAAGTACGCCATAAGCATATTTCAAAGTACCCGGGATAATAATCATAAAAGCTGCTAATCCGAGCATATTGCCCAAAGTTATCCACAAAATCAATGAAAAAATAATGATTAAAGGTAAAGCGTGTCCTTGTAACGGATAAATCAAAAGATAAGGTACATATTCTAACACAGAAGAGTTGTAAATCATCCGTGCATGTACCGCAAGTTCTTTAATTTGAAATTGTTTTGGAGGCGTTTTTTTCTTCATCATGATTGCGAATGCCTACTGAGTTACACATTTATCTTTTTGAGCGCAAACGCTTAGTTACAAATTTATTTTGCGTAGGCCTGATTGAGATTAATAATAACCCTTTTTTTGGGAATGTGCCCAAAGGATAAGGGATTGTTTCCATTCACCGGGTTTCATGCAATCGTCGCGACGCATAGAGACGCTTCGCGATGAGACGCGAGCATCGCGTCTCTACAAAATTAAACAAAAAGGCCTCTTAGGTGGCGGCGATCCTCATCATCCCAAACAAAGGGTTCACCGCCCTGAACAATCGCAAAGGGGCGCATATCAACGGCGGTGTAAATGAGATGAAGGACTTGTTTGCGGATGAAGTCAACGATTTTTTGCCAACCTCTTTTCAAAGGTTTTGGGCGGGAATGAGTTATCATCCTAGTGCAGAAGCACGAAAATTTTCATACCATCCAAACAAAAATTTTTCAAAAAATCGGATTTCTCAAGTGTCAGGAAAATTCTTAAAACCAAAATTTCTTAACTGGCGTTAAAACGGTAATAGCTTTTGCCTCAGAATGGTGGGCAACAAACACACGTAGGGAGCCTTACATAAGTTCAATTTATGAGAATGGTGGGCAATAAACACACGTAGGGAGCCTTACATCAGTTCAATTTATGAGAATGGAGGGCAATAAACACACGTTACCCACTCTACATAGAAGTTTAACGCCTCGTATTTAATCATTAACAATTAACAATTAACAATTAACAATTAACAATTAACAATTAAAAGGCTTGATTGAAAAAAAACCTTGCAAAATTTTTTTAGTTGTTATATATTACGCGCTCGCTTCGCATAGCCGATTATTTTAATTGCTTTCTCATTAGATTCAAAAATAGAACAATTCTTAATCAATTCAATACCCTATTAGGGGGCGACATGATTTCGACGTGGGTTACAAAGTCTGAGGAGCATGCCGAGGGGCAGAATACCTCGTAAATATAGCTGCACAATTAAGATAGTCGCCAACGACGAAGCTTACGCCCTAGCTGCTTAAAGCCAGCTAGCCTCTGACTGAGTACGTGCTTGTGCGCTCAGGTTTGTGTCAAAAGCAAACATTCAGGGGTCAACCTCTCACAAGATCGCGGTGAGATATGTCTGGGCTTGATCCGCTAAACTTTACCAGACTCACCGTAAGTTTGTCCTGCCAATCGGCGGATTTGCGGTTAAATTAAAGATATGGCTAAGCATGTAGAACCAAAGCCGGAGGACTTGCGGACGCGGGTTTGATTCCCGCCGCCTCCACCATTTTTTGTTTTTTTTCCTCCTGTTGACGTGTGCGTCTCAAAAAGGCGCACATATTTTTCCCCTCATTGTTTTTCTCAAATCCCACCACTATAATGCTTTTATAAAGCATTTCTCTAAGCAAAAGCGCAAAAGCGCAAAACATTTATATATATTCCCCACTTTTTCTTTCATCAAATTCTAAAACTAATTGATTGCCATAATTGTCTAAAAGTCTAAATACCTTAAAAAACTTTATTTCACGCTAAAGTACAGCTTCACCGCGCGCGTGAAATGTGAAATTTCAATCATTTCAAGACGTTAGTCGGCATTAGCTTTAAGATAGGTCTTTAAATAAATAATCAAATAATCATTTCGCGCGAGACGCTTTGTCGTGCCTGTGCCCTAGGCCTGAGCTTCGGTACGTGCAAAACTTTTTAAAGCGAAAAGCGTTTTTGATAATTGATTTCTTTGCCCCAGTTTTTGCGCGCAAAAAATTTTGCGTGAAATTGATAATTGATAATTGATAATTAATAATTAATAATTGATCTGATATTTGAAAAATGAGTATAGAAAATCGTACATTGGCTTTAGCTGGGATGTTTCAAAGTGCTGATTTGGTGCGGCAGATTGCTCGACAAGGTTTGTTAGATATTGCTCCGTTTGAGGCCAGTATTACAAGTCTATTACAACTTGATGCGGATTCCACAGAGGCGGTTTATGGGGGCCTTTCGGGCCTGAAAACCGGTTTACAGGTGTTATGTGGGCAGTTAGGAACAGGCACTAAACGAGATATGGAAGTGATGCATTATCTGTTGGGCATGGTTTTTTTGGAACGTAAACTGTCTAGACATGATGGGATGTTGGAAAAAATTAAGGTGGGTATTGAAGAGGCTGTTAAGCAAACTGAAATGTATGCGATGACTGATCCGAATATCATTGCTCAGTTGGCCTATTTGTATACACAAACTTTAAGCACTTTGGATTATCGTATTAAGGTAAACGGTGAGCGACGTTTTTTGGAAAATCAAAATAATGCTCATAAAATCAGAGCTTTGTTATTGTCTGGGATTCGCTCAGCGGTGTTGTGGCAGCAAAAAGGGGGTAAGCGTTTACAATTAATTTTTTCACGCGGAAAAATTTTACGCTCTGCTCAACAGTCTTTGGAACGCCTTAAAAGTCATTCAGCCAATAGCTAATAAAAACCTGACAGGTTTTTAAAACCTGTCAGGTTTGGGCCGAAATGATCCCCCCTCCTAAACATTCTTCACCTTGATAAAAGACAATGGATTGCCCTGGTGTCACTGCTCGTTGCGGTTGTGTGAAATGGACTTGACAAGTCTCTTGCTCCAATTCGGTTATCACGCAAGCTTCTTCCGTTTGACGGTAGCGGGTTTTTGCGCGACAAGCGTAAGGAATAGGCGGTGTCATGCCCGATATCCAATGTAGTTCTTGCGCGAATAAGTCACTACTGAATAAAAGGGGATGATTATGCCCTTGTCCAACAATTAAACGATTGTTTGGGATATCTTTTGCCACGACATACCAAGGCTCCCCGCTACCACCTGCTTGTCCCCCAATTTTCAAGCCTTGACGTTGTCCAAGTGTGTAAAACATAACACCGTCATGTTCCCCTAAACAGTGCCCTTCTGGGGTTTCAATCGGGCCGGGTTGAGCCGGGATAAAGCGATTGAGAAAGGCTTTAAATGGGCGTTCGCCAATAAAACAAATACCGGTGCTATCTTTTTTGCTTTGTGTGGCTAATCCGGCTTTCGCCGCTAACTCGCGCACTGCTGATTTATGTAACTCACCGATAGGAAAGCGACTGTGTGCCAGTTGCGATTGCGCTAGCGTATACAAAAAATAGCTTTGATCTTTATTAGGATCAATGCCTTTTAACAAGGCGTAATGGGTTTGTGCTTGACTCAAGCGTACATAATGCCCCGTTGCAATAGCGATGCCCCCTAAACGTAAAGCGTGTTCCAAAAACACTTTAAATTTGATTTCGCGGTTACATAAAATATCAGGATTAGGGGTACGCCCAGCTTGATATTCTTGTAGACAATGGGCAAAGACATTATCCCAATATTCAGTTGCAAAATTGACGGTATGTAATGGGATATCTAAAACGTCACACACTGCTTGCGCGTCGCGCAAATCTTCAGCAGCACTGCAATAGTTTTCAGTATCATCTTCCTCCCAGTTTTTCATAAACAAGCCTTCCACATCATAGCCTTGTTTTTTCAGACGTAAGGCCACCACAGAAGAATCAACGCCGCCAGACAAGCCAACAATTATTTTTTCAGAATCAAACATGTGTCACTTATCACTGTATTAATCACGATAAAATATCCTTTCACGTTATAATTTCCATAGTTACTACGGACATCTGTAGACATTTACGATCATCTTCCTAAAAACATCAGAAAGAAAACATAAGTCTTGGCATTAACGCAATGCTCTTATCGGTTATTGATTTTAATGCCAAATCACCGACTACTTTTCTAGCAATACCAATTGCACCATTGCAATCTGCATTTATTAACATCCCATTTGAAGATTGAAACAATCCATACAATTTTAAGAAACGTCTTAATACACCCATCAAATAATTTTGTCAAGCGTCACAGATTAAATGTTCAGAAAAATTGATTAGATAGGTGTTCAAAAAAATCATTTCACAAATCGGGCGAACACGACAAGGGCGAACACGATAAGGGCGAACACGATAAGGGCGAACACGATAAGGGCGAACACGTAGGTTCGCCCCTACAGAGATTTGATTAACGATAACGGATAACGATGCCCTGCGAGATAATCGTCTATACAATGCAATACTGTTGGGCTGCGTAAATTGTTTAAATTAGCAATTTCTTCTCGCGTTAACCAAACTGTTCGCAAAATGCCGCTATCTAAAGCGCGATCAGGTTCGTGACTATAATGTCGGCCAGAAAAAGCTATTCGCAAATAGGTTATTTGATTAATGGGGCTTGTGTATTGGTAAAGGCCAACAATCGCTTCAGGTTCAAAATGCCAAGCCGCTTCTTCCAAGGTTTCACGGGCAACGGCTTCAAATAAGCTTTCGCCTTCATCCCAATGCCCAGCGGGTTGATTGTAAACGATTAATCCGTCTGATTCTTCTTCAATTAACAAAAAATGGGGCGGTGATTCGAGAATGGCGGCAACTGTGAGGTGAGGTGTCCAATCCATGTTCAATCTCCCATGTTGTGATCGCTTTGATTTTGACAGGGTAATTAATTCAATATGAACCACGTTGTTCGTTAAATTCTTTATTTCTACAGGGTTTGCCTTCTTTAGATATCAGAGGCCTTGTTATCCCCAAAACACTGATAGTCATTTTATTGACTTTTTCCTTAATGGCCGTATTTCTGTTACAACATAAATGGCCTTAATGTTCAATAAATAGTTGATAAATAAGCTATTTTTTTGAATGAGTCTATTTTTTGCATCTAATCACATCTAAATAAGCGTCAATGGAAAACGCTCATCATGTTTTTTTTTAAATTCGCTGAAATGCCAACTCAAAATCAATTCCATGCAAACGTTTTTGCCTGCAAAAACGTTGGCGTGGAAATCAGTGTAAAGGAATTAGGGGCCATGTCTAAATTATTCTGTGAAACTTGGATGCAAGCATTTGCAACACTCTGGAATACTGACCCAGAAATAACCAATGCGCTTTATGAACAATGCTTTAATGCCAATATTGGTTATGGATTGACTGAGGCACGTCATCCCATTGGCGTGTTGATTATAGTACAAGGCAAAGTCAAATCTGCCGGATTATATCAAGGACAACCTCTTGATTGGGATGTACGTGCCAGTCTTGAAGATTGGGAAAACTGGTTAGATAAGGGGTTAGGTTTGGCAAAAATGGGAATGATGGTTATTCATAAAAAATTGCAATTTCAAACGGGTGATGCACATAAAATCTTACGTACTCCTCGTTTAGCGACTGCATTTTTGCGTAGTTTTGATTTAATGAGTCAAGTCAACAAGTCATGAACAATTATCAGTTATCAGGAATTGTAGTTGCCCACCAAATTAAAAAGTTTAAGCTATGCCCATGTGCAGTATAAACAAGTCATGAACAATTATCAGTTATCAGTTATCAGTTATCAGTTATCAGTTCCACATTTCACGCGCAAAAACTGTATTTCACATTTCACGCGCGTAGTGAAGCGTAGCGAGACTTTAGCGTGAAATAATGAATGTTTTTGCGCGCAAAACTGTATTTCACGCTAAAGTTTCGCTCGCGAAACTTTAGCGTGAAATGTGAAAAGTTAAAAAGATTTCAAGAAAACGCAAAAGACGCTAAAGACGCTAAAGACGCAAAAGACGCAAAAGACGCTAAACGGATTTTTGAAATACACTCCTATATAAAGCCTTCATAATTTTCCCCCTTTGATTCATGTCAAATTGGCTTGAAATCACTTAAAAATCAACCCAATGTTCTATTATGGATTTTGTGGATTATCACAAGCTACTCAGCCGTTCACAATTTACAATTAACCATTCACACACAACTATGCATATTCTGATTTTTATAGCGTTATTAGCGGCGATTATTTTTGGCCCTCAGCTATGGGCAAAACGAATCTTGACTAAATATAGCCGATCTCGTGATGATTTTCCGGGTACAGGGGGTGAGCTTGCTCGGCATTTATTAGATCGATTGAAAATGCCGCATATCAAAGTAGAAATGACTGACTTAGGCGATCATTACGATCCTATCGAAAAAACCGTGCGTTTGAGTCAAGATAATTGGAGTGGCAAATCATTAACGGCCGTTGTAACGGCGGCCCATGAGGTAGGGCATGCCATGCAAGATTATATGGGATATCAACCTTTACACGCTCGTACTAAATTAATTGCTATAGCACAAATGGCCGAAAAAATCGGTGCCGGATTGATGATAATGATACCCGTGATTACAGTATTGGTGCGTTTACCGGCCGCAGGCGTCTTAATGTTTTTGGGAGGCATGGCGAGTTTAGGCACATCAGTCGTGGTTCATTTTGTCACCTTACCCGTTGAATGGGATGCCAGTTTTAGACGTGCATTACCGATATTGGAAAAAGGGGAATATATATCGGCCAAAGATCAAAGGGCGGCACGACGCATTCTCACAGCCTGTGCCTTGACTTATGTCGCAAGTTCGCTCACAAGTCTACTGAATCTCTGGCGATGGATTGCCATTTTGCGGCGTTAAGCATTTCACGCTAAAGTTTCGCGGAACGACAACAAAAGGGCGAACACGTAGGGGGCGAACACGTAGGTTCGCCCCTACTGATAACTGAAAAAAGTGACATTTACCAAAAATGATGTATAATGCGCCACCGGATTTCATCAATTTGCTTTAAATGAGGAAATACTCAATGCGTCAATTACTGGTAGCTGGCAATTGGAAAATGAATGGCTCTCTCCAAAATAATCAATCATTAATTGAGAGCCTTAAACAAAACATTGCCACTGGTTTGAAGGCAGAAATGGCAATCTGCCCGCCCTTTATTTATTTGCAACAAGTCAGCGAGTTGTTAAAAGGAACAGTGATCAGCTGGGGAGGGCAAAATGTCTCTCAAAACGATCAGGGTGCCTTTACAGGCGAAGTCGCAACCGATATGCTCGTCGATTTCGGTTGCAAATATGTTATAGTAGGCCATTCTGAACGACGCAGTTTATACCGTGAAAGTGATGAATTGGTAGCCCAAAAATTTGCTAAAGCCCAATCCGCCCAATTAATTCCCATTTTATGTGTCGGTGAATTGTTAGACGAACGCGAAGCCGGTGAAACCGAAAATGTGGTCAAACGGCAATTAGAGGCCGTCATTAATTTGCAAGGGATAGGTTCATTAGCCCAATCTGTGATCGCATACGAACCAGTATGGGCTATTGGCACCGGTAAAACGGCAACGCCTCAACAAGCGCAAGATGTTCATGCCTTTATTCGTGGGCAAATTGCACAAAAAGATGCGGGAATTGCTGAAAAAGTGCAAATCCTCTATGGTGGTAGTGTCAAAGGCAGTAATGCTGCTGAACTGTTTGCCATGCCAGATATTGATGGCGGCCTGATTGGAGGCGCATCGTTGAAAGCCGATGATTTTTTAACCATTTGTCAGGCAGCCCCGTAGAAATAAAATTATGAGTTTTTCTGAAATATTAGTCATTAGTCACGTTTTTCTTTGTGTCGGATTAATTGGTTT
>Ga0136651_10000102_pt1 | contig 38909 bp, 47 predicted proteins | sample Mar14236cmmetaG_FD_94867 | JGI IMG/M metagenome (GOLD analysis project Ga0136651, IMG submission 94867) | Marine hydrothermal vent microbial communities from Guaymas Basin, Gulf of California to study Microbial Dark Matter (Phase II) - Marker... ... | reverse complement strand
TGTTCGCCCAGAAGATCGCGCAGGATATGGGGATTCAACTCATCCTCGTCTCCCACAATCCTATTCTCTCCGGAGCCGCGGATGCCGTCATTCAGCTAACCGCTCCGGGGGTAGTGAAGGAGGCGTTGTGAGACGACAGGCACCTCACGGGGCCGCAGTGCAGAACAGCCCCTATGTGTCCACCATCGTCTTCTGGATCTCCCGGAATCCCCGGTTGACCGCGGGAAAGATTCGTGCCCGGCTGATCAAGCGGTTCGGCTCGGAGGCGAAGTTCTCCGAGCCCACGATTCGCGCGTGGATGACGAATTACATGCCCGAGATTATCCATACGGCGGCGGATGAGGCGGCGGAGTCCGGTGATCGGGTAGTCCCATCGTTGACCGAGAGTGAGCTCTTCGGTACGATTCACGACGCGTTGGAGTACCACTCCGCCATGCTCCGGATGCTGGAGCGCGCACAGCAGGGGGTCGACAGGGATCTCACCGAGGTCCGGGGGAAACTGGAGGCGTTGCGCGCAGACGCTGACAAGGCGGACCCGCTTGTCCTTGTGGCGCTCTCCACACAGCAGATCAAGCTCCACCACGCGCTGTTGCGCGGGACCAAGGAGATCCGCGAGACTCGGCGGTATATCGAGGAGTACCAGCGTGCGCATGATTTCGGAGAACGGATGGGAGACTTGCTTGGGGCTTTGGTAGAAGCCTGTTATGATACTATCTTTCCGGATGTCATGCCGGAGCGCCTGCAGGAGGTGACAGCGGCATTTGACGCTCGCTGGAAGGAAATCGGTCGGGAGTTTGGGGTTCCAGCGCAGAAGAGCTGATGGAGTGTGCAGTGGCGGATCTGTCCACGATTGAGCGCCGGATCGCTCCGAAAGCGGCAGCCATCCTTGAAGAATCGGTGGACGAGGCCGTCATCTGGGAGTATGAACCCGTAGGGTTCCGCGAGTTCTGCGAATCTTCCGCCTACCTCGGGACGTTCCCCCTCTCTGAACGCCAGTACCATGATGTAGACATGTTGCTGGGTACTGATCCCAAGGCCACCTTCAGCCCGGAGCGGGATGTCTCTCTGCTGGTTCTCGTGTACGGCAAAGGCGGCGGGAAAGACGAGGTCGCCTCGCGTATCGCTGTCTACGTGGTCTATCTCTTACTCTGTATGGCCAACCCGCAGGAGTACCTGTTCGGGATCCGGTCGAACGCGGAACTCCACTTGCTGAACGTTGCGAAGAAGGGCCGACAGGCAGAGCGGATCTTCTTCAAGTACTTCGCTAACCATGTCTTGAATGCTCGCTGGTTTAAGGACCACTACGATCTGGAGTATCAGGGCAAGTGGCAGTCCAAGGTCATCCGGCGTTCTCGTCTTCGCGGTGTGATCCGGGTGATGGGCAACGGGGCAGAGTTCCCGAAGCATATCACATGCCTCGCCGAGACCACGGAGAACGAGTCGTGGGAGGGTTACAATGTAGTGTTTTACACCCTCGACGAGATCTCCGGGTTTACATCGGTCACCGAGCAGCAGAAGGGCTGGAGCATCTTCGACACGGCTCGAACGTCCATGAGCAGCCGGGCCACAAAGTCCTTTAAGGGGCTGGGAGTCGCCATATCCTACCCGCGGCAGGAGGAGGGGGACATCATTCTTGACCTCCTGAAGATGGCCGCGGACACGCCTACCATGCACGGATCACTGGCGTACCCGTGGATCTCGAAGGGGATGAATAACTACAGCGGGGAGACATTCATCTTCCGGCATCCACGGTTGGACAGCTACTTCGGGCTGGACAACGTGGGTGTCGAGATCCCCATTGAGTTCTTCGACGAGTTCAACCAGTACCCTGAAAGCTCAATGACCAAGTTTCTCTGCATCCCGCCGATGACGGCGGGTATGTGGATCGAGTATCCGGAGCGCGTCGAGGTGCTCATCTCACCCCGGGACGATCCGCAACACCCGAGGTTCCGCCGTCCGCTGTTCATCACCGAGGACTCCATCATCACCGCTCCGGACTCGGACGGGAAGATTACCCGGTATCTGGTCAAGCATGTGGTCCAATGCACAGCGACGACGCAGTATGAACGCTACCAGATCCCCCGAGTCGTCTGGTTGGACGCGGCGCAGAAGTACTGCGATGCGGTTATCGGGGTAGGCCATCTGGAGATGCGGACGCTGTTGACAGATCAGGGTGCCATGCCGATGGAGGTGGTGGTTCAGGACGATGAGCTGATCTGGCGCCCGGACCCAGCCCGGGGGGTACAGGTCTCGATTCACAACGTGGAGCACTTCCTCACGGACGTCATCCCGGGGTTCGTCACGGTCGTGGCCGCCGGAGCGGATGCGTGGAACAGCGCCCAGATCGAGGAGAAGCTGAAGATGCGCGGGATCCGGACGGTTATTCACAACCTGAACCGGGAAGACTACGAGCTGACCAAGCGCTACCTCTATCTCGGCGCAATGGACCTCTTCGACGGGGTCGGCGTCCGTCAGCTCGTTCGACTGGTGAACTCCGGTACCTCTTCCAAGCCCCAGAAGAAGCCCGGCGCATTACAGGACGCCGCTGATGCAATCGTGGGCATCGTCCATCTTCTCGCAGGAGCGGATAAACGAGGGAGGCCGATTTCCGGGCGTCGGTTATCCCGGGGGCTCCCCCGTGGGGTGACTGGCGGAATGCGGCCGACGCCAGCTCCTATGGAGCAGGTCGCCCCTGCTCCTGCGGGGATGCCAAGAGCAACCCCGATGCCGCTGGCACCGGTTGCTCATCGTTCCGCCTCTGACCTGCCGGGCTATCCGGAAGATCCGCATGGTCCCGTATTTCCCGGCGGCCGCAGTTTGCCGACAGGGCTTAAGGTATAGGTCACTTTTCCGAGGATCAGGCTATAACGGATTAGGAGGTTGCATGGCAGATATCGTCGATCAGGCAGGAAACCCGATCCAGTACAACGAGACCACGAAAGAGATTGAACGACGGAATCCGGTACTGGAGGCAGTGGAGTCGCACTGGGACCCGATAGCGTATCTGCGAGAGTGCTTCGAGAACTTTCTCGCAGCCGTGCAACAGGGAGCACCGCAGGACTACCGGTATGACGGCCAGCTCGCCTACGTACTGGCGGGCCAACCGGTCTGGAATGAGACGAGTACGTTCGACGAGTGGCTCAACGATCAGCGTACCGAGCTCCATCTTCGGCGGCAGGAGCTGAAGATGAAGAAGGAAGCCGGGATTCCGGTGGACAACCATCTCGTGGCCCTGATCGAGTCCGGCGATCTGTCGCCCTCCAGTGACGTCTTCGGGCGGCAACTGGGCGCTCAGGATATCGAAGCATACGACTTCATGTTGCGCAAGGCGCAGGAGGCGGTGGAAGACTACTTCAACGGTGGCATTACCTACGAGGAGGTTGTGCGCCATGAGCCCGGTTAGGCTGCAGCTATCCGAAGAGCGGAAGCAGGCAAAGGTGGAGCGAGCGGGAGCAGGGGCTCCTCCGCTTACCCAGAAGGTCCGTATCGGCGGTGTCATCCGTGAAATTGACGTATCCCAGCCCAAGTCGGGCGTTGCTGGCAGTGAAGATGATCTGGACCTGACACAGGGGATGACCGGGGAAGACTTCTCGGCTGTTCCTCACACTGGGGTCGGGAAACATCTGGACCAAGCTGGCCATCCAGTGGCTGGCGGTATCGTTGCGGATCACGGGGTTGGGGATACCGCATCCTTTGATCTCGATTCTTTCCGTCGCACGCAGTCGGAGAGCGGCCGGTTGGCGGATATCATCGCCACCGCCGTGGACGAGGTCATAGAACGGGTGGAGAGCGGCGAGTTCGGCGACGACCTCATCGGGAGCTACGCTGAGGGGTGGGAAGACGATGAAGAGCTCGTCCAAGTGACTGCGGATCTGGTACTCGACTACTTCGACTTCAACCGAGATGACATCATTCGCGTACTGCACGGGGAGGCGCTGGGAAGCTCATGATCCCGCTGTCTGATGCGGAATCCATCTCTGAGGACGTCATGGACGGCGCCGTCAGAGTGGTCAGGCAACTCTTCCGCCATAGTTTCTGCACACCAGTCCGGTACTCATTGGAGCAGATCCGGATTGAGCAACGGTATGCGGACGGCATGGCCAAGAGCGGGACGTTGCTGTGGTCCATTGACGTGAAGCCCGTACAGGCGGATTATGTGCAAACCGCTTATCTGGATCTGACTTTTGACGGAGAGATTGTTTTCCCCCCGGCGCTGTTTAGCGATCATCAGGGGCAGGTGCGGGGCTTCAGCGATGTCTCCGTTCGGCGGTTTCTCGGGATATCCGCGCTCGATGACTACTCACCACCGGTGCTTGCACAAGGGTAAGCCGTGCTGATTACCAGTAACCTCGAAACAGCGTTCCGGGAAGCGCGTTCCGGGATGGGGTTGACGCCGAAAGAGGCGCGCAATCTCGCTCGAGCCCCCCGAACCGTGGGCGCTCCGATCCGGTTCGGGGCGGACATCCAGAATCTTCTCCCACCGATTCGGGATCCGCGGCTGAATCCAGACCAGTTCTACCTGCCTCGTGTGGACTCGAAGGGTGGTGAGCCAAACGCCACGATGTACGCGTGGATCGAGCACTACTACAAGTTTCACCCCCTGATCGGGAACGCGGTTGAAATCCACGCCCAGCTCCCGCTCTCCCGCTTCGGCCTCTCCGGCGTTGACGACCCGGCGATCATGGACGTGTACGAGACGATGGCCGACGACCTGAACCTCATAGAAAACCTCTACAACTTCTTGAAGTGCTGGTGGTTATTCGGCGAGGTGATGCCCTACTTCTGGTGGTCAGAGACGCACAACCGGTTCGTCTCCATGACCTTCATCGACTCGTCCCGGGTGCGGGTGATTGGTCACTACCTCGCGTTCTCTCCCGAAGGCGAGCCGGTCATCCGGTACGAGCTGGAACCGGATCAGCATCTCCGCTCGCTCGTCCGCTCGTCCGATCCCTATGATCGGATGGTTGCCCAACTGATTGACCCGCAGATTCGGTATGCGGTCGACCGCGGTCTGAACATCGAGCTGGATCCGTTCAGCACCGAGCTGGTGTGCAACAAGGCGGTCCCTTGGGATCTGCGCGGCACCTCGATTGTCACGGGTATCATCAAGGACCTGTTGTACTCGGACACCCTACGTCTGGCCCAGAACTCGGTGGCACAGGGAATGATCACCCCGAAGTGGGTCTGGAAGCTCGGCTCCCCGGGGCCGGACGGCTACATGCCGACGGATGGTGATCTGGCTGCCTTCCGGGAGCTTCTGCTCGACGCAAACAACGACCCGATGTTCAACATCATCACGCACTACGCGGTATCCGTCGATGTGATCGGGGCATCCGGGAAGATTCTTCCAATCACCAACGAGCTGGACTGGGTCGACAAGCGGATCATGACCCGAATGTTCACCAACAAGGCTCTCACGACGGGGGAGGGCCCCAATTTCGCCACCGCCTCCGTCGCATTGCGCGCGCTGATGAGTCGGTATCTCGTGATCCGTACGATGGTCGAGGACTTTTTCCTGCGCAAGGTCTTCCTGCCGGTGGCGCTGGCGAACGACTTCATTGACGAGGACGGGAATCCGATCCTGCCAAAGTTCAACTGGCGGCACAAGCAGTCTCTACTCGATGATGCCTCCATCAAGGCGTCCTTGCTCCAGCTCCGTGCGGCTGGGGATATGCCCCTCAAGGTGGTCTGCGACGCTCTCGATTTGGATTACGATGAAGTTCTCCTCTGGCTCGACAAGGAGCAGGGGACTCTCGCCGACCGTCAATTCGTGGAGGCGCGGAAGCAGTATGTCGTGAAGGCGTTCCAGACCGCCCGGGAGGGCATCGAGGGGGTGCTTAAGGCAGTGTTGCAGACGCTGTTGCCGAAGACGCAGGAGGAGGCAGCGGAGAAGGACGAGGGGGACGTTGTCCCCGAGGGCTACGACCCCAACGCACCGGTTATCGAGGCCCCGGAGTCCACCTCTCCGGCAAAGTCGCCATCAGGGCCGAAGCCGCCCTCGGGACCGCAACCCCCGACTGTCCCGAAGCCGCAGGCTGCACAACCCATGAAACCGCTCGGCGGGGAGGCTGGGGAGACGGTCGTTGAGAAGGTGCCAGGCGAGTCTTCTCTCCATGAATCCTACCGTCGCCAAACGGAGATGCGGGCGGCGCGCCGGATCCCCGACTTACCGATCCGGGCCATGACCCGCCGTCTGGTGCGGTCTGCCATAACATCGGACGATGGGGTGCCGCTGTCCCAGTGGCAGGAGCGCTTGTTGCTGAGCCGGGTGGACAAGGAGAGTCAGAACGATATCATTGCAGGAGAGAACCATGTCCTGAACGTCTTCGAGCGTGAGAGGTCGCGGTTCGTGGAGTCTCTACTGGACTTCTGGCGGGGGCACGGGACGATCTCGATGGAGGCCCTCCAACACGCGGCCCGGGATAGCGTGGATCGGGTGAACGAGCAGTCCCGGGACGATATGGCAGCACGTCTGACGGCTCTCTACGAGCGCTCTGCGGATGCTGCCGTGGAGAAGATCCAACGGTCGAAGACCGGCCGCCGGTACTTGGCGGCCCGCCGGGCGCAGATGCCGGACGACCGGCAACAGAATCTGAACGACGCCCTTGACGGCGCGTTCCAGCGGATCAACACGGTGTCCGCCGAGGTGATCGAGACGATGCGGTCGAAGTTGCGCGAGCAGCAGGACGGTATCCCGGCGGATATCGTGAAGGCCCTGTTCGAGGAGCTGGACACTGCCGAGGCCGAGGGGGTTTCCGAGGAGGAGCTGGCAGCGCGGCTCGGCGACCTGTGGGACAAGCAGCGGTACATCTACCAGCGTATCGTCCGCACGGAAACGATAAACATGTACAACCGTGCTTCCCTGCAGGAGTGGTACGCAGCGGGGGTGCGGAAGGTCGTGCGCCGTGAGATGCACGACGACCGAGTCTGCGGCTACTGCCGGACCGTGGACGGCCACGAGTATGATATTGAGAAGATCATGGCGTTGGACTACCCGCTGATCCAGAATCCGGATACCGGGGAATACGAGGGACATCCGCACTGCAGGGGCAGCTTCGAGCCCGCGGATCTGTCCTTCGAGGACTTCGACGAGTTCATGATTCCGCCCGGAGCCGCGGTGGTTGACCGGACGACGGTGGAACAGGGGTTGACCCGAGTCACGGACATCCCGGAGCCGCTGGCACCGGACGTCCAGCGGGCGCTGGAGGACAACGATCTCAAGACCGACGTCACGATAGTCGGCGACGTGGTGGACACTCCGGAATGGCACGAGACCCAGAAGCAGCGGTTGATCGAGGAGGCGCTGGCGGCTGGCCAGCCGGTCCCATCGGATCTGCGGTTGGACATGGAGGTGAACGAACTCGCCGAGCGGGAGCGCGGGAACCAGTCCGCCTTCCAAGCGAGTGATGGGAGTCTGTTGGTATCCGGGTTCAGCTTCTTCGCCGATGACCCGGCGTGGTTCGTCTACCGAACGAAGGCCGCGGAGGTCTTCGCATCACTGCTCCCGGACCAACTCCAGACGGTCACCGATCTCTACAACTTCAAGCGGGGGCAGACGGAGTATACACTGGAGGAGGACGGGATCCAGATCATCGGGTCCCCGGGAGCGGGAGAGGGAGCGGGATTCATCACTCCGGACGCGTCGCAAGACGTGCAGTCCTATTTCACGGAGTCCTACACCCTGTACCAGACGGATTCCTACAAGCTGGAGTTCATGGACCCGCAGATGTACGCCTTTCTCCGCGACGAGATTTTTGACGGCAAGGAGTTTCAGGGTGGCGGGGTGGTCTCATGACCTGTAACTTTCTCGTGTTGACGGAGCAGGGGCGGAAGAAGCCGCACGGGGTGGTCATGCACGTCGTCGGAGAGCAGCCCCGCTGGCAGACGACATCACGGCAGATGGAAAACGTCTTCCGGATCCTGTTCTCGCGGGAGACGGTCCATGCGAATCGCCCGGACGGCATGGGCGGGTTTGAGCGGATCCGGGTCACTTATGACGACTCGGACTATCTGGCGTATGCAGCAGTCAAGGTGAACATTCCCTTGCTGGTCGAAGCGCGCGGGACGTGGGACTTCGGGGAGATCAGCCAGCAGGAGGCGCTGGCCTATCTGGTCAGACGATTTCTGGAGGACGAGTCATGAAGATCGCCGGGTTGGACGCACGGGATATTATCCGTCTCTCGAACGGAGCGACAGTGAATCTGGTGGAAGAGGTCGTCGCGGCCGTTCGGCGGGGTACGTCTCGCCGTGGTGTGAACGAGGCGCACATCTTTGATGTGGTCGCAGAGATCGAACAGCTCACCGGGACGAGTGAGGACGAGATTTACGGGGCGTTCGACATCGCCTACCGGGACCATCGGATCTACGTAGACCCGGACGGGTTTGTCCACCCGGTGGACGCCAAGAAGCGGCGTGCAAGGATTCTCCGGGATGCTCCGGACTGGGTCCGGGACCCCGATTTGTGGAAGCAGGCGCGCACAGCGGTTGGCCCAGTGCCGTCCGATGCTGACTACTGGTCCTTCGTGACAGCGACCTACCGGCGCATGGGCGGCCGCATTACGGGGCATTCAGGGCGGAGACAGGTGCTGGCCGCGTTCGTCAGCCGGTTTCGGGCTCCCGTGTGGGTTCAGGATCCGAAAATCTGGAGCCGTGCACTGATCGAGCACGATCCGGAGGACGTCCACTACTGGGGCAAGGTGATTCTCAGCTACAAGCGAGGGGGAGGCCGGGTGGTCGCCCCGCGGCGCATCACCGCCGAGTTCAAGCCGCGCCCGTTTGACGTGCATCCGAAGCTCTGGACGGTGTCCGCGGATGGGGTGCTGACCCGGGACATCCGTGAGATCCAGAGTTTTCTCGCCGACGGCGTCGGAGTGGACGAGCTGGAATCCGATCTGGTGGCCGTTGGCATGGCGCGTAATTCAGCCCGTCGCTTGATTCAGGCAGCGCTGGAAGCGGACCCACTGATTTGAGAGACGATTGAAAGATGCCATACGATGAAATCGGACCCAGCAGGCTGAGGGACGCACTGGAGGATAGATAGATGGCGAACTTGGGAAACACACAGTACCTGAGCAATCTGGGCTACGCTCGGGACTCTGGAGTGCGCGTGCCGGGGTACGCGACGGGGGGTACCGCCAACGCCGAGTTTCCGGGCGTACAGGTGGTCAGCAGAGACAAGCCGCTTCCGGTCGTCACCATCGGCGGGAAGGCTGGCGCGGCCAATCTGTACAGCAATGCGCAGGGCGACTTCACGGCCGCGGTGGCTACCGGAGACACCAACGTCGTCACGTTGTCCGGTCTCTCCTTCGTACTCTCGGAACTCCACGTCGTGGGCGGCGGCCGAGTACTCCGGCAGGATCCGACGACTTACCAATGGGAGGAGATCGACCTCTCAAAGGTCACGGTCAGCGGGGATGATATCACGTTCCACTCTGTCCCCGCTTCCGGCTCCGGCTGGGCCACCGGGGACACGGTGTACGTCCAGCTTCTCGGGCCGCCGAAGGCTTACGATCTCGTTACCGATACGCAGGAGGTGACGCGGAAGGGTAAGTTGCTCGGTCTGAAGGAGCCGTCGCTGGCCGGGTTGTCCAGTCAAGAGGCGGGGGCAACGGGAAAGACTTCGCTGCTGGAGATTTCTGTCGCCGGGTACTCGGTCCTCGCGCTCCGGATCGAGATGTCGAACGCCCTTGGCCACCTCGACGGAGGCGGTGTTCTGCTGTACATCGAGACCCTTGAGGGGCCGGATATTGACCAGCCGTTCTCGTTCCCGCAGATCGACGCCAACCACCAGATCGGTCTCCAGTACGTGTTGCCGTCCACCGGGGTCACGGAATCCGGTGGGGTGTTCACCTTCGCCGACACGGACACGCCGGACGCGTTCATGGTCTACGTTATCACGAAGAATGCTTCGGAGCGGATTCGGATTTCTATGACCGATCCGAACTGGACCGATGGCGAGGCCGACAACGCTGCACTCGACCTTGACTACTCCAAGTCGCGAGAGGGGGCATAATCATGGGTATCTTCCAACTGGCAAGCGAGGCAAAACCTGCCGTCTCACTCGTCAACAATCAGGCGCTCGACGCGTGGGCTGTCTATGCTCCACGCTGTGGAAATGATGTAGCCGAGGTTCGACGGGCGGCGGGGGCCGACGGGATTAGTATTCCAACGAGTCAACTCCGAGCGACGCTCCATGAGCTGAAGCGGTTGGAAGCTCTCGTCTATGCGTACATTGGTGACGTGGTAAAATCCCGGATGCCGAGCGAGCGGGGGGCCTTGGCGGCGATGGGCGAGACGCCGTTGGATCGATCCAGAGCGCTCCGCGTCATCATCAATTGGGCTGATGGCTACTCGCCGAGGGGCACCTTCGAGAAGCTGGTCACGGCTGTTCGGGCCGCAACAGCCCCACAGGAGTAGCCTGTGGAAGAGGATGTTATGGCATATCCGCGGACCCACGCAGAGCAAGCTCGGGGGCTTGTCTACCGAGAGCTGTTCCAGTCCCGAGCGCTGTTCGAGCAGAACGGCGGGACTGTGTACTGGGGTACGTGGGGCGATAACGCCGAGTTGCACCTCCCGAAGTTCTCGCTGGTACCCTATTTTACTCTCCGGGTGAAACTACGGAGTGTCCCTGACTCGTGGGGCGGATATAATCAACTCATCAGTTCCATAGGAGATGCCGGAGGAGAAGAGAATTACATCCACTTCTACATGTCGTCTCCACCGGATAATCTCATAGTATACATCAACGGGTTGGGTCGAGGTATCCCCGGCTACATTCCGGTTGCTGGGGACTGGATTGAAATCGTATCTGACCCGTCAAATGTTACCATTTATGTCAACGGGACGGCGCTATCCACCACGTCGCAGACATCACCAACTCCCGCGATTACGGACATTTACCTGAACTTGAATGGTACTCGTAAATCCGGCTTATTGTTTGATGTCGTAGAGCGTTATTCGCAGGCTCTCTCCGAGACAGAACTGGCCGGGTTGCGGACGGGCTCTCTTCAGACGTCCTCGAAGCTCCTGCTCGCGGATACCGCCGAGAAATATCTTGAGTACGATTACACCCGGAACGGACGGACCGGGTGGGACCGGGTGGATGTCCCCTCGCGGCGGAAGGGCATCACCGCTCTACCGAGTTTCACTTACACCGGCACGGGCGACGTGAACGAGGTGCTCAATGGCCGTCACGGTCTTCTGTTCCGTGGGGTTGACGCGTTCAAGTCGGATACGGGCATCGATTGGCTGGAAATAGGGCAGGAAGATTGGCTCATGTGGGTCGTAGCTAACCTGTCTGCGGTAACGAATGCTCGGTTCCTTATGGGCGCAGGGAATCAGGGCGGAATGCCTTTGGGAACGGGAAGGTTGAGCCCTTGGGCGACTTTTTCTAACTATTACGTCGTTGATTACGGAGTCATTCAGTCTCCCCCGTCAGAGCAACTTTTGGTGAATGATGTAGTGCGCTCTTATTTGGGGGAACCCCATCTCTACACCGTTGTGGTTGACAAGGGAACCCAAGTGGAGTTTCTTGTCGATAACGTTTCTGTCAAGACCGGGGGCTCCTATTCCGGGCTGTCTTTCCAGAACCCGTGGAGAGTATGTATTGGCTCGGATGAGAATGGGACTCAGAAGTTTCAGGGAATGCTCTACGCTTGGGGGTTCGCCCGATTCGGCGTCGACGGGCTCCCGGCCAATATAGACGATATTCTGGCCCAGCTCCACTGGCGTTGGGCGAACAAACTCGGGACGAGGATGCTATGAGATTGGTGGATGAAATAGATTCCGGTGGTTGGACACTGGCAATGACCGATTCCGGGAATATGGCTCGCTGGGAGAACCTCGCGGAAGATACCCCGATTGTCCTGCCTCACGTCGCCCTTGGCCCGAAGTGCGTCTTCCGCTTTGTGTTCAAGGAGCCCCTTGCTCTTGGCGATCCCGGAGCAAGTAAGAGCCTGTTGCAGATGGGGGAGCTTCTGTTCCAATACTCAGCAGCGGGTGGTACACGATTTTGGTGCTTCACCAAGTCTTCTGTTTCCCAACAGCTCCGCTGGGAGAAGGCTGATCTTGAGGGGGCAACAGAACTGCTTGTGATGGTGGACCTCTCGCAAGCCTACGCGAACAGAGAGAAACTGTTTGCGGATGGGACGGAAAAGACGGCGGTGAGTTACAATGCTTCCCACGACGGCACCGAGTATATGCTCTGGACTGGAGTCCTGACAATCAACGGCGATAGCTACTCTCCGTTCAAGGTCCAGCTCCTCGAAATCTACAACATTGCGGGCTATGACCTCGTTCTCCCGAGCGTGTACGCTACCAACCGGCGGCACAAAGGGCTCGATTGGATCGAGTCTCTTGCAGGCCGGAATAACATCTTCGCGTGGGATTTCTCACGTCGCCAGAAGGGCCTTGTCCTGAATGCTGGAGCGAAGGGCCAGACGGATTGGATTGACTCTGACGGCGACGGGCTTGCAGACGGTTGGGTTGCATCGAGTGTTACCCCGTCGATTGTTACTGGTAATGGATTCAACGGAAGGGCCCAACGGGGCTACACAGCGACCGCCGGAGGAGGAAGGGCACTCAGATACACTGTTAGGGTGAAGAAGGGCCATACATACCAGCTTTCTTGCAAATATAGAACCCATCCGGAAGGCGGGATTCAGTTGTATATCTACGTTCCTCCGAGTCAATTCTTACAGGACTCTATTTTGACCAATGCTGGACCGGCGAAAAAACGGACGTGGCAATTTACGGCTAATCTTGATTCAGATGTGGCGGATTTACGTTTCTACGTTGATTCAAGTGGTGGAGCAACGGCGGATGGGCATTGGATTGAGATTGATGAAGTAGAACTACTGGAGGTCGGCGAGACGGACCGACGTGACCCCCTCCTCGACGTGTACCGTAACCTTTCCCATCCACTTACGATAGTGGGCTCCCCCGACCTTTTGAGGGTTGGAGGGAAGCTCCTCGCTGGGTCGAACTACCTGAAATATCCGGGAACCTATACGCCGGAAATGTCTCCGGGTACGAAACACGTTATCATGGAGACGGCTTATCTGGTTGACGCTTATGTAGGTAACCCCAATCTTGTTCGTGGCGGTGTGATATCCAGCGGGTATCTTGGGATGCGTCTTGGTAGCTCGATGGGGGACGGTAAAGCCCTACATCAGCTTCGAAACAGTAATCAGAATTGTTATACAATCAATCCCAATCCCGCCCCCCTTGGACGAGTGGTACATGACCTCACTATCTTCGACCGGTCGCAAGCATACCCCCGTATGTACCGAGACGGGGTATTTCAGACAGAATCCGGAACCGGCGATTTGACGCAGCTCGGAGACTTTGCGATTACAACCGATTTTGTCTTTGGAGACACCGACTACGGCAATCACCCGGTCATTAACTCCGTGCGCTTTATCTACATTGACGAGTCGGTAGACATCACCACTCTTCGAGATGATATGGCGAAGGCGCTGTACCTCGATTGGCGTAGGCGGTATGAATCGATTGGGAGGGTGTAGTATGGTGCGTTGTCGGGGGCAGTAGGCTGGTCCCTACCCGAAGGAGGTTCCTTTCAGGCGATGCTATCAGAGGAGGTCCCTGTGTGGCATGGTAATACGGACGACGCGAAGATTGACGTTTACATCACGACCTACAACCACCCAGCGTGGATTGACGACTGTGTTCAGTCCGTCGTCGAGCAGGATGTCCGATGCGCGTTCAACATCTATATCTATGACGACCACTCGAATCGCGCGCAGTACGTCAACCACCGGAAGACCGACGCCCCTCGGACTGTTCTCTGGGAACTTCGCCGTCGTAACTACGGGACGTATCAGCGTCCAATCCATCTTGACATCGAGATCGGCCGGAAGAACCTCGGGGCATCCGCGGCCCGGAATCACATTGCAATGACTCGGGGCAAGGCTCCGTGGATCCTGTTCGTAGACGGCGACGACAAGCTGGACGCTGGATTTCTGGAGGCAGTCTGGCGCCGTGCACACATTGACAAGGCCGACGCCGTCTACCCGAAGATCGCCATCTTCTCCGACGAGGGGGCGGTACAGCACGGAACCGTGGCGCAGGGGCCGTTCATCCTCCCCAAGATCATGCGGTCCAACTACATCCCTGTGACGACATTGCTACGGCGGTCCGCGTTCGCCGACGCTGGGGGCTTCGACGAGAAGATGCGGGATGGGTTCGAGGATTGGGAGCTATGGCTTCGGCTGGGCTTTGCAGGTGTAGTGTTCTGTTACGAGGAGACGGCGCGCCTGCTTTACCGGCACCACTCCGGCGCGAGGTCGCATGGGGCGAACGCGCGGATGCGCGAGATCTATCAGTACATACAGGGGAAGCACCGAGACGAGTTCGCCACCCGGCTCCGGCCGGTCATTGAGGAGATTGACTGATGGCCCTGCTCCTCGTCGCCTCCCGCTACGACTACGGTCAACCGCAACGCGGGTTCTCGTTCGAGTATCTGCACCTGTACCAATCCATGCTTGACGCGGGGTACTCCGTTGATCTCTTCGACTTTCCCACGGTAGAGGCCCAGCACGGCCGTCGTATCATGAACGAACTCCTGCGCACCCAGTTCCTGCTCAATGACTACCAAGCCGTGCTCTACGTTCCCTATCAGGGGAATGAGATCCAGAAGGAATCGTGGGGTTTCCGCAGTCCGGAGACGGTTCTCGTCCTCTGGATGTTCAACGACGACTGGCGGTACGAGTCGTACACGCGGACTGCTTGCTGGGACTTCGACGCCGTCGTGTCCGACGTACCGGGGGCAGAGCATCTCTACGGGCGCGATCTCGGGTACGATGGTCGGGTGTTCTACATGCCCCGCGCGTGCCGCCCATCATGGTTCTCGTCGGATATCCCGTTGGCGAGCCGCCCGGTGGACGTCACATTTCTCGGGCAAATCTACGGGGATCGAGAAGACCTCCTGCGCCGGATGATCGCCAGTCTGCCCGACGGCACCCGGGTCGCCGTGTCCGGGGTGACGACGGGGCGGACTGATTGGTGGACCTATGCACAGATCATGAATCAGTCGAAGATCGTCTATTGCCCGGCCCACGCCTCGCAGGGAACGGCGTATCAGAGCAAAGCACGTTTCTCCGAAGCGCTCGCTGCCGGGGCTGTACTGGTCACGGACCATCCGCAGGGTGCCTATCTCTGCGATCCGGACGCGCACTCCGGCCCCTTCGCCGTGTACGCCGAGACTCCGGAACAGGTCGGCGAGGTTCTGCGCCATCTCGACCGGTATGTCGAGATGGCTCGACTCGGCACTGCGGAGGTCCTTCAGCGTCGTCGGTATGTCGACCGGATCGGCACGGTGCTGGCAGAGATGGGGGTTTCCTGTGGCTGACTACTTCGGGCCGTACCGGTTGGACGCGGTATACCACGAGGTATACACGCAGGCGCTCATGAAGGTCCCGACGCGGGGTGTGGGTCTGGTCATTCTGGACCCGCCGTACGACGAGTGGCCGTCAATGGATCTGGCGCTGATCAGTGCAATGGTCGGGTCTGGGGTCGTTATCTGCTTTGCGTGGCAACCGGAGGCAACGGACGTCATGATGCGGATGCGGGCGTTCAAGGGCATGAAGTTCCGTGAGGAGATCATCTGGTTCGACCCACAGGGCACGCTGGTGAGCAAGCAGAGGGTGCTCAAGACGCATCGGAACATCCTCGTGTTTTCCCGAGGGGATCCGCACGTGGACCACCGGCAAGGTGCTCCGATAGCGGACCGGTCTGCACAAACGAAGGGCCGTACGGTTCTCGGGCGCTGGGTCTCACCGCGGGAGCGGGTATACCGGCCGGAGGCCCAGCGGCAGAACTCGTCGGTCTGGGAGTATCCGCGGGACTTGCGGTCTCCGGGGGGTCGTTGGTCCCGGCCGTTGGAGCTGATGAAGCGGCTCATCCGAACCTACTCCGAGTTGCACACACTCGTTCTCGATCCGCGGGCTGGGTATGGAGAGGCGTTGCTTGCCGCCCAGCAACTCGACCGGCCGTTTCTCGGGTTCGAGTCTCGGGCGGACCTCTTCCAGCACGCAGAGCATCTGTTGCGCTACGGCAGGCCGCGCGTGCCCGAGCCCGCCGAGGCACCACTGCTATCCGGAGGTGATGGATGAGCTTGCCAGTAACGATCATCCTTCCTGTGTACAACGCGGAGCGGTTTCTGGAGGAGGCCCTACGTTCGATTCTGGGGCAGACGGGGTACGAGTTCGCAGTCATTGCGGTGGACGATGGGTCTACGGACCGCTCCTTTGAGATCTTGCGCGATCTGGCCGACGAGCGGTTTACGATTCTCAAGCGCCGTGAGAACCACGGGCTCGTATCAGCGTTGAACCTCGCGATCTCCCGGGTAGCCACTCCGCTGGCCGCCCGGATGGACGCCGATGATATCATGGCTCCGAATCGGCTGGCCGCTCAGCTCGGGTTCATGCGTGAGAACCCTCCTGTGGACGTGTGCGGGACCTACTTCGACTACATTGACGCGTCCGGAGTGTCTGTTGGCGGCGCAATGCAGTTCCCGGTCCAGCCCGCCGAGGTGGTCGAGGCGTTCAAGACCTTCACCGCCATCGGCCATCCGACGGCGATGTTCAAGGTTGACCGGATCCGGCAGACGCATCTCTATCAGGAGCGATTCAAGCACGCTGAAGACTACGCCCTGTGGCTCGAGTGCCTGAGCATGGGTATGATATTCGCAAACCTGCCACAGGTGCTGTTACACTACCGGGTCCACAAGGGGCAGGTATCCCAGCAGTACACGGAGATACAGCGGGAGAGTACCCGCAAGGCGCGCGAGGAGTACGGTCCCCGGATCTGGGGCGGAGACAAAACGGAGGGATCATGATTACGTGCCAGTTCAAGGGCGGGTTGGGCAACAACCTGTTCCAGATCGCCGCAACCGTCGGAGCAGCACTGGAGAACATGCCGGAGGTAGCGCTGTTCCCGGATTGGAAGTACAACCACATGCTGGCCACTCCTCTGGATGCACGGGGGGACACGCCGGTGACCTCGGTCTACGAGGAGCCGCACTTCCACTACGCACCGATTCCATATACCGACGGGATGGAGTTGCGCGGGTACTTCCAGTCGTATCGGTACTGTCCGCCAGTTCCCATCCGCCGCATTCTGCAACCGCACGAGTCCATTGCGCGTGATCTGTCCACACCGCCGATGCGCCGGATGTTCGAGAAAGCGGTCGCCGTCCACGTCCGGCGCGGTGACTATCTCACGATGCCCGAGCACCATCCGGTGCTGCCGATCTCCTATTATGTTGACGCGATGGCGCGGTTCCGCGGGTTCACCTATCTCGTGTTCGTCAGCGGGTATGAGGATTATGAGGATTTCTACCGGATGGCGGCGTGTCGCCATCACATCATTGCCAACTCCGCCTTTTCGTGGTGGGCCGCTCGGCTGGGCGAATATCTGGATAAGCGGGTTATCGCGCCGGACCGCTGGTTCGGGCCTGCCTATGCGTCCTACGACACCTCGGATCTGTTGCCGAAGAGCTGGGAGATCATCGGGGTATGAACGCCTATCTGGTCTGCTATCCGCGGAGCGGCAGTCACTGGCTCTGGTACTGTATCGAGCATCTGACCACGGCTCGGGTGCTCGATCTCCCAGCGAGCCGGGATGCCAGTCGGCAGACGCCATTGATCGCTCACACGCACGGCCAGTCCCCGGAGTGGTGGGATGCTATCAACCGCGAGCGTGATATCCTGATCTTTCTCCTTCGCAACCCCAAGGAGTGCGTCTTGCGCCATTTGCGCGGCGACAGCAAACTGCCCCACCCACCGCCGTTGCCCCTTGTCCTCTCTGAAATGCAAGGGGCCGAGCAACAGGTGGACTACATGACGCTGCTGGCCCTGTACCAATCGTGGTCACTGGAACATCGGCATCTGGTGTATTACGAGGATCTCATCCGTCAGCCCGTCATCGTGCTCGAAGCTCTGCTCCAGTTCCTGTTCCGGCACGCCTATCAAGAGTCGCCATCCGATGACTTGCCGTCGTTCAGCGAGCACTTGGGCCAGCACCGGGACGCGTCCCTGTCGCTCTACGAACGCACGGTGGCCCCGTCCTTCACGCTGGGCGAATCCGTCCATTATCATGCGGACCTTCTTTCCCCGGAGGATCGCAGGGCAGTTGACCGCCACTTGCGGGAGATGTTTCCCGATCTGTTCCGTGCGTACCTGACGCGCTACGAGGAGATGCCATGCGAAGATCCATCCGAGATGTGATCGACCGCCACCGCGGGGTACCTGCGTTCGTGGCCGTTCACGGGCCGAGTCTGGTGCCGGTGCGGGACAACATCCTCGCTCTCCAGTCCCGTGGCCGGGCGCTTCGATTCTCGGCCAATGAGTGGTGGCAGTTCTTCCCGACCCCTCCGGACTACTGGGTGGCCGCGAACAACGTCCTTCGGATTGAGCACATCGCCCCGGTGGTCCGGGCGCACCCGAGTGTCCGGGCGGTGATGTTCGCCGATACGGTGGACTTAACCCCGTACGACTCCGTGGATGCACTCCTCTCATGCGATTACGTTGGCTACGACCAGCGGCACTTCAACAGCTCTCCGTGTACTCCTCGCGGGGCCTGCTGTGACCGTCTGGTTCCGGGCAGAGAGACTCTGCAGGAGGTTCTGCAGGCGGTGGCCGGGACGGATCGTCACTACGGGACCGGGCACACGGTGGCGGTCCACATGATCGCCTTTGCCATCCTCATGGGGTGCTCTCCGATCTACGTGGCAGGCTTGGATCTGGACTATCGTCTCGGGTACGCCTACGGGCGTCCGTCTCCGGCGGATACGTTCTGGGATAACCACCGGGGTGAGCTGGAGTTCGACCTCGGGGTACTCAAGGCGTCCGCTGACCGGTTGGGACTTCGGTTGGTCACTCTCAATCGGAACGCATGGTATAAGAGTCTGCCCAAGGGAACCATCGACATTGGAGAGGAGGCGGGATGAAGACCGTCTGCTTTATGCCGTTAGGACACTTGACGAGCCAGCAACTTCTGGAAATCTACCGGCACCAGACCCCGAAGTGCGCCGGTGTGTGGAACGAGTTGCGCGGGATATCCGATCCGTACCATGCGGACTTTCAGGTCGTGCTGGATTGGACCTCAGCACCGGTGGACCCGGACCGGGCGATTTACCTCGGGATGGAGAATCCAGCATACGGGGATTTCCACCCGCTCCGGGACGTGGAGGCATTCCGAGTGGCTCACTTCGCGTTCGGCGAGGGCTGGTTTCCGGTGGACTGGGCACAGTGGATCGGTATGAACTATGACGATCTGGTTTACCTGTCCTATCCGCCGAAGATGCGCCGAGTAAGCGCCGTCGTGTCCGGAAAGCGGTTCATGCCCGGTCATCACTACCGGCTCAAGTGGATCTCGGACTTCCACGCGGCCTATCCTTGTCTCGCGGTGTACGGCCGCAACGATCTCCCGTTCAGTTGCGGACCCATCCCGCTCAAGCGGGGGGCGCTGGAGGACTTTCGATTCTCCATCGCCTTCGAGAATGCCCAGTTCGACAACTACTTCACCGAGAAGCTCACCGACGTCCTGCTCCTCTGGGGGATTCCGATCTACTGGGGAGCGCCGAACATTGCAGACTTCTTTCCGGAGGACGCCATTGTCCTCGCGGGTTCCGTGGAGGAGGCTGTCGAAGTCATCAGGCAACCGCCAACGCAACGGCAGATGAATGCACTGGCCGAGGCCCGGGATCTGATTCTTAACAAGTATAATATCTGGCCCATGCTCGACACGTTGATCCGGGAGGGCAACCTGTCGTGGGGTACGACTCTCAGGGAGGACATCTCATGTTTCCCGACCACCTGAGTCCGTTCATCATCGCCGAGATCGGGATCAACCATAACGGAGACGTGGAGATCGCCAAGCGGCTGATCGACATGGCTGCCGCCTGCGGGGCCGACGCGGTGAAGTTCCAGAAGCGGGACGTCGAGACCGTGTACTCGAAGGCGTACCTCGACTCCCCCCGGGAGAGCCCGTGGGGTACGACTCAACGGGAGCAGAAGCTGGGGCTGGAGCTATCATCTGCTGACTACGACCAGATCAACCAGCATTGTAAGGAGCGCGGGATCCCGTGGTTCGCCTCTCCGTGGGATATGGCCAGCGTGGACTTCCTTGACTGGTACGATCTGCCCATGATCAAAGTCGCTTCGGCAATGGTCACCAATGTGGGGTTGCTCTCCTATATCGCTGAGCGAGGGAAGCCTGTCCTGATCTCGACGGGGATGAGCACATACGAGGAGATCGAGGGTGCTGCGCGCATCTTCCAGAAAGCTGGATGTCGGTTCACCTTGATGCACTCAGTCTCCCTTTACCCCTGCCCGGAGGAGCTGTGCAACTTGGAGCGGATCCGGACGTTGCAGAGTATGTTCGGACGGCCAGTCGGCTACTCTGGGCACGAGGTCGGCGTCCTGCCGTCCATCGTCGCCACCGTCCTCGGGGCGGTGGTGATTGAGCGCCATATCACACTGGACCGAGCAATGTACGGCAGTGATCAGGCGGCCTCTCTGGAGCGCCGTGGCTTGGAGTTGCTCGTTCGTTACGCCAAGAGCGTGGCTCGCGTGCGGGGTACCGGTAAGATTGACCCCATGCCCGGTGAGGAGGAGGTCGCCCGCAAGTTGCGCTATTGGGAGGCTTACCCGGATGTGGATCAAGAGCAAGAAGATTGAAATCATCTTCTACGACTTCGACGGGGTGATGACAGACAACCGGGTCCTGATTAACTCAGCCGGTGTCGAATGCGTATGGGTCCACCGGGGGGACGGGCTGGCCGTCGCCGAGATCGCCGCGCACGGGGTCCGGCAGTACATCCTGTCCTCCGAACGGGATCCCGTGGTTCAGCGCCGAGCCGAGAAGCTCGGGATCCCGGCTGAGCTCGGGGTGCGGGATAAGGCCGAGATGGTGCGCACTCTCGCACACTACGCAGGTGTCCCGCTTGGTGCTTCATGCGCGTTTGTGGGTAACGACGTCAATGATTTATCGGCAATGCGGATCGTTGGGCTTGCGATCTGTCCGTCGGACGCCGATATTCGGGTGGTCAAGGTGGCTCAGCTCGTGCTCTCCCGTCCCGGGGGGCATGGGGTGATTCGGGAGTTGCTGGACCATTGCAGGTTTGCGGAGGCATAATGGTGCAGGGTGTTACGGCGGTGATTCCGGCGCGGAGCGGTTCGGTAGCGATCCCACAGAAGAACATCGCCCTGATCCACGGATACCCGCTGTTGGCGTACTCGATAGCAGCGGCACGGCAGGTGGACACCATCACGCGTGTCATTGTGTCGACTGACTCGGATATCTTCGCCTACGTCGCGAAACACTACGGGGCCGAAGTGCCCGTGATGCGCCCGCCGGAGCTGGCGACCGCCGAATCAACGGACCGCGAGTGGGCCGTCCACCTGTTGACCTATCTGGCCCGGGAAGAGGGTGGGATCCCCGAGTTCATCGTCCATCTGCGCCCGACCACTCCGTTGCGAATGCCGGAGGTGATCGTCCGAGCCATTGATCTGCTGGAGCACACCGATCCAGCCACATCATTGCGGTCAGTCAGCAGTCTTGCCGATCCGTACGAGAAGCTGTTTCGGATGGACAAGGGGCACTTCCTGCACACGCTGGCGGGGAATCATCCGGACCAGCAGTCGAACCGTGCTCGGCAGGAGTTTACCCCAACCTACCGCCCTGACGGCTACGTTGACGTGCTCCGGACGGCTACGATACTCCACGGGGGGTTCCACGGGGGTGACATCTACGGGTTCGAGTCTCCAGCGGACTTCCCGGTTGTCGAGATTGACGTTCCAGCGGACCTCATGGTGGCCCGCAAGGTGGTCGTGGACCACCCGTTACTCCGGTGGTTGGGCCAGCGCTATCCCCCGGTCACCGCGGATTCGACTCTCATGTGTAAGTATCCGAGTCCTTGGGGTATCGAACAACGGAGTGGCTGATGACGGTCTACCCGACAACACGCCGTAGCTATGAGATGGAGCCGCGGTCCATGCGGGATCCGCGGTCGCTGTTCTGGTTGCGCTCCCGAGACGCCAGCGTCTGGAGCGAGTCTCGGCGGTTGATCGATTTCTCGTCCGGCATCTTCGTGGCCAACACCGGTCATGCGCCGTTGCCGGTTATGGAGGCGATAGTCGCCTATCTGGAGAATGGCGGTTGCCTGCATACCTACGTCCACCCAAACGACCAGCGAGAGGCGTTTCTGCGTGCACTCCTCTCTGCGTTGCCGCTGGTTAACAGTGAGAAGGTATTGTTAGCCTCATCCGGCACGGAGGTCACCGAGGCGGCGATTCGGCTCATGCGCCTGTATGGGAAGCGAAACGGATGCCGAGATGCTATCGTGTCCATCGAGGGTGCGATGCACGGACGCACGCTCGGCGCGCGCATACTGCAAAACGGATCCGGCGCAGAGCTCGGGGTGCCACCCGAGGAGAGCGGATTCTACCAGTTGCCGTTCCCGTTTGATGTGGGGGACAGCGGTGCCGAGGTATCGGATGCCCTCGCAAAGATCCACGTGGCGGACCCGATCTGCGGGATCATACTGGAAGCCTATCAGGGATGGTCCGCCCGGTTCTATCCGTTGCCCTACATCACCGCCCTCGTCGAGTGGGCGCACCGTCATGACGTTCTCATCTGCGTGGACGAGATCCAGTCCGCCCTCGGCCGCACCGGCCGGATGCTCGCGTGTGAGTACTACGGCATTGTTCCGGACCTGCTCTGTCTCGGCAAGGGGCTGGCTGCCGGATTGCCGCTCTCGGCGCTGGTTGGCCGGGCAGAGGTACTTGATCTTCCGGGTCCCGGCGAGATGAGTTCGACCCACGGGGGAAATCCACTGAGTTGTGTGGCGGGTACGGCAAACCTGCGCATGTTGCTGGGCGAGACTCCGGAGTGTGAGAACCTGATCGAGAACAGCCGGGAACTCGGGGGCGCTGTCGTCCAGCCCGCGCTGGAGACGCTCCGGGGTGAGTGTCCCATTGTTTCCGAGGTGAACTGGGGCGTGGGTCTGCTGGCTGGAATTGTCTTTGATTCGGTAGACGTTGCGGATGCGGTCTGCTCGCGCGCCTACCGGACGGGACTTCTCGTGGTGCACACAGGCCGGGAATCCGTCAAGATTGGGCCGCCGTTGTCCATCCGGGAGGAAGAGCTGTCAGAGGGTATGCTCTTGCTTCACAAGGCGGTCCGCTGGGTTATGGAAAGGAGTTGAAGATGAGCGGATATCCACGCTTTCGTCATGTTGGCCTCGTGGTCCGAGACCTGTACAAGATGCTGTCTTTCTATACGGAGATCTTCCATCTTTCCCCGATCAGGGTGATGATCGAGCCATCGGGTTACATCGCCGAGATCGCTGGGGTGTCGGTCCCCGCGGGGTCTCTTGATCTGATTTCTATCAAGCTCGGGGTGCCCCATCTCAAGGGGGCACCGGACATCATTCTCGAACTCATTTCGTTCCGCGAGCCATTATCCGGAGAGGCGGATGAGGCGCTCGACTACCGGAACCACCGGTCCCATATTGCGTTGACCGTCTCCCACCTTGAGGACATCTGTGAGCGGGCTTGTAGCAGTCCGTTCTACTGTTCCAGCGGGGCAATTGTCGACGGGGTCTGTTATCTGCGGGATCCGGAGGGGAACCTACTGGAGCTGGTCAACGCTGTTCCGGAACGGAAAGCCGAGGACAAGAATGGTTAAGTACGGGCAGGTGGTTTACACCCCGGATCGGCGTCCGCTGACTTCGTATCCACGGAAGCTGATGAAGTACCTGTTCGAGGAGATCTATCCGGTTGGCCGCGCGGTTCTCCGCGTTGACCCCGTGGTCTACGCCGATCTCGGGTGCGGCCGCGGGGATTTCATCACGCCAATGGCGGAGTTGCTCGGCGGACGCGCCACCATCTATGGAGTGGACGCCGAGTTGCATCCGGAAATGGAGGAGCTCATCCAGCACTCTAACACGACGACCTGTTTGGCCACGGTCTGCTTCCGGCAGATCGTGCTCGACCGGCAATTCCTGCCGTTTGACACGAGTTCCGTTGACGTCGTGTTCACCAAGTCGGTCATTGAGCACCTGACCGACTGGCGTTGGTTCCTGCAGGAGATCCACCGCATTCTGCGACCCGGCGGTCGGCTGGTCATCATGACGCCGGACTGGCACAGCCAGTGGCGCATGTTCTGGGACGATCCGACCCACGTACACCCGTTCACGGTTCAGGGGTTGAAGGACGCATTGCTGATGACGGACTTCGAGAAGGTCTACGTCCGCAAGTTCTACCAGCTCCCGGTTCTCTGGCGGGCACCGTGGTTGACCATCGTCAGCGAGTTGCTCCAGTTACTCATACGCCCCGACGTGCGCATTCGGAATCGGTTTATCCGGTGGTCCGTCGAGTTGATGTTGCTGGGCACCGCGGTCAAGGGGGAATGAATGGAACCTTCTATCGGGATCATGCAGGGTCGCCTCCGGCCCCGGGTGGACAACCAGTACCAGACGTTTCCGGGTGTCGGGTGGGAGAAGGAGTTCGAGGACGCGGCGCTCTTGGGCTACTCGGAGATTGAGTGGGTCTTCGATGCTCTGACTGCGGAGGAGAATCCGTTGCGCACTCGGTCTGGGCGCCGGGCGATTCGGAAGGCGTACAAGCGCACCGGAGTGGCTGTCCGGACGATTATGGCTGACTGCTTCATGGTCCACCCGTTGCTGTCTGACCCAGCGAGTTGGGGCGTGCTGGAGGATATAGCCCGCTGGACGGTCGACATCGGCGGGTTCATCGTGGATCTGCCGTTTCTGGAAACGTCAGCGTTCGAGAAATCCGGGGGATCTGCTGATGATATCACTGCCGTCTTGGAGGGGATCGCTACCGTGGGAGAGGCGGTCGGAGTCCGTTTCGGGATCGAGTCCGATGCCCCAACGGACTACCTGCGGCATGTGATGAACACCATCCGAAGTCCAGCGCTGGGGATTACCTACGATTGCGGCAATCGTGCGGGCTTCTCATACGCTGAGGAGTTTGCAGCCTACGGTGATCGTGTGGTTAACGTACATGTCAAGGACAAGCGGGCTGGGAAGACGGTTCCTCTGGGTCGGGGTCAGGTCAAGTTTCACGACGTATTCCTGCATCTGGCGAAGAGGGGGTATCGAGGGTCATATATCGTACAGGGGGCGCGTGGCGACTCGTGGGATGATGACATGGAGCGGGCGACTACCTATTTCGGGTACACCCACCGGGTCGTGCGCACCATCATGAGTGTTACAGGACAGGAATGACAGGCTTCTTATCGTTGTGGACTACCTATGCTCGTCAAACGCGGTTGTGGTCCACGCTTTCCGATTCCGTGCACGCCAAACCCGAGAGGTGAACGATGCGCGTCATCAACCAATTTCGATTAGACGGGCGGACGGCGGTGATTACCGGGGGTGCCGGGTTCATGGGCCAGCAACATGCAGAGGTGCTGCTGCAGGCGGGTGCCCGGGTGGTGTTGGCTGACAGTGATCATGCCGCGCTGGAGTCTACCGCAGACTATCTGGAGAACTGCTTCCCTGACGCAGCGGAGGGGATGCGCATCATTCCTGCGCACACGGATATCACGGATAGCGTGCAGATCCAGCAGCTTCGCGCGACGCTCTCCACTGCTGGAACTCCGTGTGACATCCTTATCAACAATGCCGCCCTCGACCCGAAGGTGGGTGCCACGGACGAGGAGTCCGCACGCTTGCTGGGGTCCCGTCTGGAGGTCTTCTCCGAGGAGCGCTGGGCCAAAGAACTCGCCGTGGGTCTCACGGGCGCCTTCCTGTGCGCACAGGCGTTCGGTAGTGATATGGCCACACGGGGTTCAGGGGTGATCCTGAACATCTCCTCAATCCTCGGTCTTGTGGCCCCGGACCAGCGGCTCTACTGTGTCCCGGGCGCAGACGAGGTGGACCAGCCGGTCAAGCCGGTGACCTACTCGGTCATCAAGCACGGGCTCATCGGCCTGACCCGGTGGCTGGCTACTTACTGGGCCGAGCGCGGTGTCCGGGTCAACGCCTTGTGCCCGGCGGGGATGGCCAACGAGCAGCCTCCCGAGTTTGTCGCGCGGCTGGCGGACAAGATCCCGATGCACCGGATGGGGCGGTACGGCGAGTACGAAGCGACCGTCCTGTACATGGTGTCGGATGCCTCATCCTACATGACCGGATCGGTGGTCACCCTCGACGGCGGCCTGACGGCGTGGTGAAAGAGGTAAAGATTCTCTTGTTTTCCTCTTGACACCAGCCCCGACGCCGCCGTACTTTACGGGCAACAGCGGTGATCATCGGAGGAGGCTATGGCTGAAGATCTGAGAGCGGACCTCAACCCGGAGCAGCTCGCCGGGTTGGAGGCGATGGGAACGACCCTGCTGATGGCGGGTGCCGGGTCCGGGAAGACTCGGGTGCTCACGCGCAAGGCGGCCTACCTGATCAAGGAGCACGGCGTCGCGCCGAACCGGATTCTCGCTCTGACCTTTACCAACAAGGCCGGGAACGAGATGAGCGAACGTCTTTCCGGGTTGCTGGACCTTCCGATTGAGCGCGGGTCCGCGAACTCTCCGTGGATCGGGACCATCCATTCGTTCTTCTACTCGATCCTGCGTGAGGACCTGCCGCGGGCGGACACTCGATACGCTCCGCGGATCACGGTGCTGGACGATACCGGGGCCAAGCGGATGGTCGAGAAGATTCTCAAGGACGAGTACGGGATCCCGGCGGATGACGCGGAGCCCCTGACGTTCTTGAACGCCTTCGCAATGGCCCAGACGGCGGGGTACACGGTGGACGACGCGGGACCGTACCTCGAAGAGATCCCAAACGGGGCGTTCATCCACCGGGTGTGGCAGTCTTACATGCGGGTGAAGCGGCAGGGCGACAAGTACGGGGCCAAGTACATCGACTTCAGCGACATGGTGACCCTCGCCGTGAAGTTGCTGGAGAACCACGAGATCGTACTCTCCAAGTGGCAGTCCCGGTTCGACTGGATTCTGGTCGACGAGTATCAGGACACGGATATCCAGCAGTTCCGGGGCCTCCGGATGCTCGCCGAGAAGCATCAGAATCTCTTCTGTGTGGGTGACTGCCGCCAGCTCATCTACGCGTGGCGCGGTGCCGAGATCAAGCTGACCAGCGACTTCATGAGCTACTTTCCCCACGGGAAGGTGCTCTACATGACCCGCAACTACCGGAGCCTGCCCGCCCTCGTATCGGCGGGAAACAGTCTGATATCCGAGATGGGGCTGCCGGATATGGAGGCGCACAGGACCGGTGACGGGCGGGTGACCTACCTCGGGCACTTCGGCGCACCGACGGACGAGGCGACGGCGGTCACCGAGAACATTCAGCAACTTCTCAGCAACGGCGCTTCCCCGGGCGATTTCGCGGTTATCTACCGTACCAACGCCCAGTCAGCGGCGGTGGAGGACACGCTGAGCCACGCGGGGATCCCGTATGTCATTCAGGGCTCCGCGGGGTTCTACGGGCGGGCGGAGGTCAAGGACATGCTGGCTTACATGGCGGTGGTCCACGAGGTCATCTCCGGCGGCTCCGACGAGGAGACCCGTGAGGCGGTCAACCGCTTGCTTCAGGGCAAGTATGCGGCGGAGAGCGGGCTGGAGGCGTTCGAGCGGGTCATCAACCGCCCGAACCGGTATCTGGGGCGTGCCTTCCTGCGTGAGTGGGCCGAGCAGCTCGACACCGCAAATCCGCTCGCTGCCATGTCCTATGGCCACTTCTCGCGGTCCTACATGGAACGCAACGCGCACGCGTGGGCCGGGATCATCACCGAGCTGGTCGACCGGCACCGGGCGAATCCGGAGAACCTGCGCCAGCTCGTCGTTGACATCCGGGCGCTCACCCAGTACGACGCATGGCTCGCCAAGAACTCCTCGGACTCGGCGGACGCGGTGAAGCAGGAGAATCTGGCGACCTTGGAGTCCCGGGCGGACGACTTCACCTCGCTGGCCGAGTTCCTGCTCTACGCCGCGTCCCACGCGAAGCCCGAATCGGAGAACGGGGAGAGCGCAAAGAGCGTCAAGCTGATGACGGTCCACCGGGCGAAGGGGCTGGAGTTCCCGTATGTCCACGTCATCGGGCTGAGTGACGGTCTGCTGCCCCATCGGTATAACATGTACGACGACGCGGGGCTGGGTGAGGAGTTGCGGATCGCATACGTGGCGCTCACCCGAGCGGAGGTGGGCGTTTTCCTCAGCGGGTGCGCGACGCGCCCGGGCGGGGACGACTGCATGGAGCCCAGCCGGTTCCTGCGCCTGCTCAACTTGGAGGAGCTGTCCTCATGCGCTGCGTCTTGACCGCTTGTGCGCGCTGGTTGCTCCGTGTCGTATCTTCAGGGGACTCGAAGGCGCAGTCGCCGGACCTCGTCGATTGGCTGGGCGACGTACCCCGGAAAGAGGCCCGTAGGCTGGCGCAGGAGGATGGATGGGTACTCGGTCCCCGACGTACCCGGAAAAGGGGCCTCGTGGGGCTCTACCGTCGTCATTCCGGGGGAACGGGCGTCCTCGCTGAGCGGTGTGAGCGTGAGCTGATCGAGTTCCGGAAGCGTCCGGGCTCGAAGTACGGGTTTCGCGTGGTAAGGGAGGAGTGAGCGATGCGCCACATGGTCACAACGGCCTCTGTTGACGAGATGATCGAGCGGTTCCGCATCCACGCGTTCGAGATGCTGGCCAAGCAGGGGCGGCACACGTTCGCGTCGTCGCACGAGGGTCTGGGCATCTGTACGGAGGAGTACGAGGAGCTTATTGCGGCGGTTCGCTCGAATGACGGTGCCCGAGTGCAGGAGGAGGCGATGAATCTGGCCTTCGGGGCGTTCTGGCTGGCGCTCTCCTCGGTGCTCGGGGCGCTGGACTGGCCGAAACGGGCCGAGCAGGCCCCGGGAGTCGAGGAGGCATAGTATGAGCACGGTAACCACGCGGGTAACCGCGCGTGTAGAGTACTCGTTCATGATCGACCCAGAGCGCTATCCGGTGGAAGGCGCGTCCGGGTCTCCGACGCTGGATGAGGTTCTCAAGGAGATTCGGCGTAAGCTCACACGGGATTGGACCGCGATCAGCGAGTCCTACGAATCCGCCGGGGCGCACATCGCGCACGAGCTTCGGGTGGACGTCATCTGCCGTCAGATCGGTGTCATGACCCCGCTCCAGTTTGAAGCAGAGCAAGCACGGCTCGGGTACCCGTCGCACCTAAGATTCAGAGACGCATGATGTTGCTACCCGAATCAGCGGAGTTCTCGCTCGGTGATGGCGCCGTTGTCTTCGACCTTGAGATTGCGGAGCCGGTCACGGACCCGTCCGGGTGGGCCACCCCGTGGAACTATCCGCTATCCGTCGGCTGTACCTTGTCCGATGCTGACGGGTTCCGCGACTGGATCGGTGATGAATCGGCGGCCCCGTTGCTTCGGTACCTGCAGGCGCACGACCGGGTTATCGGGTTCAACTCCATCCGGTTTGATTATGGCGTTCTGGACGGGTGTCTCCTGCGGGGGTTCGACCGAGGCGGAGCACACGCGAACCGGGTGCGCAAGGTGGTCGCGCCTCACTACGATCTGGGCGAGACGGATCCGGTGCCGGGGATGGTCAAAACGATCCTGCGCACGAAGACAGTTGACCTGCTGGTCGACGTGACGGACCATCTGGCCAAGCTGAAGTACCCGCGCCGCGGCCGTCACACCGGGCTGGACGCGATCAGCAGTGCAATGATCGGAGCGGGCAAGGAATCCAGCCGGTTCTCGGGGGGTGCCGAGGCACCGCAGGCGTGGAAGGATCGATTGGCGCTGGAGGTCATCGCCTACTGCCGGATCGACGTCCTGCGCACCGCGGAGATCTATCATGCTTTCGTCAACGGTGCTCCGTTGAAGGTCTCCGGGTGGCCGGAAAAGGGAATCAACGAGTTTGAGGGACAAGTTGCAGTGAAACTGCGATGAAATGTAATAAACAGGTCTCATCTAACCTCTTGTGCAATGTGGATGCTCTCGGAGCCTTGATTACGTCTCCGCTGTATGTTATATTATAATGTATATGTACAGTGGGGGCTATCATGGCAATTCGTACCGGGAAGTGCGCTCGGTGTGGTGCGGAGTTCCGGTTTCGCGCGCGGTATGTGCCCAAGACCTCGCGGAAGGACGGATCCAGACCGTTGTGCCGTGAGTGCGCACAGGCGTTGAACGCGAAGTGCCGGAAGATGGGGTTGCCGACCACGCGGATCTCGATGAAGGCGTACCCGAGCGCTGGTGAAACGGTTTAACGAAGAGGTCGCGGCGGCGACTATCCGGGGTGCTGTGCGCCAGTCGTGAGACTGGAAGAACTGGGAACCGGGAGATTAACAGGCAAGCCCATGTACACCCCAGAGGGAGGGTTCACTCGATGAACCTGATGTACATCCTTAGACCGGAGACAGCGTGGGCCGTGTGGTCTCCGGCGCAATCGATAAGATCCGCCCCTTTGCGCAGGGGGACGAGTACGCACGAAATCGGCTCGTGGCAGTCCGTTCCCTTTGGGGCAGACGGCGGGCACCGTGGGGCGCGACCCTGCGGTGCTCGCTGTTAATTACAGGGGGTTCATGGGGATGGCGAAGGAATACTACCTTGATCTTGATAATGCGAAGCTGTCAGTACATCGGAAGCGGCGAGGTTACTGGTGCTGGTCTCTGTCATGGGATGACCGTTCTCACAGCCCACTCTTCAACTGGGAACCTTCGTCTCTCTCGGCCAAGCGGGCTTGTCTCGCGTGGTACCAGACGTTTCGTGCGCACGACGGCCTTCCGTATCCCAAGCGGGTGCGGTGGATGAAGGGGGAGCGGCCCAAGGTGGGGGAGGATTAGCCGTGCTGCATGTATGGCGGATCGGGTTTTCATGTGAACCCCTCCTCGGGGTCTTTGAAGTCGGCGACAAGTACGTTGAGGAATGGATCCGCTTGCGGTGGTGCTGTCTCTGGTGGCGCGTCCGCAGGGTGCCGATTGAGGACCTTGACTTGGAGGACTGGTGATGCCAACGGTCCCGGTGTCTGACAGCGAGAAGACGGTGGAGGGCGACCGGACGTTGCGCGAGAAGAAGTTCGCGTTTCACTGGAGGCTCCGCGCCTGTCAAAATCAGGTCCTGACGCGCTCCGGGGTCGTGCCTCTGGTAGATCCACTGGTATTCCCACTGGTGTACGGGATCAACAGCCACCGCTACCTCCGCACGACGACTTCGTGTCAGGGGCATCTCGCCAAGAATCTCATCCGCCGGACTGTCCCGGATCCCGTGCTGGTTCATGATTGTATGGCTCATGTAGGCATCGTGCACGATGATGTGCGGGTGTTGGGAATGGACGCATATCTCCGATTTACCACCCAATGGCTACGATTCTGCGAGTCAGTAAACCAAGAGGTACCGGGTGTCAGTATCCGCCGGGCGACGACGGGGCCGGAGAATCAGTACTATCTTGATTGGCGGCGCGTTGATACGCTGGATGGATGGGAAGCGGTTCTTACTCTGCTGCGCGCGCATCTGCAGGACAGCCGCGATCCCACCTTCGAGGAGGAGTTCGGAGATCTTCCGGGTCTCGTCACCGGTGACTGGTGCTCGTCCTTGTGGACACTGCGGGGATAGTACGGAGGAGGTAACCGTGCTGGGGTACGAATAACGGCACACGGAGGTCATGGTCATGGTTGCACACAACGCGTGGACTACCGGTCAGGAGACGACGGCTCGGCGGGGTCCGTGCCCCCCGAAGCAGGATCGCACCGAGAACATCATCGCGTTCGCCGACGCGGTCGTACCCGCATTCGCGGCGCCGCTCCTCGGCGACTACAAGTTCCGCCGGATTGGTCTGCAGGATGAGTACACGTTGTTCGACGTGGTAACGTCGCCTCTCAGGGCCACAGACGAGGTTATCTTCCGGCACCTCGGGGCCACGGACGTACTCGGTATCAAGTGGGCCGTTCGGGTTCCGCTGCGTTGCGAGTCCGTTGACACCGCGCTCCACTGGTTCACGCCGTTCGCAGTGCTCTGGGCGCGGTGGCTCGGGGAGGACGTTTACCAGTTCCGGGACATCTTCTTCTTGCGGGCCAAGTGCGACAAGCTGGTCCTACTCTCGGATACCGATCTATGGCTCGACGACCGGACGCGGCGCCTGACCTATGACGGTATGTACCTCGCACAACTCCCGTTCCCGGTAAGAGTGTATCGGGGACGGCAACTCACTCCCCTCGCGGATATCCTTCGCGGGCACAGGTAACGAGGGCGCAGGCATGGATGAGCCGGGCATGATGAAGGTTCTCGCGGTCCCCTCGGACCAAGCTGGGTGCGGTCACTACCGGATGCTACAGCCGTCCCGGGTGGTCGCGGAGCACTATCCAGCCACGGTGCATGTGCATCCCAACCCGGACCCGGCGCTGGTCAAGGATTACGATCTGGTTCTGCTCCAGCGTATCCGCTACCAAGCGTCCACGAGTGCCGGGAACGCGGGAATTGAGTGGAACCAGCGGATGACCGAGGCGGCGCAGGCGGCCGGAGTGCCGGTGATCTACGATCTCGACGACAACGACGCTGTCCTGCCTCGTCATCATGGGATGTACCTACAGTTCGAGCGGGACCGGATTGCGGAGCGGGAGGCGTGGCTGTTGCATCATGCCGACGCGGTGACGACGACCACCCCGTATCTCGCGGCGATCCTGAAGGAGCAGGGGAAGCGCATGGATCCGGTTTACGTGTTCCCCAACTGTCTCGACGAGAACGATCCCAAGTGGAACCACGTGCGGGAGCGCAATACCCGGCGGGTGCGGATCGGGTGGGCAGGCGGATCGAGTCACCTGCGCGACCTCAAGTGCCTCGACGGAGTCTTCCCGGCGCTCTACCGGCAGTACGGGGACAAGCTCCTGTTCTTCATCGGCGGGTTCGACACCCGGGGCGAGATCGCATATATTGAGGGGGACTCCCTGCGTTCCCGGCCCTTGGAGGTTCACGAGACTCCGTGGCGCGACATGGTCCACATCCTGTTCGGCGCGGTTCCGCAGTCGGCGCAACGGATTATCGAGACGTTGTCCATTGAGCAGTACGGGTTCATCTACTCGCAGATGGACATCGGGGTGGTCCCGTTGGAGGACCACGAGTTCAACCGGTCCAAGTCGGAGTTGAAGTTGCTGGAGTTCGGGATCTACGGCGTGCCCTTAGTTGTAAGTGCCGTGTTGCCATACACGGATCCGTTGGTGGGCACGGACGTGGTGGACTTCGTGCCGCCCGGCGCATCTCCGGACGTATGGATCGAAGCGTTGACCCCGCTCATTGAGGACCCGGTCTACCGGGACGCCCGGGGCCAGCAACTCCGTGCCTACATTCTCCGGCACTACTCGGCCCACCGGTGGGCGCCGCACCGCTGGGCTCTCTGGCAAGCCGTCGTCGGCCGTGAGACACCGCCCATCCCGCCCACCGTGAGGGAGATCGTCCATGAAGACGCGGATGACTGACGAGGCGAAGGCGGTACCGTATCCACTGGACATCGTGGTCTTATCCTCCGACCCCGGGAAGACGGTACCGATGTCACCGCTCCTGTTCAGCCAGTTGGTCACTCGGGCGGGGGTGCCGGATGATGATATCCCGTTGCCGGTCATCCCGTTAGGCCGTGGTCCCCGATTCTGTGTTATCACGGTTCCCGCGGCCCTGCGGCGGACGGTGCGGGTGGCCGACGCCCTCGGGATCCGGTTCCAGTGCGCCCACGCGGCTCGTGCCGACCAGATGATCACCATCGTCTCGACTCCGGAGGACTGGGTGCTTCTCGCCTACCTGTTGCCGGTACCTGTTGCCGTCTGGTGGCTGAGTTGGGGCGTGAACTGGCTTTTCCTTGACAAGCCCCAGTTATCATCGTTCTTTACAGTGTACCCGGAGGCGGAGAAACTCTACGCGCTGGTGGACGAGGAGACTGCCCTGCGGCAGCACCCGGAAATCTCGGGGAATTGGGAAGATGATGAAAGGGACTCCAACCGAGTGAAAACAAGAATCTCCTCTACTTTTCAAGCACTCGGAGACGTTTCGGAGAGATCACAAAGTTTTGGAGGAGCTATGCTGCGCAAGTACGGAACCGGCAAGCTGACCGGTCCGGTGGACCCCCCGGAGGCGACCGAAGAGCCGTTGTCGTCCGAGGAGGGCGCGGGTGACCACCCCCCGAAACCGGAGGACTCTGAGAGCCGGGCGTCCGAGGAGGACTCCGAGGAGCCGACCGATGCCGGTCACTGACCAGTCACTCGGGAGGGTCCACGGGATCGTTGACGAGATCCCCCGCAAGGCCCCCGCGGTGGCCCGGCTGCTGACCGCTTGCACTGATGAGCTGGCGGCGGCGGGAAAGCTCACCCCGGAGGCCCGTGCGATCCGGGACAAGGTGCTACGCCACGTCTACACGGTAGGCCCCGGTGCCCCCAAGGAGGCCAACGCGTCCACGTTGGAGATGGCCCGGGACGGCTTGCGCGAGCTCGGCCAGACGGTCCTCGACTCCGGGGTCCCGCAGGCCCTGCTCACCTTCGCCGTGACCTACAAGCTCATCGATGGGGTTCTCAAGGCGGGCGACGAGGCCAAGCAGGAGTTCGGTATCTACTGATCACCACGTACCGCGATGATACACGGAGATGGAGATATGACCGGCGACACCGAGACCATTCTGGTCCAGTCCAGCACCCCAGCCTTGGCGGAGGCCAGTGATCTCACCAAGCTCTCCCTTCAGCCGGATTCGGAGGCGGGCGAGTTTCCACCCGGTAAGGTCGAGTGCCGCATCATCGCCTACCTGTTGCGAGGCGTACAGATCAACTTGTACGACTGGGCCTCCATGCGACTGGGCCGGGAGAGTCCGGAGGGGACCGCCTTCAAGGCCGAGATCCGGCGTATCATGCGGGCGGTCCGGAAGCAGTGCTACGACATCGTCTACGACACCGTCCAAGACGACGGCCGTCCCGACGGACGGTTGACCCCGGAGGAGGTGGTCTCGATCATCCGTTACGTCATCCCGGAGGACTCCCGCGAGGGCGGCATCTTCTGGACTCGGTTCATCGATCTGCTCAATTACACCTTCGGCCCCGACGCCGCGGTTGCCCGACGCATCTTCGTGGACAACACCCGGGAGGAGTTCATCCGGCGTCTGCCACAGCTTGTTCGTACCTACGAGGATCACTGGGACGGTGCGGTGGACCACCTGCGGCAACAACAGGAAGTTGAGGACGAGGAGGATACGGTATAGGGCGCGTTACGTTTTACTTTAACGGAACCGTAGCCAAGCGGACCCCTACGTTACTCCATGCTTCTCCCCTATATGCAGTACCCCGCCGATATCTACGGACCGGGTTCGACTCCCGGCGCGCCCACCGGTACAACGCGCATCCGCGGCGATAACAGCGGTAGCTACAAGCGGAGTGATGGAGGTGTATGATGGCACAGACGCAAGTGAACCACATCGAGCATCTGTGCGGGTGTTGTTATCTCGTTCGTCTGCGGGGTGTGACGCAGTTGAAGGAGCTGAACGTGCTGACTCCGGAAGTCTACGCCGCACTGGAACAACTTCGGCTGGCCCTGATCCCATCGGATGCCCCGGTGAGCGCGGCGGCAAAGTCCGCCATGACAGGCGACACGGTGGCGGGGCAGGAAGCGGACGTTAGCCCCCTTGATGAGCCGCAGGAGAAGGAGGCCTTGTCCTATGTCGACACCTATGTGAATGACATTCTTGTTGGGGACGAGGGTGACGTGCTTATCGCCCTGCAGGAGGAGAGCCGCCCGGTGGTCGCCGAGGTGATCTACAAGCTGACTCGCCGCTCCCCGATGCGTGCGATGGCGTTCATTCGGGTGTTCCGCGCGTTTGTCGGGGGTGCCGAAGCCAAACGGAGCGCGCTCGCAGAATGACTACGCTCTGGTACTTCGGCCGTTTCGACGCCCACGCGAAGGAACACATTCTACTCAGCGCTGCGCTGACCTACCTGATCGCCTACGCCAGTTCGCGGCTCGGGTTGTCCCTGCCTGCCACGCTGGGCTGGTCCGCCGGGCTCGCGTTCGCGGCTGGGGTGCTCTGGGAAGTTTTCGACTTTCTCTATTCCCTATCCGATGACCTGTTCCTGTGGCGTGCGGACCATCCGCGGACGGCCCGGTTCCTCGACTCGGTATGGGACCCGAACGGTGCCGACCTCCTCGACCTCCTCTGGGACCTGTGCGGGATATCCGGGGCCTTGGTACTGATTATGATTGTGTTCTTTCGTACCATGTAGCATGTGTGCTATATCGGAGGAGGACTTGGAATGGCGCTTCGACTTGGCGGTGAGCTCGTGCTGGGTCATACATACCATCCCGGCAACGAGGTCACGATCTATTCCGGCGATTGCATGGACCTGTTACGGACTATTCCCGATGGTGCTGCCGGACTGGTCGTTACTTCGCCTCCGTACAATATCGGAAAGGCGTATGAGAAAGCTGCTGTTGACTTAGATACCTATATCAGCGGGCAGGCAATGGTCATCCGGGAGGCCTATCGTATATTAGATCCGCGAGGTAGCATGTGCTGGCAAGTGGGCAACCACGTGGTGAACTCCATCATTGCTCCGTTGGACATTCTACTCTATCCGATCTTTGCGGAGCTGGGACTTCATCTGCGGAATCGAATTGTCTGGCATTACGAGCATGGGTTGCACTGCCGCAAGCGCTTTTCCGGCAGGTACGAAACCATCCTGTGGTTCACTAAGGCCGACCGCGATTACGTCTTCAATCTGGACCCGGTGCGTGTCCCTCAGAAGTACCCGGGAAAGAAGTATTTCAAAGGTCCGAAGGTGGGCCAGTACTCATGCAATCCGCTGGGTAAGAACCCCGGCGATGTATGGACGATTCCGAATGTGAAGCATAATCACGTTGAGAAGACCGACCATCCGTGCCAGTTTCCCGTTGAGCTTGTCGAGCGTCTGATCTTGAGCATGACCGAGGAGAACGCGTTGGTCGTCGATCCCTATATCGGTGCGGGCAGTACGGCCATCGCAGCGCTTCTTCACTCACGGCGAGCGGCAGGCGCGGAAATCGTGCCGAAGTACGCTGCGCTGGCGTGTAACCGCGTGCGCCGTTTTATTCGTGGCGACCTCAAGCTGCGCCGAATGGGCACTCCTGTCTATTCGCCCGGGGGCGAATCGTGACGCTGGTAACCAGACGAATGAACAGTATCCAGCAGTCCGACCCGCGGTGGTTTCGGATATGTTTTAAGACCGAGCTGCCGTACATCGGGGAAGACGCGATGCGTTGCGACCCGCGTGTGACCGATGCGCTGGAGGCGCTCCGGCAGGCGCTGCTCGCGATGGCAGGCGCGTCAGCAGAGGAAGAGGAGACGCCGTGACGGTAACCCGCCCTGCGCTCCGCTACATGGGCGGCAAGTGGCGCATTGCCCCGTGGATCATCTCTCACTTTCCGCCGCACGACCGCTACGTAGAGCCTTTCGGCGGCAGTGCGGCGGTGCTGTTGCGGAAGGAACCGGTGACCGAGGAGGTGTACAACGACCTCGACTCGAACATTGTAAACTTCTTTCGTGTGCTCCGGGATCCGGAGATGGGTGCGGCGTTGCGCCAGCAACTGGAGCTGACGCCGTTCTCGCGGGAGGAGTACTACGCGAGCTTCGAGGGCGACGTATCCGATCCCGTCGAGCGGGCGCGCCGGGTGTTCATTCAGGCGAGCATGAGCTACAACGCGGTCGCTGCGGGGATGGGTAAGGTGTCAGGGTTCCGGTTGAGCGGCAACAAGATGATCGTTGGGTTGGGGAGCGATTGGCGGAACCGCGTCGACGCCCTATCCGCCGTCAGCGACCGGTTGCGCGGGGTGACCATCGAGAACCAGAAGGCGTCCGCGCTGATCGCCGCCTATGACCATCCGGATGCCCTCTTCTACGTTGACCCGCCGTACCCCCGGGATACCCGTGGGCATGTCGAGTATCAGCATGACATGAAATCGGAGGACTCCCACGATACCCTTGCGAAGGTCCTGCACGCCGTCCGCGGGATGGTTGTTCTCTCCGGGTACGCCAGTGCGCTGTATGACAGTCGGTACGGCGACTGGTACCGAGACGAGATCGTTACGGTAGGGGCCTGTGACGGCAAGTCCAAGAGGGGCCGGGAGCGCACCGAGGTGCTCTGGATGAACCCCCGGGCGGCGGAGGCGCTGGAGAACACGCTGTATCCGCTGCTCGGCAAGCGTCCGGGAGCGTGACCGTGTTGTCGTCCGCACTCGTGTGTACGACTTCTATGAGATCCGAGACTTATACGGATGGAGGAGGTGCAGGCGTGGACGTTGAAATCACGTACAATGGCATCACGCGGGATGGCCGTGTGTTCCTGATGGACAGCGGCTACCTTCCAAAGTTGGGGGCCGACGCGGAAGCCCCGCTCGTCTGGGATGAGCACGCCGCCCAGCTTTTCGATACCCCTGAGCAACAGCAGGCGATCACCGGCGGCCACGACGGGATTCAGGGACAGGGGGCGGCCGCCCTTCACTTCATGGAGATCTACCGCCGGGAACCAGTGGCCGTCGTTGGGTTCATCGGTCCATTTCCGGTATATGTTGCCTTTCCCCACGCGTGGCTCGATCCGGTTCCGAGCGGTACAAAGGGCAATTCTCAGGCGATGGCGGTCCATGAGTTCCAGAAGCTGTTAGCCTACCCGGCCCCCTCACCCGGAGAAGTGATTGTTGCGGCGTTCATCCTCCAAGCGTCCGGGGAGACCACGATCCACCATATCGGGATGCCGATGCCGGACGTACTGCACCCCGGGAAGTTGCTCTCTCGCATAATTGTGGAGTGCCCGGAGTGCGGCCCGGCGGATTCTCCGCTCGCTGCTCCCGTGTTGATTGTGGTCTCGTACCACGGGTGCATCATCCAGATCATCTCGGCGGTCTCCTTTGACG
>Ga0136651_10000101_pt1 | contig 39086 bp, 60 predicted proteins | sample Mar14236cmmetaG_FD_94867 | JGI IMG/M metagenome (GOLD analysis project Ga0136651, IMG submission 94867) | Marine hydrothermal vent microbial communities from Guaymas Basin, Gulf of California to study Microbial Dark Matter (Phase II) - Marker... ... | reverse complement strand
TGTCTGGTGGCTCTGGGGGTATATTGAAGACGAAGAAGAAAGAAAGAAACATCCCCGAAGGGGAAGGAAAAGGAGGCGATATTGATGACGCGAATTCTTGTTGATCGTTTCAGCACGTGGATGCTTCCATTTCGGAGCTGCAAAGTAAACTTTGCCCAATTAAACCCAGAAGAGTTCAAACTCGAATTGAAAGCAGGCTACATAAATGCTCTCAACGACCAAAGAACCGCTAATATCATAGAAGCGTTGCTGGGCGAGCCTGTTGAAGTGGGTGTAAGACCAGTAATTTTAACGAGAGCAAATGTGTTTCTTCTGTGTTCGGTCGCTCCGCACGCTAGGATCGTTTCTTCTATGGATGAAGCATATGTGAGATTGTTAGCTAGAGAGGGCAAGGTTGCATTTTGGAAAATCTGGCTGGAGGAATGATAAACATGGAAATTAACATAACACATTACACACCATATGAGACGGTTATGCGTGCTATACGCTTTTCACATGCTTCTTTGGGCAGGCTTGATTCCAAAGAAAACAAGTTGGGGCCTAACGATAAAAAATTGCTTTATCTAGTGATAGAGCAAGGGCATCACAGTGTATTAGAGCATTTCGTGTACACATTCGAAGTTGAAGGGGTTTCAAGAGCTTTTTTGCAAGAATTCGTGCGCCATAGGCATATTTCTTTAACTGTACAGTCTACTAGATTTGCTCTGAAGAAACTTTTAAAAACAAACGCCTTGGATGATCTGTTGGTTGTTCCTTGCACTGATCCCGAAGTGCCTCAGCGTTATTTTGAGCTTTACTATCGTAATATTACAGAGCAGAACTTAAAACAGTTAGAATACATTAAATCCCATATCCAAGAACTACCCAATGACGTCTTGAAATACTTACTTCCAGAAGCCTTTAAAACCGCTTTCGTGGCAACAACAAACGCTCGAGAATTGGGGCATCTCATTGAACTCAGGCATAAAGAAAACGTTTTGTGTGAATTTCGCAGATTTGCAATAGAACTATTTGAAAAACTTTATGAAATTCATCCGGAACTTTGGGAAATGTTGAGGGGATGGTATAAATGGGATTTTTAGGACTATTTGACGAAACAAAACGAGTTTTAGGAATGGTAAAACGTCTTTCAAAAACACGTGAGGAGTATATGTTGAAAGCGTTTGTGGCTGATCTGTTATGGACTTGGAAAAACGATCAAAGGCTCTTGAACGTTACTTGGATTAAACGTGACGGCTTACCATTTTCCGAAGATGTTGCAAAGTGTTATGAAAGCGTAGAAATTCAAAATGTTTATCCAAAATATTTTGCGGTGATTGAAGAGCTCACTAAAAACATCAACATAACCGAATATACGATTCGAGCCCTTATTCGCAAACTACCTGAAGGTAAACCGATCGAGTTGGAAAAATTAAAGCGATCTTGGAAATAATTTTTGACAAAACAAGAAAAATGTGGTATATAATAGACTGGAGGTGAAAGGATGAAACCTGATTTTAAGAAGCTCTGGGAGATGGTAAAGAAGAAATGTGAAGAGTTTGATGAAGACCCCGCGCATGTTATGGCAATAATCTTAGCGGAAAGCGACGGTGATCCTTTGAAAGATTCTGGAGAAGCAAGAGGGTTGATGCAGATTTCGAGGATAGCCTTGAGGGATGTAAACAAGATCTATGGTACGCATTATGTTTATGATGATCTATTTGATCCGAGGGTGAACTTGGAAGTTGGATTGAGATTTTTGAAACTCACAAAACGAAGAATACGCAGGTTGGGATATGAACCCGATATTATTGCAGTCGGTATTGCATGGAATTATGGTTATGGAAACTTAAAGAAATGGTTGCGATTGCCACCTGACAATGCGGTAATTGATGAATTCGTTCCCACCGAAACATGGAAACACTATACCGATGTTGAATGGTATTATCAGCAGCTTAAAAAAGATCCCAGTCTAAGGTGGTTAACAAGAAGGCGGAGGGGAGGCGATGTTGATGAGTAAGTTTGTTTTGTGTTTGCTGATTGCAACTTCTTTTGTTTTTGGGACAGGGCTGTTTGTAATGGGATACGACGATTTTGGGAGAATAATGGATCCGTTTATAGCCGAAAGTTTGGGCGCACCATTTTGGAACAACTGGGAACGTGTGGTTATAAATTGGCAAGATAGTTTTACTCCCGCCTTGCTTTATGCAGCTGATATAACTGGATTTTTGACTTCTTTCAAAACATCAGAGTATGAAGTCGCTTATGCGCTTTTTATGGTGAAACAAGGCAAAGGGCGTTTTGTATATCACGCAGGCTATTCTACAGAAGATGCTCAAAAGCTTTATATTGCCTCTTTACTACTGGCAAATAAAGCTTTCACAACATTTAATTCTGATATAGTATGGGTGGTAGGCATGTGGAATCAAAAATTTTTAGTAAGTTGTGTTTTTGGAATTCAAAATGAATCAAAAGTTTTGCTTGGTGCGTGCGAGGTGGATAACCGATGAGATTGTCTTATCTGATTTCTGAATATCCTTTTACTGCAACGCTTTTGCTTCGAGTTTCGCTTCCTGGAGGGTTTCATTTTACAGTGTTTCCTGCGCTGTCTCAAATAGCCCGCGATGATGAAGTGAATGTGCTAGTATTTCTTTACGGACACATTCAAAGCTCTATTCCTGATTTCGAAATAGTCGATGTTGAATGGCGTGAAAACGAAAGGGAAAGATTTATAGAACTCAAGCATGATGAGGAAGATATGCCGTTCGTGATAGATGTTATGTCAATGAATTCAACAGATACCGAATTGAAAATGGTTTACGAATGGCTGAAGGGCGGAACACAACCGACCATTATTTCGTAAGGAGGGAGCACTATGAGTATGGAATATTATGTGGTTTTTAGACTCCATGACGATCGTGTAAAAATAGTCCGTCTTCCACCTGCTGTCCATTTTGATCTATCGATGTCTGCAGAAGAAATTATCGAACGAACAGACAGAACGTGGCGTGAATTTATAGAGCAATTGGAAATTTTAGAAGATCTTCCTTATATCTATCCAGATGGTCAAGAAAATCACGAACTATCGTTGTTATCGACTTTTTCAGACTTGAGATATTACAGCGCCAAGGATGTAAAAGAAATTCTTGAAAAAATCCCTTTGGAGGCTTGGTTGGCTATCAGCAGGTTATTCGGCGAGTTGGATGAAATTTGCGATGTTTATTGGTTTTATAAGCAAATACCTGAGTCTTACAAGGAAGTTTTCAAAATTACCGAGGATGATATTGAAGTCGTAGATCATTATACGGTGCGCATTTATAGGTGTGAATATGGTGGTTGGGAAGAGTGCAAGTTGCAAGGAGTTGGCATGATATGGACATGAAAAAGCGGCCATTTATAATGTTTGATAATTTGGAAGGTGTGTTGAAGCTCGGAGAAAAAGAGGTTGAATTTAGTCTCAATGGAAATATGATGTTTGATTTAGAAGATCTAGCTTACGCCCTTTGTGTGTTTGTACCTTACGACGAACTTATGGATTGGATTGAATATCTTAAAGAGAAAGCCCAAAGGTGGAAAGAAACTCATAGATGGGGTGAGTAAAATGGCACAAACCTTTCACGATCTTGTACCGTTACTGAAAGAGATAAAATCTATTGCAAAGCGGTTTTATATGTCGTTGTACAAGGTAGTATTGGCAGTGGTTGAGGACAATCTTTTAACTTTCGTGACCTTCAATGGCGCATTAGATGTAGACCTGACGGAAAATGGTATAAAGGTGAAGGTTTTGGATGAGAATGTGTCAACTTTGTTCATTGACACCCAAAAATTAAAAACACTTGATATTCAGTTGCGTTTTTCAAGACGCCTATCAGATAAAACTTGTATCTTCCTCAGCGTCTCTTTGCAATTAGATCACGGTGAATTGACTGTGAGATATATTGTGTCAACCAACCCACCCAATATGGAATGGAAAGAGCTTGATAATCCTGAAGATATTGAGGCTTTGTATAAAACCATTTCTGAGGAACTCTTAAATTTGAGGGATAAGTTATTAGAGGAGGTGAAATGATGATTAAGTTTGCCTTGCCTGATGTTGACTGGCCTCTGGACGAAGAAGATCGCAAATATAGGCTAGAATACGGTGTTAGCCCGACTGACGTTTACGATCTTGATCACTTCTTGGTGATTGTTCTCATCAATGCTCTTGAATTGTTCTTTAAAGAATCTGAAATTATAGAGGGCGCGGAAGGAGAGAACTGTGAGGATTACTTCGAAGAAGTTGCGCGTCATCAATGTGAAGTATATAGAGATTTGCGCAGAGCTCATTCTTTGCTTTTGAGATATTACGAATCTATCTGGGATCACACGCGACGCAAAAGTCCTATGTATAGTGAGATGGCACTAGAAGCATTTCATCTAATTGGAAAACATCTCGGGGAACTATGGCTCTGAGGTGGGAGTATGTGGGGAATCATTTTGAGTATTTATCTTGGAGGCGTTGTTGGAGCTTTTATAGGATTTGTATGGTTTAGTTGGGAAGTCACTAAGTTGTACTGGAAAGAACTCGGATATTGGGTTTATATGGTGCTGAAGAGTTTGATGTGGCCATTTTATGCTCTTAGTTTCTTGATAATAGTTTTTGCTTTGTTTATGCATTGGATTGGGGAGATTATAGAGAACTTTGCAGCATGGTGGGTAAAGACTGTTTTTGATCCTGTACATATTCGCTTGGTTGGCATAGGAACACGTTTTAACAAAAATTCAAAATACCCTCTTGACAAACCTTGAAAAGTGTGGTATATATAATAGTGAAGGTTGTGGTTCCCCCCCGACCGTGAAGGCGGGGGTGGGAGAGGGAATGGGTGGAGGCAACCCGTCGCCTGAGTGCGAGGGGGCGAAAATGACCGTCGGTGGGCCTCAGCGCCCGCCAAAGCCTCCAACCTTTTAGAAAATACTTGGCCAAGATTGGGAGGTGAACAGATGAGTGAAAACAAATGGAAAAAGGGGAGGGGAGAAAGATGATAACTCTGAAAAGAAAGGTGAAAGGCGAGGTTTTGGTTCAAGAAGAGGAGTGAGACCGATGAGTGTGCTTCACACTTTCGTGGACACTATACCAGAACTAGATTTAAGAATACAAGTGGGCTTTTCAGATGCGGCTGATGCATATCTTTTCACTGTACAAGTGGATTACTTCGGGAGCGAAGAATTGTTCGACTATATCAGCGAGACAGAGTTTGATAAAGTGTTGGAGGCTTTTCCTTGGGGTGAGGATACAAGCGTCGACTGGATAGCAGGAAAAGCTTTACTGTTTTTAAAAGAGAATTATAACATCAATCCTGCTATGATTAGATACAACGGCGTAGAGACGGAAGAAGATGATTGGCTCACTATTTATGTGCAGATTTGGGTAGAAAAAGAGCTCTTACAAATCGATAGATTGGATTATGGATATGTGGCTCGCAAGATGCTGGATTGTTTCGTAAAAGTATTTAAAAATTCCAACAAAATTAATCAACAGAACGCAGGGGCGTAGCTCAGCTGGATCGAGCATCGGGTTTCTACCCCGAAGGCTAACGTGGGTTCGAATCCCACCGCCCCTGCCAGAATATAAGGAGGTGTTGGAATGGCTGTGTTTCATTACTTAAATGCAGATGAAATAGAAGATATGTTTTTTGATGTTGAATGGAAGTATGCTTTAGCTAATTCGCTTGCAGAAAAACTTTTAAAAGATGAGAAATTTTATCAGGCTTGTAAACGTTTATATAAAGAAAAACACATCACACCTTTTTATATAATAGAAGCAATGGTAGAACACAAAAGCGAAGATTATTGGGGGGGTTGAAATTCGCAAAACAGTTAAAAGATCGAGAAGAACGAAAACGCGCTGAAATTTCAAAGCTTTTTGAGGAATCAGAATAATGGGAGGTGTTGGGTGTGACGGAATGGGAATATCTTAAAAAGCATGTTTCTGAAGACGAGTGGAAAGTGTATGAAGACTTTATCGGAGTTATTGAAAGAATGAAAGCAATTTTTGATAAACAGCTTCATTCTGGTTTCACTGCGCACTGGTTTGCACCAAAAATAGCCAAGTTGGTTGAAAATCGCCTCTTGAAGATGCCTCTGGCCCCTATTTATCAAGGTGAAGAAGAATGGGAGAAAATTGGCGAAAACAAATATCAAAGCAGACGCTGTTCAGCTCTCTTTAAAGATGGAGATACGGTTTATTATAACAACGCCATAGTTTGGGTTGATGAATCTGGAACTGCTTTTACAGGAGAAGTGAATGGTATAACAAGTCGTCAAAAAGTTAAATACCCATTCTGGCCAAAGACTTTCTATGTAAGAGTTTGCTATGACAAAGATTCTGGTTCATATATCATAGTCGATGTGAACGAGCTTGCTAAAGCGTTACGGTATTACAAACCGTACACAAAAGCCGCAGAACAGCTTTTAAAAAGTATAGATGAGACAGAATAAGGGAGGGGTAAAGAAAATGAAAATAGGTGAGAAGTGGGTTGATGTGCTTGAGATACCTGAAGTAGTATCAAGATTCTTTGACGAATTACCAGACAGAATAAAAGTTTGCCTAATGTATAAAGCCGATAAGCCTGTGCAGCTTAAGGGTGAAGTTTATGAGTGCCATGGATACTATATAGCGAAAGATTTCGGTATGGTAATAACAGATACGGAAACAGTTTATTTACTGGGGCCATACTATTGGGAAATGGCTGGTAAATGGGCAGAAAACAAGGTTTCAGCAAGGGAATTATTTAATGAGATTCTTGAAAGAAGGGAGGAAGAAAAATGAAGTTCCAAATATTATCAGCACACGATAAACACGCTCCTGGGCCTGGTTTCACGTTCCCTGAAGCAGAAAATGCAATGGAAGAGATTTATTTTGAGAAACTTAAAAAGTTTCAAATCGAAAAGAAAGCCTCTCGAAAACCATATTACCCCTTCGAGAAAAACAAATATTTCATTACAATAAACACGTTAGAGGATTTGTTAGAACTGATCAGAGAGGTGGATAACCCAATCATAATCACACCAGAAGGGGAAATTTGGATTTATGACGGTTGGATAGAATAGGGGTGAAATTATGAAGGTTTATTCAAACGTCTTCGAACTTATGCGTGATCTTGGAGCAAAATTGTCTTTAGAATACGAATACCTCATCTCTCTTAAAGCACAAATAGGCGGGCAATTGATGGCTTATAGAAAAAGATATGATCTCACGCAAGAAGATATGGCAAAATATCTTGAAATTGATTTGAAAACCTACCAAGCAATTGAAGAAGGCGAATACGACCTTAAAATAAGCGAAATTGCAAAAATATTTAGCAAATTGGGTTTGCAACCTAGACTGGAATTTGAGCAGAAATATTATCCAGAATTCGTCGATATTAAAGACTATAAAGGTCTGAAAGTTATCAAAATCAAAACTCATTACTTTGCTTACGAAATGAAACCCACCATAGAAGCGTTGCTAAAAGACAAATACCATGGCAAAGTTCTTATAGACCAATCTAAGGCCCAAGAATATGATCCCACGCAACAGTTTATAGAGGCTTATTTTGATGGCAAAGAACTTCAAACGGATAGTTTTCGCTGTGTTCAACTTCCACCTGAGCTAAAAGAAGAGCTGGATAAGCTGTTTGAAAATTCTACCAAGTAATTCTACCAGAATTCTACCAAAGTGGTAGAAAGGAGTGAGAATATAAGTTGGAAGAATATTTTTCCGAACGAAAATAGATATTTTGAAACAGAGAAAGGTATATTGTATTTAGGGGATGCGTTGGAGATTCTAAAAGATTTTCTTGATGAATCAATAGATATAGTGATTACGTCGCCGCCGTATAATGTTGATTTGGGAAACAATAAATATCACAAACGTCCGTATGATTTGTACAACGATAATCGGGAACATCATGAATACATTGCATGGTTGAAAGAAATTTTTGCAGAAACATATCGCCTGCTTCCTAGAGGTGGAAGAGTTTGTATCAATATTGGAGATAGTAAGAATGGCGCCGTTCCCACCAGTAGCGATGTTATCCAATTCATGAAAGAGATAGGTTATATTCCGTACACTCACATAATTTGGGACAAAATGCAAATAAGAAACAGAGCGGCTTGGGGTAGTTTTTGTTCTCCTGCTGCCCCCTCTTTTCCAACACCTTTTGAGCATATTCTTGTGTTTGCCAAAGAAACAAGAAAACTCCAAAAACGAGGAGACAGCGATCTAACAAAAGAAGAGTTTATTGAATTTTCTATTGCGTTATGGAGGTTTCCACCGGAAACACGCCAGAAACAATTTGGACACCCCGCAATGTTTCCTGAAGAACTTCCATATCGTCTTATTAAAATGCTTTCGTGGATCGGAGATACCGTTTTAGATATGTTTGCCGGTGCAGGAACAACATTGGTGGTGGCGGAGAAGCTGAGAAGAAAGTGGATAGGTATCGAACTAAGCCCTGCATATTGTGCGGTAACGAAGAAACGTATTGCAGAATTACAATCAAAACTCTTTTGAGAAGGAGGCGTATAGAATGAATTTTGAATTTTTAAAATACTTACCTTCTTTAAAAGAAAACGAAGGCTTTTATTTTCTGCTGCTTATGCGCAAGAAATGGATTAAATTGTATTACCCCGAAGCAGATTTTCCAGCCAGAGAGATAGTATTAACCCATTTTGTGATAGATTATACAGATTTTAAGAAGGGCGAGAATTATGTCATAAGTAAAATCAATAATCATCTGGCGGTGCTGAATGATAAGTACACCAGAATTAAATCGATCAAAGGCAAACCATATACTGTCAGCGAACTCTTTGAAAGATTTCCAAAAGCGATCTCACTAACCTTTGTTTATGAACCCAGAGATATTGTAAAAGCCACCAAAAGACTTATAAGCGATTATGTTAAAAAACTCATGTATCAGAACTACGATGTCAGTGAATTATTGAAATTTCAAAGCAAATGGAAAAGTTATGTTCATAGCACTGCGAGAAGTGGTAGACCAAAATATGTTATGATAGATATTGATTTTAATGAAAATCTTACTCTTGAACAATTACAGTTTGTCTATGAAAATCTCTATTTTCCTAATATTGTGTATGCTGTCTCTACGCCCTCAAATGGATTGCACATTGTTTTAGAAATTGACAAAACAGTAGAGGAGGAAGTGTTTAAAAAGAAAGAGCGCATCATAAAGACTCTTACCGCTGTATTAGACGCAAAAGAAGTTAAAATCACCACATTTACACAAACTCATGTTCCCTTCCATCCTAATGTTAAAATCTTGAGGAGGTGAAAGTATGATGATAGTTCTCTGGATAGCTTTCTGGGTAGTATTAGCGCTGCGCATGATTATAACTCTGCAGGTTATGAAATATGCTATTTTAAAAACACCAATATGGTCAATAATAGCACAAGATCTTTTTATAACATTCATAGTAGTTCCATTCGGCGTAATAGGACTGCAAATGATATTTAATTTTCCAGTTTTCTCTTACCTAAAAGCACTATATACAGGATACTGGGGCTATCTCTTTATCTGGAATATAATCTCATATAGTGGTGATTGAAGATGAAACAGGTGCTTATGCTTAAATTCAAGTTTGACGCCACAAAAGAGCAAAAGAGGCAATTGTTTGAGACGGCTGAAGCGTATACAGAAGCCGTAAACTTTGTGCTGTCTAAAAACCTGTCTGATAAGACCACTAATGTGAAGAAACTACACCATGCATATTATGTGACTATCAGAGAGCGATTTGGTCTTCCTGCTCAACTTGCTGTGAACGTTAACAGAGACGCCGCTGCGATCTACAAAACCCTTTGGGCTCAGTTCAAAGAGTTGAAACGCAGAAAGCCAGATTCGAAAGCTACTAAGAAATTTTGGGATAAGCCTCCAAAGCGAAAGTCTCTAATCGCCAAATACACGTACAACAGAACTGTATCTTTCAAATTTGCCAACTGGAACGAAATCTACGTTTCCATTTCAACTCTGCAAGGCCGTCTAAAGTGGATACGAATCTACGGTTGGAATAAGCATTATGAGTACCTGCGACAAGGGAAAATCGGTGATCCTATCCTCAGTTATGATCGCTCTTCTAAGACATTCTTTCTCTTGGTTCCTGTAACTCTTGAAATTCAAGAGCGGCGTCCCAAAGAAATCGTCGGAGTCGATGTTGGCGAAAGACATATCATGGCTGTTGCTTCAACAACCGGAAAGAAATATCTTGTCAATCTGCCTGAGGAAGTCAAACGCAGAAAACAACGTTATCACAACCTGCGCTCTGAGCTAATGTCCAAAGGCACCCGCTCTGCTAAGCGAAAACTCCAGAAGCTTAGCAGGCGGGAAAAACGGTTTACCGAGAACGTGCTACACATCGTTTCAAAAACCCTGGTTGAATCCCATCCTCAGGCTAGGTTTGTCTTGGAAGACCTGACTCAGATTCGCTCCAACCGCGTTACGTATCGCGGCAAAGATAAAGAAGCAAGACGGCAAGCTGAGCAATGGCCTTTTGCATCGCTCCAGAAGAAGATCGAATACAAAGCAGCTTTATACTACGGAGTTCAAGCTGTATATGTAGATCCAAGCTATACCTCTCAAACATGTCCTGTGTGCGGGTACGTTTCAAAAAACAACAGACCCAACCATGGAGAAAGATTTGTTTGTCAGAACTGTGGTTACAAAGAGCATGCAGATATAGTTGGAGCGATCAATATCGCACTTCGTGAGCTTTCAAAAACCCAAGAAGAGAATCTAAAGGGGCTGCTTGTCAGCCAGCCTAATGCTCCCGGTCAAACCGGTAGAGCAAGCTCTCCTTCTTTAGGGGGGAGAGTAGCTGACCTTTTAAGAAGGATTGAAAAGTATCTTGACAATTCTCAAGAAATATGGTATAAAAAGTTTGGGAGGTGATTGAAATGGATGAACTTTATCGCGCCCTTGAGGAAATACGGGATAAAATTTCTCACATCGAAAGCCTCTTAGAACACAGCTTTGTTTTCGAGGCTTTCAAAGAAATAGATAAATTAATAATAATGGTTGCAGAATTGAAAGCAATACAGAGCAAATTCTTTAGAGAATGAACTGAGGAGGTGTAAGTATGAAACTAGGAGCTCTAAAACACGTTTATACAAACAACTCTCGTTTGATGGATGAAGACATTTATAAAAAGGAGGGGAGACTATGGAAATAAGAGTAAAGGGTTCTTTTTACAGAGAGTGGAAATATCTTTCTGGAGAATGGAAGGGTGATATTTATATCTTTACAAACATTCGTTTCCCTGGAGGGTATGATGAGGATGCGAGAGAGTATGTGAAAAGAGAAATCCAGCACAGCTTCCGGTCATATCACTGGTCTTATGACCCAGATGATGGATATGATTTGAAAATCGGATTTGAAATGCACCCAGAAACCAAAGAAGAGATAGAAAGATTTTCTCTGGATGAGTTCTTACAAAACCTCGCTGAAGTCGTAAAAAACGCCTTAATAGGATATAAAAGAGAAAAGATAAAAGAAAGTTTAACATTCGAAAAAGAGTTTGTGTTTCAGGGGTTTGATATAACATAGTGTTTACCCTGAAGGAGAAATGGTATGGCTTGTTCAATATGACCCCATTTTTTAAAAGGAGGAATAACTATGAATAAATTTTCAGACTTTAGAGGAGCTAAAATAGTATACTACTTGGTAAAAGAATTAAAAGAAATTTCTGTTAAGAAGCTTATGTATCTCATGTATATCTACGAAACAATCTCTGGAATCGATCTGGATTACAGCTTATATCATTTTGGGCCAAAATCGATTAGAGTGAACTGGTTTATAAACACCGCAAAATCTTTAAATTGGATCGAAGAATACTATGATAAATTTCTCAAGTTAATTCCCCTCTCTCCTGAAATAGAGCCCCCCGAAAAAGAAGATAAAGAAATTCTCGATATCGTTAAACATTATGGAAGATTTTCGACTAGTGAACTTTCTATTATCACGACTGCTCTTTTTATGAAGAGAGAATTTGGCTCTTCTGAGGAGGAAATATTTGAAAGTATCAAATCCCTCAAACCAAATAAAGAACCCTTTTTGATAAGAAAACTAATAGATGAAGCTAATCAAATTATAAGTTTATAAATAAATAATTTCATATCCCAGCCCTCTTATAAGAGGGCTGTTTTATTATATAAACCCGAAATAAACCCGAAATATTTAAGAAAAACCCGAATAATTATATAGAGCCTTATAACTATAACAGGAGCCTCTCATATTATCCCTTTCTCTATACGCCAGTTATATCTCTTATATAACAGCAACTTTACTATATCAGCTTTCTATATCATGAACTGTGTAATATAGAATTCATAAATTCCCTGATGTTATACTATAGTACTCTTCTCGTAGTTATAACTATAATGAAATTTTAATTTTTAAATGTATTTTTTCTGTATCGTATAACATGCAAACTATAAATCTTCTGATGCTATATCTCCGTTTTTCTTATGATAATGGTAACTATATTAGAATTCTAATTCTTAAAAGTTTTAATTTTTAAATGTAATTTTTTTAGTATACCCCCATTCCCTCTCATTCTCTACGTAAAATAAGGGTATAGGGGTAATAGCGTAAAAAACATCTTTTATAGTAACTAACATTTAATGAGGTATAATGTTAGATAAGATAAACTAACATGTTAGATAAGATAACTAATACGTTAGATAAGATAACCTAAAAGTAATGAGATATAAGCTATAATGTCGTAAAATATCTCTTTTACGACACGATATATAATAGTATACGTATGAATATATGAGAGTATAAGTCCCCGATATGAGAGGACTCTGGAATAAGAGGGCCTATAATGGGAGATAAGAGGATATATTGACGATGATATATATATTATATATATCGTCTACAATACCTGCTTTTACAATACCTGCTTTTCTCTAACTGTCTAACTGTTATATAGAAGTATGACAGTTATAGTGTCAAATATACTTGACATGTTAGATATAATAAAGATGTAAAGCATACTTGACATTAGATAGATATAACGATATAGATATATCGATATAGATATAAGAGGGCTAATGATACAAGATGGGATAAAGTATTATAGAGAATAAAATGGGATTAGGGAATCTAATATGAGTGTTAGATAGAATAAACTCAGATTTATATGATATGAGAAATGTTAAATGACTATAAGATATGAGATGGGATAGCATGATATAAGGGATAATAGAGGGTGTTAAATGTGATTAAAGGTTGATAACATATAAATAGCATGATGTTAACATTTCTGTTACTTGACTTTTTATAATGCGTGGTGTATAAAGTATAATGGAAAGTGAGATGAAGGGTCAATGAAAAAAACTTGAAAGGGGGTTTTATGATGGGTGAAAGGACTATGAGGTATGCGATTGAGCTGAAAGAGAGTGAGGTTAGAGTTTTGAGAGCAGCTTATGGAAGCATCCAAAGGGCCATAGAGAAAGCAGTAAGAGAGCTCATAGAGAGCAAACCCGAAATGAGACAACTTGAAGACATCTTGAAAAAAGTAAACGCATAAAACTATATATCTCACAAGTCAGGGCGCCGATAAGGCGCCCTTTAATTTTATCCTCTGATAGTATACAATTGTATACCTGTTAAATAGGATAAAAAAGATCCCGGCATGAGCCGGGATGATGATGATAAGATATAAATAATTATGCCTTAACTAATTCATCTCTCAGAAAGTCAATATCATCTTTTTTCAATTCCGGGACTGGTATAATAATTCCAGTCCCGTTTTTTCGGATAACCTTAATAAACTTCTCTTTATAGTCAAGTGCTATAATATCAGTAAACATCCTCAAGCGTGCTATAATCCTCTCGTATATCTTTCCTTTTCTCTCCCAGCTATACATCACCATTTTATCATCCCCCCTCTTGCGATTGTCAATCCGATTCTATTATACTGATTATGAAAAGTCAATAAAAGAAATGTTAATAGAATGTTACAAAACATAAGGCATATCATATGCCTTATTTTATGCCATATATGTTATCACTCTCAAGGTGAGAGTGCTAATTTTATTATGGTGATTATATCATTGACCATGTAAAACATCTTTTACACAAAAATAATGTTAGAATAATTAAAGCGTAGTTTAAGTAATCTAAACATGGGGTTAAAATGACGTAAGAGATGCGAAAAACGTAATCTTGTATATATAATTTACCTTATGCGATTTAAATTTCCTGATTTTTTACGCAAAAAGCGGGGCTTGAGTGCCCCGCGTGATTTGAGTCGATTGAGTCGATCGCTTCAAGTTTCCTTGATCATGTATTTTAACCATTCTGCGTCTTCTGCATCAAGCCAATAATTTTGCGTTTTCATTATCGAACCGTGTTTTAAACGTATCACGAGCCATCCATCATCGATTGCTATATCTGATATAACATCTCTTATTATGCGCAAAGTATCGATAATTTTCTTTAAACGTTCTTGACGTATTATCTCGGTATTGATATACATCACGCGATCACCTCACTTAATGCATTTTCTATTTCCTCCACCAAATGCCATGGAATGCTAATATCCGCATAATCTGCTCCCCACCATCCTTGAATGAGTCCATCGCGCGTATTGATTTCGATATGCGGGCCACCAGTTGCTACGGTTATTATATAACCTGCAGTCCCGCCGTGTGTTAAGTTTATAATCTTTAAGACTTCTAAAGCGTTTTCTATAACTTCCTGTGTGTTCTCACTCAGTTCATCATAAACTACCTCAAGTTTTTCGATCAGCCTTTCTTTACTCATTAAACTCACCTCCCTTTGAAGTTATACTCATTGCGTAAAATAGAGTTGACCATGTATTATTACGTGAGGCGTCAAGCTCAAGCCACTTTAAGTATTCCTTGCGTTTTGCTTCATTTTGCGCAAGCTCTAACACTTCATGGTATCCGAGACAATCCCCGCGGGGATCTTCACCCGCAGGGTAAAAGTAAAATATGCCATATCGCTTATCTTTATAAACTGCAAGTATTCCATCATCAAAAACTTTTTCTATGCTCATCGTTTTTCACCACCCTTTTTTATGCCTCAAGAGTAAAATATTCTCATCATCTAAGACCACATAAAGTGGGTAGTTTAACTTTTTGACGCGTCTTTTGCTCCAAACTATTTCGGGTATGTTATTTACTATAAGACTTGGCACTTTTCCATCAATTACACGCCATTTATCTTTTTGCAGTTTTTGAAGTAGTTTTTGGCTACTTACGGTTGTGATATGATATACTCCATTAACTCTCTTTAAAACTTCTTTACTTGCTACGTAAAACATACTCTTCACCTCCCTTTAAGTTAAAAGCTTTCCCATGCTTGATAATCGTCGTATAAATATTTCGTATAATTCGAATTATTCACCGTTGAGTTATATCCATAATAGCCATAGTATTTTTCTACGTTCTTTTTCTCGACGTATGTAATATCTGCATTCTCTATCTTGAACGTCATGTCTTCTGTTATGCGCCCTTTGATAACTCCAAGGAATTCACGCATTTCATCTCTAATTGCTTCGCTTGCTATAATCCATTCTTCATCACTTAATTCGTGCATCCAAAGCGGATCAAAGCTTTTTGCGCTTATTATCCAGAATTTATGGGTTGCGGTATTTACTATAAACCAATTCGAATGCGTGAGAAACTTCAAAGCTTCGGGTTTTATGTATCCAATATTTATCAAGTATGCTACGCCTTGAAAGTCTGCCATGCCTTCTATCTCAAAAACGCGTTCGGTGCCATTTTGCATAACTAATATATTTCCACTTATAGCAGGGTGGGTGTGCATTATGCCGTAAGCTCCGCTTGACCTTATTCTTGTGTGATAAAATGCACTCTGCGGTAATTGTATATATTCTATCTCCTCAGGCCATGTAAAGTATTCTACTATACCTGACTTTTTTGATTTATAAGCTGTTTTTTGGGTGGAGGGCATAAACCTTGCTATTGTAAGCCCGTCTACGTATTCTATAGCATTTTCCTTTGCATTTTCGGCTTTTACGTCAAGATCTCCAGTTACGTAAATGAAACCATCCCCGTCACCACCGTTAGATGCTTGGAGCCACATAAGATCCTCGCTTTGCGGTTTAAGCTTACTCCACGCGGCTAACCTACACATACTCAAGCCACCTCCCTCAAAAGTTTTATGCGTGATTTACCACTTAACTCTTTTTCTATGCGATAAACTTCTTTCATATCAACTCCCAACCATGAGAATATATCATTCTCCCAGCGTCTCAACCGTTTTTCACGGTATTTAAGCTCTTTGCGGTCAATGCCAATGTAATAATATTCACCGTAATACACACCTTTTTCTACTTCTTCATCGATATCACCGTAATATATGCGAGGTGCTGCATCTTTACCATCAAAGCGGTAAATTACTTCGTAATTTATCCAGTGATATATACTCTTGCCAAATACGTCAATCTCATCAACATACATATCTTCTGCTCCAATATGCCCAAGGTAGTCATAATAGTCAACTGCAGAAATCAATACAATATCATCAATCAGCAACTCTTTACGTATCTTGCGGCTGAGTGCTATAATGAACTCAGGGCGCTGCAGCCAATATTTATAATCGCGAGTTAAGTGCAAATCGCGTAATGCATCTATTCCTGCCATGTATATCCAGAGTATCGAATTGCGTAATTGCTGCAAATTCTGCGCCGCAGGTAATCGAAATTCGAATGTATCAATCCACGCTGGATGCTCCGCTCTATCACTGCTGACGTCATATACTCCCAAATGAAATGTCGCATAATGAGAACGTGAAACGCCTTCATTACAGTAACTGTTATAACTTCTGCCAAAATACTCCTCTGGTGCATCAGGCGTCTTAACACGTTCTTTGTATTGCTTTGCGGTGGCCATATATAGCCACCACCAAGAAACGTGAAGATGGGTAGAAACTGGAAAATCACGTTTAAAACCTTTAAAACGTTTAAACCAGTAAATTGCTTCGATTTGCTGCTTTGTGTAGGGTGAAAGTGGAATTTTAAACTCTGCTTCAACTGACGCATCATAATATGAGGTGTGTTTTAATACATCTCTGAGCATAATATGCTGCAAGCGCGTTCCAACTTCAAACTCTATTCCTACGTATTCTGCTACGTCTACGTCAAGAACGTGGCCGTAGTCGCTGTCTGTATGGTAACGTGGATAGATAGGAACCAAGTTATTATTGTCTCCGACGTAATATACGCCTCCAAAATATTTTGGATCTACTGCTATGGGCACGTAGTCTGAGTTTAATGCACGCAACACCACTTTGCCGTCAATTATATCGGGTTTTTCAATTGTGTTGATAATGTTGGTTACACTAATATAGTATTCTTCCTCAAGGATTCTTTCTACGTCTTCTGTAAAATTCGTATCCCAATACTCTTTTAACACCTCTACTGCTGCACGCTCCACTTCAATACGAATCATGCCAAACACCTCCCTTTACGTTTTTGTTCACCATAAACGTAAAGCGCTCCATAAACGCTGGAGCGCGTTTTCATTGCGATATACACTTTTTACGCCATCCTCACCAATAACGCTGATCATGATTATTACTTCATCTTCTGCTATCGACCTATATATGCGTTCAAGTTGTCCTTTATGATCTACTACGTTTTCGACTTTAACTAATCCCTTATCCATTAGTTTACGTAAAATATTCAAAAATCGCTTTTTGCGCATAATAAACCCCTCCTCTTATCCTTTATTATCTTATAGAATCCTCACCCTCATTATACTGATTTCATGTTACGATTCAAGCATCGTGAGTTTACAATTCTGTTAACGATTTCGATTTTTCTCTTATAGACTCAGATTTTAAATTTTATGTTAATCTTGACTAACTCGAGTTTTTGAGTATGTAGAAAGTAGACGCCCAAAAAAGAGAAAAACGCCCTTATCTTTACGCATTTCGCACACGAGATATAAAATGCGTAAACAGCGGAGCATACGCATGCTCATGGGTGTGGTGTGGAGTAAAGAACGGAAGGAGTAAGAAAAAGCGCAAAAGACGTAAAAGGGAGTTAGAATGGACGGGAGAAATCTTTTTTTATAAATATAGCTATTTAAATTTACCTTAAGGCAAAAATAATTCCCGATTTTTCGGGATTTTGTTCGCACGCGCGCAATTTACTGTCGCGAGAGAGAGTTTCAGGCTTGTTTTGCTTGCAATCTCAGGACTTTGTGAAATTTTGCTTTGCGAGATTATAAGCAATGATTTTTAAATTCTCATATCATTGACTTTGTGAAATGGAATAAAATATTTCTTCTTATAGAGCTGAATTAAACCTTGTGATTTACCAGAGGCTCATAGAGGCATTTTCACAAAGCGGGGTATATGATTATACCCCTAAGGGTGAGATCGTGCGAATATGAGCCTCTCAACCCCCAATTAGGCGGTGTCTGAGAATGCCCGAGATACGATTTTGGGGTATTCAAGATACCCCTTATGTTATATTTTATTTCACAATGTTTGTTAACATTCTTGCAACATTCTGTTTATTGATTTTTCATAAAGAAGGTGGTATATATAGAAGCGGAAAGCAAAAATCAGCGAGGAGGTGAACGGCATGGCGAGAAGTGAATTTTATGAAAACCTTTTGGCTGATATGCTTGACTGCGGGACAAAAGATGTAGAACTGCTTGGAAATTTAGTTGAAATAGCTAATAAATTTAATGCAGAATGGATTGAGGACTGGAAAGATCTCGGAGGGGATTTGGATGTTAATTTGCTGTATTACGTCATTGGTAGAGCAATACTCAGGGAAGCGTTAGATGAGCTTGAAACACCAGATGATATTTGGGAAACCGCTATGGAATATTTTGATGAAAATGTATGGACTAATTATATCGATACCAACTTGCCATTTATAATGCCTTTGCTGTGGGAGAGTTGGACTACACGAAAAGAAGCACTTGGTATTATAAAACGTGAATTGATTGAAACACTTGAATTGGAAGAGGAAATAGCAGAACGGTTTAAAGAGTGAAAGGAGGTGGGTTTGATGAGGATTAACCGCTTTCCAAAGATGATGCTGTTATGGAAAGCAAAATTTGAAAAGGACGGACTTGACGCAGAAACCGCGCTCGCTTTTGGATGGGCTGCTGCAGTACAGTTTGCTATAGTTAAAAATCGTGCTCCGGTTGGCACCAAACGCAAAAAGAACAGCAATAACACAGGTTATAGCAGACCCACTCAAGATACATGGAAATTTTATCCTGTTAAGGAACTCCCAATGAAAGGAATTTACTTTAAGAGACAAAAAGACGGAATTTACGTTAAAATCGGAAACAAAGTCGAAAACGCAACTAAGAAGGCTCACCATCAACTCAACACCAAATTTCCAAAACGTGATTTTCTCAGGGTATATTTCTCTACAGCCAAAGCTATAGTCGGCGCCATCAGCGACTGGCACAGAGGATGGTATAAGACATGGAAAAAAGTTAGAGATGCGGACTGGGCAACACTTGAAGTATATCAAAATATACAAATGTGAATTAAGTATGTTAAAATCAGAAAGGAGGGAATAATATGTTACCAGCTGGTATTTTAGAGAAAATACATAAAATTTCAGTCTACGCGCCTTCTAAAGCGGTTGACATCGAAGAAAGTCGCGATGAAGTGCTTGTGATCGTAGAGATATCAGGGGCTAATGTAATTTTGAATATAGATAGAGATTCAAAAGAAGTATACTCAATAGGAATACATATCGTGCGCGATTCTGAAAAGTCTTCAAGCGCGGTAGACGAAATAGGGGTTTTTCTTAAAAAACTTGAAAAGGAGGGGATAATATGATATTGGAAAATCAGCTTAAAATCGTGCTTGGTGTGTCAGTTGACTATCCAAGCTATGAAATAAACATCCTATATGGAGAACATAACAGCGTGGTGGTTGAAGGACTTATAGTAGCAAAATATAAATCGCCGTATTTTGGAATAGTTTACACAAAAGCAGAAGAGATGGCAAACACTTATGTAGCTGACAGTGTTATGGAGGACATTTTAAACGTGATTAAAAACTTTGATATAGCTGGTGGCTATATTGAGATCTTCCATGAAGGTGAATCGATATACAAAGAAAGTTGGTCGGGAGATATTCCGGGATATGTGATAGATGAAGTAACATATATCATTGAGAACTATACGCCACAGGAGGTGGAAGACGATGTTGACATGTGAAGAACAACTGAAACATCTTAAAGCACGCTACAGACAGCTTTTGCGTGAGTATGAAGAATTAGAAGAACAAAACGCACTAAAAGAGCAAGCTATCAACATGCTGCTGAACACAATTGAGGAGTTGACGGCATATATTGAAGAGCTTGGGGTGGAACCACCCGAGTTGGAAACAGGGTTAAAAACGCTTGCAATGCGCATAGTACCGGACGACGCGTTTGATGAATTTGAAAAAGCGGTTAAAGTTTTACACTTTGAGGCTATTAAGAGTGCCTTTCCTAACAAAAAGCACTACGTTGAATTACAAAATGCAATTTACTGGGATATTGTTAGAAATTTAGAAGACATAAAAGGCGCAATAAAACCTACAGCGCATACTATAAGGCAATGGGCAAGAGTAATAGCAGATAATTGGGATTTGATTACTGCTGGCCTTATGACACCAATAATAATTTACGAAGCGTTATAAAGTTTCCAAAAGGGAGGGATGTTTATGGCAGAAATCCAGCGATATGAGGATAAGGGATCAATCGTTATGGATTATATTCAAAAACGTGATGGGTATTATATCGTAGAAAACCAAAAAGTACCTAACGCCGCTGCGGTTATAAAACAAGGCGTAGATAGAGGCATTTCAACATACGTTGTATATCACCACGCAGATGAAAAAGGGGTTGAAGTGGTAGTAAAGGCACGCACGAGGGATGGAGTGGAAGCGGAAGAATGGGTTAGGTTAGAATACGTAACCGAAGCATATAAAACTTTCCTGCAGAAAATGCTTAAAAAGATCAAGAGGAAGGAGATAACGCGAGAAGAGGTTATGAGCACAGGCACTATTGATTCACCATGGGGCAAAATTCCAGCTTTCCCAACACCTGATTTACAACTGGAGTATATTAACCATCTTATCAGGATGTATTCCTTCCTACCGCGAATTGCAGTGACCAAAGCAAAGAACAGAGCTATACTGCAATTACTTGGAAGAGAGTTCAGAGAGCAAGAAGAAATTGAACACGAAGAAATGGAAATCAAAGAAGTCAATCAACAGATTCAAGAAGAACAGACCCCAGCAGTCTCAGAGAATCAACTTAAATACATCCATGCCCTTATAAACGATTGGGCTAAAAGAGCTGATGTTAACCCTGAGGTGTTAAAACAACAGATCAAGAAGCAAATTGGAGTGGAATCTCTCAAAGAGATTGACAGAAATCAAGCCTCACAACTTATAGAAGCACTCAAAAAGAAGATCCAAAGTCTTAAAACCGAAACAGAAGAGGAAGTGATAGAATGAGTGTATTGCTGATAAAAATGGAATGTTTAGCAGGAACTACCATCGATGAATGTGCAAAAGAAATGTTGAAGATGAAAGAAAAATTAGGCTGCGATGTTGAAGTTAAATTTAATGGAGTGCTACTAACAACGATTGGCAAGACTAATTATTCCGAAATAGTAGAAGACTATTACGAAGAACTCGAAGCTCTTAAGGAATTGAGAAGGGGGTGGGATGAATGATTATAAGTAAGCTTGAACAGAAAATTTTAGAAACCATAAATGAATATTTCAATCCTTCTTACATTGATTTTAACGATGAAAAACACACCATAACCTTTCCCATCGATGAAACCAAAGGAATAAAGTTGGAAATGGGGTTTCTTGAGGGAAACCTTTATGAAGCTCATTTGATCTTCCAATGGGAGAGCTTTAATGATATTGACGACTGGGCTTATCACAACTCTAAAAAACTCCAGAATTTCTTGAATAAAATTTCAAAAATTCTAAAGGAGGCGAGAGGATGATCGAAATACTTGAGAGAAATAAATCGACATTTATACCATTTGATAAGATAATTGAGATCACTGTGGATGAACAGCGCAAAGCACTATATATCTATCTTGGCAACTTTGATGAGGTAGAAACTATCAAATTTAACAATCCTGCAACTGTACGTAAAGTGCTGCAAGCTTTCAGAAGATACGGTTTTGAAAAAGGGGTGAGATATAAAATTCTGGTCGGTGGAAAGGAAGATATTAGAGTGCTCCATCATGAAACAGGCGAAGCATGGTGATTAACGTAGATTATCCCTAAAAACACCATTATTTCTCGTTTATTTGAACTTATACACCGAAAGGAGGATGCCAATGAAGAAGTTATTCGTGCTTTTGGGAGTAGGAATTATAGTCTTAAGTTTTGCATGGAATAGCGATCAAATTACTAATTTACTTGTGCATTATAAAATTCCATTCAATCGTGCTCAAGCTATAGCTGAGGCAATCATCGAGGAGCACACACAATACTGTAAAGAAATTGACCCACTAATAGTATTGGCTATTATGAAAGCCGAGAGTGATTTTAGAAATCTGGTGGGAGATGGAGGAAAGGCAATTGGATATATGCAACTGCATGCGGTAGCAACTTGGTATGTAGCAAATTTCTACCCTTCCATACGCTCTTTCTTAATAAGAATAAAGCATCATTCTGAGCTTATTAAATTTCCAGTTATGCAAATCCGCATTGGATACCGCTATCTATGTCTATTGTATAAATTTGTGTGTGAAGGTGATCTGGTATGTGCTATCAAAAGATTCAACGGGGATGATGGATGGGAATACTATATGAGGGTTCTCAAGGCGCAACAGAAGATACTGGAGGTGATACAATAAAAATAAAAATCGAATGGCTCTGTATGGATCTTTATTCGGCGGTTGAAAGGATCTCAGAGTTTCCAAGCTGGAGGCAAGGAATAGCCTCCAGCACCCTTATCAAGAAAGCACAAGATGCATTTGAAAAGTGTTTCGAACGCATGATAGCAAAAGCTATGCATAAAGTGCACGAAAGAAAAAGAGTTGTGATAAACTTATTATTATATCACATAGATGTATCGAAAGTAAGATTGGGCACAAAACATTATAATGTATATGTGAAACCATTAGTCAAATACGGGTATGAAGAATATTTTCCAAAACTTGATGAAAGTTTAGCAGATAATGAAATTTACTTTCCAAAAGAGTGTTTCCAATTAAGAGAATTTGGTTGGTGGCGGGCTTACTTCACAGATGAACCCGACTTTGTAAGAGAAATGGCAGCTGACATCCTTAAACTCCAGAAAAAGAAACTTAAGAATAGCAAATTAGCCGACACAGCCGATCCCTAGTGGACGAGACCCCAGGGGACTGTGTCGGCAGGCATTTGAGTACCTCAAAACGATTTTACTATGTTTATAATCACCGTACTGTCTTCAACAGCCTCAATCTTGATAGATGCCACGTTTTTAGGGGTTATTTCGTGCAGCAGTTGAGCGTTATTTAAAATTATTTTATCATCATCACTTTCATTGAAGTAAACATAGACCTTTCCAATGACATGGATATGCAATGTAGCTTGTTCTGCCATATCACCCCAAGGAATTGTGTAGACAGCTGTGTCCGTGGCGGCAAGAGCCACCTCATCGGAAAGCAGAGTGTTTTTGGGAAGCGGTGTATTATCTATCAATGCTAGATTTTCTATATTCACATAATGATCAAGCACAACTTCTTTGCCTGGTTTTATTATCTCACCTTTTAAGAGAATATCCTTGGTACCTATGTTTTTATACCTCGGCATATTATTCCTCCTTCCAAAATTTATAAATGCCCGCCCCTCAGGCATTGAGCGCATCAGCATTGAGGGGCGGGGAGTATAGTTAAAGTTCCATGGATATAGAAGTGCTGATGCGCTTATCTTTTCCATCCAGCGTTATCAAAACCGTTCCAGTTGCAGAAGGTCTGAAAGCTTGTCTCGCTGCATATTCTTCATACCCCAACCATGCTGGTATCGTTATCAACATAGAAGAAACTTTTCTAAGTTTTTTATTGTACTTATCCACAGTTAGCCTTGCTAAATGCACTACAGAAGGTTGATGTGTATGCCCTGTTAGATATAAATCAGCGTCGGGTATGACTTCTAAAATTCGAGCGTTTCCGTTTATCTTTCCTCCGATGGTTCTAGCACCTGTTGAACCGTGATAAAGCACTATAATATAATTTGATCTTCCTCTGCTGCCTCTTCCTTGACCTGTTCCTACAGCCAAATCAAGAACCAACACGTGCGGTGAATAAGGAATTTCAAGAAAATCGCACCACTCAGCAACAGGTCTGACTCCTATTCTCTTAGATAATCTTTCCTCGTGATTTCCATCAATAACTCCTAAAATCCGATCTTTGTGTTTTATTAACAATTCTTTAAAAGCGTATAGTTGCTCATCAGGCGCCGCAGTTGCATGATAAACATCTCCCAGAGAGTCTCGCAGAGCTAAATCAATCATATCACCTAAAAGAACTATGTATGTGTCGTTATCCAAATTCTCTAGAATCTGCTTTAGTTTAGAAAACATATTCGTTGGTGAGCCTAAATGTACATCTCCTATAGGCAAAAGTTTTATAAAAGGTTTCTTAATCCAGAGGTGTGCATAACCAGCGCTAATTACCTCGTCTTCCAGTTGAAACTTAGAGAAAGCCAATCTCTCAACCATAAGACGCCCCCTTTACGCAATCTGAATAAAATGCTCCGCAAGATCGTCAGGTGTTACAAATTCCGCCTTCGGTTCAATTATTATACCGCATTGCTCATACATTCGCGCAACTAATTCAGAGCATATCATAGCTTCTGGGTTATCATAAGGCAGTTTTGACTCCACCATTCTCTCTAAAGGTTCAAAACCAAAAGACAAAATCTCAGGCAGAGCGTTCAAAAGAAGACTCACAAAATCGTAAGGTTTGTTGAAGTATTTCCTGACATTTGCAGCGAAGCACTCCCGAATACGTTTTGCCTCTTCAGTTTTATTCAAGAGTTTTGGGTGTCGGTAAACATCAAAGTTTTTGAAAACACTAAGAGGATAACTGATCAGATGTACGCCATTAGTCCAAGCTGCTAAGACATACCCGCCACCTACGTAAAGTTCAGCATGGATGTAATTGTGATGTTCTAACGCAGCTAACGTATCGGCAACTTTTTTGCCAAATTTTTCCTTAACCCAAGTATAAATTCCCACAGCTTTATCTTTGGGTAAGAGTAACACATCCCCCAATTCATACTCTACCATTTCAATCATAATCATCGCCTCACTTTTGCATAAGCTTTTTCAAAACTTCAATATTTGCTTTGATTTCGGTTATGTGTTTTGCCACTTCTTGATTATCAGGAGTTTCGGCAACTATAGCCGTTCCGATCTCAAGCAACTTAACCCCTATAAGATTTTCAACTTTGTTTCTAACTTTGGAGTCTTTTGTGAGTTTAGAGAGTGTTTTTGCAAGAAAAGTTGCCACGGAAGCAGGTTTTATCAAAGCTAAAATCCAAGCAAAAAGTGGTGGAAGCAGAAAACCTACCAACAAAGCTATCCACTCGTTCATAAATTCACCTCCCTTATAGAATTGGTAATTTGGGCGGCACACTAAATGGCCTTTTCGCTTGATAAAGCTGTTGGATGTAACTTTCATCCCAGATTAAATGACCGTTTTCGTCTTTAGCTTTGCCGATGTAGAGGTTGGAAAATAAACTGGTACACGGCTCAGCAGAATTTCCTATCCAATCCGCCAACAACAAACCTGTTGTTGGCATTGCAAGAGCTGAAACATTTTTTATCATTTGCAATATCTGTTCACCATCATAATATAAAGTAAAAACATCACCTACTTTTGTTAAAACTATAAAATGCCACTTATTGAAGAAATCGTTTACATCTAATGGCACTGCTGTATGAAAAACGGAAGAACCATCCCAAACATTCAACCACAACTCGTTTGTACCTTTATTTTTGCCCCACCAAATATAGAGATTTCCTGAAGTTGGCTCACCCAAACTGTCTATGTTATAACCATTTAAATCACCAATATGAGTTCCGATTGGTTTTTTCCAATATGCTATTACCCAGTCATCAGCGGGAGGATTGAAGCCCAAACTATTAGAAGGTATATGTAGTTTTCCTCTTGGTCTACTCCCATCCACAAATGATGTGGCGAAGGGTTTGACTTCTAATTGGGGGTGGTGAATATAACCTGATACACCCTTGCCATTATTCGCTTTATAAGCCCAGTAAAAATCCCAAACGAATTTAATGTATCTTGCGTCAGTTGGTAGAGTATAAGTAATTTTTACATCATACCACTTATCCAGCAATTGTTCTGGATGACCACTATGATTTGTGCGGATACCATTGATCTTTATGTGAAGACCATTTGAACCTTCCCAAAAATCAAGTGAAGCATCGCCGTAGATTTGTATATCATCTGTATCTTTGTTCCAAGCTGTAAAATCAGTTCCATTCTCTGAATAAAACAACCTAACAAACCATAAATAACCTTTATGTTTCCAAGAAACAGTTATTTTTGTGCCAGCTGAATAAACCTGACCTAAATCTATGGATTGAGTGTAAATACGATATACAGTTAGATTGTCCCCCCCTATGTAAGCTCGTTGGCTTTCATCCCAACAGTCTTCCCATGTTTTCCCCGAAGCAAGCGCGTACGGATAAAATGTCGACTGATCACTATCAAAGTTCCACGCATCAGAGCCAAAATAATTTGTTGTCCATTCCTCCACAGCAAAACTTCTAACACCAGAAAACGGCACGTCATCATCTCTGATCGTAACACAAAGAGAACCATCATCATTATATATGAGACCGTAATTAGTTTTATGCAGCGCCATTAGTTATCACCTTCACTTAATGAAATCTCCTTTGGAAGTTCAAAGTTTGCTAAAGTAGTTAACTCTTCTAAAGTAGGGATAGATTGCTCGTAAAGTGTTTTTAAGATTGACTCTAAATTTGGTTTTAAATATAGCGGGAGTTCTATCTCATCGATAACTTCTTCATATTGCCAAGCTGGGAGTTCTTTTGGAGCTTCTTCGCCTGTTTCGGGATCAACTTCCTCCACAGTTTGGGTGGTTTCTTTAAATGCATATCTGAAAGCATATCTTACTCTGCACTTACCTCTTTTTATGTCGTCTAAAACGTTCAAAATTGCTATCTCTGTTGGTTTATCTCCTGTAGTAATGACCACTTGTTTCACCTCCCCGATAAACTCTTAATTATCTGAGTGTTGCCCCTGTTTAAAGTTATTACATCTATAAAATCGGGATCTATGGCATTTTCAAGATAGTGTAGCGCTGCTTCGGGCAACGTCTCACCGCAAGTGTAAATGTCTATTTCGGCATAATTGTACTCAGGCCATGTGTGAATTGAAAGATGTGATTCTGCAACTATAACCATTACTGAAACTCCACCGTTATCAAAATAATGATATTCGCTTTCGAGGGGTGTTGCGTTGGCTTTTATCGCTGCCATCCATAACAGCTTTAAAAGACGGGCTGGGTCTGTTAGAAGGTCTTCGCGCTGACAATTGTAAAACGAAGCTATTAAATGCCTCCCTAAGTATTTCTCCCCAATTTAGGTCACCTCACTAATGTTGCAATGATTTGAATAATAATAGGAATCATTACACTTGCTGTTATTGCTATCCCCCACAATGTCCAAACTTTCTTTCCTAAAGAATCAGTTTTGGTTTCCAGCGCTGTATAATCTTCTCTTAATTCGGCCAAACCATGTGCGTGGTGTTCTAAGGTAGCTGATTGGCGGCCATTTTCGGCAATTCTTTCCTCAAGTTGGGAACGAATATATTCAATGTCATCTTTGAGCCCCATCACTTCTTCTGAGAGGTATTTTATAGCGGTCTCAATACCCGCAAGCCTTTCAACCACATCCTGTTCAAATTCTCTGTGCTCCATGTTTTGGCCTCCTCTCTAGATTATTTTTTGCGCGCTTTTATCAATATCCCATCTTCTGTTTTAGTGTAATCTATTATAACATAATCAGGATAAGTTTGCTTAAAAATATCTAACGCTTTCTCTGTGTCTAACTCAAAAACTTTCACTATGATAACTCCCTGTTTGCTTGCGTTTTGCCACTGCAGGATAACCTTGTCGCTCTGTTGATCTTGAGGAAAGAAAATATAAAGCGCTCCACCGATAATCAAAGCACCAATCAAAACCCACATCCAGAAATCTTTCATCCATTCCACAACACCACCTCCTTAATACTGAATGAAAGCATATTTTATACTAGCTCCTGCAGGGACTGAAATAAAATAGCGTGGCAATGTGACTTGTTCTTCAGTATTCCGAAGTGTTAAAACATCATCAAGATCAATTGAATAAGTGGAACCACCTACAGTTACATGTAACAGGTTTCGATACAAATCTATAGAAGCATCGAGAGGTGTTCCAATATCCCATGTGATACTCTGGATAGAGGTGGTAGTATTGCCTTGTTTAACTAAAACATCGGTTGAATCAAAAATCAAGTGCACATAACCCAGCGAAAAGAACAAATCAATATACGCTTCGCCGTTTGTATCACTCAATCTTATAAAACGCGCTCCAAATATTTTTGCTTGATAAGGCACGAAAATCCTCGCGTAATCGGAAACAGGGCACAGGCCGTTGGAGTCAAAAATCAGGTTTTTTGATGTGGTTTCAACTGGATGAAATTGAGCAAGATAAATACCATCACCCAATAAGACAGAAGAATCGGCTTTTACCAAGTAAGTATAAGCACCGTCCCCTAAGGACATCCATAGATGTTTTCCATCCCATTCAAACCATTTATTTGTATGCCATTTAGCAGGGCGTGCTTCAATTTCCCATGTTTCAGGATCGATTAGAACATAATACAACGCCCCGTATGCCGTGTAGAGGAGTTTGTTTTGATAAACTGTCATATCCCCGTGCCCTGAGAGCACGAATATTTCATCACCATAAGGCAACTCAAATTGATCTATCAAATTAAATGACGTATCCATCACGTAAATGATGTTGCCTTCGGCAACGCTTGAATGCCCGTAAATTTTTCCTTTATAATAGACCATTCCGATACAGGAGAAACTGTTTTCGTGTTTTATAAACTCAGGAGTGTTTAAATCAGTATCAATTCGATAAATATACATCTCCGTAAAGGGGTCGGTGCTTAAAACATAATAGATATATCCATCTAAATAAAGCATAGCTGTCGGTACGGCGTAGGTAACCGAATCTTCAACTATAGTGACTTCTTTTTGAGTGTCCAAGATTATATCCTCGTTCTGATCGAGGTGAAATTTAAAAATATAACCTTTGTCATTAGTCATGTTGTAGGCGGATGCATAGAATGTATCATCTATTTTTATGAGAGTTTGTATCTGAAAATCCGAATTTAAGAAAGAAACAGGAATGGTTTTAAGGCTATGTGGTGCCCCATTTGAAAAATCCCAATGCACAAACGAATGTGTAGGAAGTGCTAGAGGTTTCTCTGAGATTTTACTCCAATTTATTGTGCGCGGTGTATAAAACATTACCTCGCCTCCCTAAGAACAGCAAGCCAAATATTACTGTCCGTTATAGCCTCTATAACCACCTTTCTTACCATATTAGCACTGATGCGATGTACTATATTGCAGTCCTTAAATTGTGCAGTTTCATTTCCATTGTAATGGAGTTTGATCTCACCATCAACTGCTAAGAATAAAACACCGATTTCGTCATCGCCCCAATTGATAATTATTTCTTGTACATCTCCGGCGTTTATAGCTCCTGTGAAATGAGCTAGCACCACGCGAGTGCTGGGAGAATCGTTTAGTAATATTACATCATCGGAATAAATATATTCAGTGGTTTCGAATTCTTCATCTCTTGCCCTTGTTACACCATCATAATAAAAGTAATCGCTCAAAACACGATATCTAGGCATAAACCAACCTCCTTTCACAAAAAGTGTCATTTCTCTGGTCTCCCTTCTGCTGAATACGTCGAAATCCCAGAGCAAACAGAACTTTTTCCGTGGCTTTTGGATCGACTATGGGAATATAACTCACTCTTTCACATCTATCATTTCAAGAGCCACGAATTCAGTGTTTTCTATCTCCTCTTATGTTTCTTCTAATACCAGCTCAAGCACCTCTTTCAAGTTTTTTCTCACTTCCTCTATCGAGTTTCCCCACCGTATGAACTCCTGGAATGCTTGGAACGATTCCAATGTATTGCTTTGTATCAGGATCATATTCAATAATAGCTGTAAACATTCTCTTCATAGATTTTCACCTCTCAATAATTAATTGTCCCAGTTGCAACCGCCAGATTTCCTGATTTATCAATAGCTTCGAGTTGCCACAGCCAAGTGCCTTTGTGCGGCAACGTATAGGTAGCTTTCCACGAACGTTCAGAAAGGAAATAAGTCAAATCCACTGTTATCACATTCGGCACAGGGATATCATCTTTCAATTTTAACGTAACGTTTCTAACTCCCGAAGGGACATCGCGCACCTTAACCTCCACCGACGAATAATTCACAGCAATCTCGTTGATCTGTGGAGGTGTATTATCGTTATCTCGCTTAGTGCTAACAATTCCTGTGTAAAAACAGCATTCCTGATCGTTGTTCAGGCAATGTAGGCTTAGATAATAAGTATCACCTGGGTTAAGATCTGTTGCTGTTATCAAAGTTGTTGCCGGGAATGTTGTGTTTTCTTCCAATTCTGATTTATCAATGGTTAAGGGCTTCGTTGATAATCTCAAACGGAGCTGGCTACACTCTGAAACCTCTGTACCAAATTCGATTGTAAAATAATTATAGAAACTCGTTACATTTAGAGAAATTTCAGGGCATGATTGTTGCATGCACCCCGCTATAATTAATAAAACAAGCATGACTATAACGATTTTAAAAAGGTGCCTCATCATTTTATTTCCCCCTCATTTTTAAATCACATGTATTATACAAGAACTTTGAATAATTTTTAATTCCCAGCTCCAGTTAACGTAAGTGTTCCCGCGATCGCAGAAAAGCCATAGTTCAAAAATCACCTCATCGTCATCGTCAGGATGTTCATAATCCCAAAGATTAAAACTCCATGTCGCAGAAACGCTCTGTGAAGTTGCGGTAGAAAAAGTCTTTGTTAAGTTGTACATATAAAATATCTTCACAATAGCCTGAGTTTTACCACTTCCTGAAGTTTCATGCGCATTCACAGATATTTCAAAAATAGGAATATTTTTGTAGCATTTTTGCGCTCCTTTTCCCGTTGTAATAGTTATAGGCCTGAGAACATATAGCGTATAATGATCCACACACAAGTCACCAGCACTCGAGAAATACTTTGTTTGGTTAGTGTGAGAAAAGAAGGTTTTGTATTCATCTAGAGAAATTATAGCCGCTTTATGAAGGTCTAAATAATCTGTATCTATCTCACCCTCTACATGTAGATTTGAGCCATTAAGCAAAATGCCGTCTCCGCCGTCTGGCAATACTCCTTTTCCTATCTTTACTATTCCGGATCCCACAATGAGCTGATCCTGATTAAGATCAAATTTCGTTGTTTCGCTACTACCCTTGATGATTCCTGCGGTGATTGTTCCTGCATTGGCTGTTATGGCTGATAGTTCTGAAACGTCTAATTTATCCGCAGTGATCGTATTTGCCGCTATATGATTTCCATACACCTTATCCGCTGCGAGGAGATCCGCAACGACACTCCCTTCTGGCGCGTTTTCGGGCAACAATGTAATAGATGGATGCAAATTAGCTTCTGTATAACCCTTTGGAGTTATTCCATATAATTCGTCAACGAGCGAGTTAGTCCAATATGCAATAGCACCCTCAGGAACGGAAAAAGCACTTCTAAAAGCCAACTTTTCAAAAGTAATAGTGCCAGCTTCAATCCTATCAGCACTAAGATATCCAGTAGTGATCAATCCAGCATCCAATTCAGAAATCCAAGCGCTGTCTATATAGCCGTTGTGCATAATGCAGTTTTTGATAGCGGCATAATCATAATAGTTCTCGTCATCAATTTTTGCTGTAGACGCGCTAACCACATCCGACCACTCTGATTGATTGCCTGAAGTATCCACTGCAGCCACTCTAATATAATAAGTAGTATTAACATTCAATTCTTTTATAACAGTGTGGTTCGCTGCAAGTGTTATACGAGTAGGATTAGAAAAGTTTTCGTCAGTGTCATATTCCAGCACATAATGACTGAGATCCTCTTCTGTGTTTTCGTTCCATTGCACCATAATGGTTTGAAACAACCCAACAGCGTTTACTCCTTGTGGTTTAGAAGGCGGGACGTTATCTTTCGCCGAAATAATTGAATGCCAATCTGTCCAAGCCGACTTTTTACCTTCAGCATCCAAGGTACGCATGCGCACATAAATCGTTGTATTTCCTGGCACTGCCCAACTAATGGTTGTATCACTAGTCCTTAAAGTTCGCGGATGATAAAAATTATAATTTGTATCCCATTGAAGTTCATATCCTATAATATCAGTTGCATTCACTTCGTCCCACGAGGCTTCCACAATGCTTTCGCCTTGTGCATTCCTAAACGATGTCAATTGAAAATCTGGTTGAGGGGGAGCTTGACCATCTAAAAATTGAGTTTTTTCCTCCTGCTGAGAAACACGCTGGTCTAACTCATCAACTTGGCTTTGAACCTCACTTAAGCTCTGTTGAATTTGGTCAACAGATGGTGGTGGAGCTTGATAGCTACGAGTAGCTATGTGGTCACCCTGTTGAAATTGCAAACCACTCCACTCTAAGATTCCGAGTGTAGTCCTAAACAACCCGCCTTCAAGAGTGTGTTCAACTTTTAAAACTAAGAATTTTCCAGAAGAAATGCCTTTTGCTGGCACAGAAAAATTGACCAAGTTTCCTGCATAAATATCACCATAAAATTGATTCATATCAAGAACAAACCCAATACTCTTTCCAACTTCATCAAAATAAATATCTGCTATAGTTTTCAAAATGCCTTCGCTCTCAAAGAATGAAACAACTTTATATTCCTTCTCAGGTGTTTCTGTAGCCTGACGAATGACTTTATTTATAGCAATGCGCTTAATCTGACGTCCCTGCGTTTTCAAATGTGTAATGGTAACCTGTTCAGAGGAAGAGAGGTTTTTGATAGTACACACTATTTTGTCAGCAAAACGCTGATAACTTTCAAGTTTTATTGTGCCATCATCTTCGCCCTCTTGAAGCGTTGCGGTATATTCCAAATTGCTGATTTTGTATTTAATTTCAACTGTATCAGAAACGTCTTTTGCATAATCAGAAACATAATCGGCTTCAAAATTAGCACTAGAATTTGGCTCTATAACACTATCTTCGCCCAGCTCGACATCCACAACATTAGATAAATCTTGATCTATGCTATAGCTTTCACTATCAACAACTATTTTGTTATAACGCTTCGTGGTCGTAAGGTCATATTTTTTGAACTCATCTTGAGCGAGATCGGCTGCCACGTCAGGATCTTCATAAGTATCACTATTTCGTGTTCTGAAAATAATAGTGCCGTCAGGCTTAGTTGAAATCTTTCCTGCGCTACCTTTTACTAAATTAATGATGTTCTGCCAATAAGTTTTGTCTCTCTTTGCTAAGAATACACACTTATAAGCATCAGAGGTAAACCCCTGAAAATCAAATTGCGAAGTTGAGTAGCCAGCACGTTGGAGCAAATCGCTCAGTATTTCGCTGGGTGTCATAGCTTGGTATAATATATCAGTTTCTAACTTTTTCTTGGTGGCATAATACAATATATCTTTGAGAGTTATTTCGGCTGTTTTGTGTTTTTCTGTCAACTCTGTTTTCACACCATAAAAAAGTGGAACTTCAACATAAGTAGTAGGATCTTTATAAACTCTCAATAGAATTTTTACTTCCCACTCTTTTGATAAATAAGCTTGATCAACAGTGCCGTTAAATTTTCCATTGGCTGGATCGAAAACGTCATTATATTGAGTCGGAGTCCACTCGTTATTGAGATTTGCAAGTGTGATAGTAGCAGAATCCAAAGCAGGATCCTGCAAAAATTCTAATCGATTAACTATGGTAACCTTTTTCACATAAGAAGAAATATCATACCAATTCGTTCCGTCGATTTTAGCATAAACTATTACCTTCTTATTACGAGAGGGGTGTCGTAAATAAGGTATATACTCCTCAGGAATATTTAACTTAGGAAACATTCATTCTCCCCTCCTCATCCAATCCCAACTACTCCTTCACTAACCCATTCTTTCACCCATTTAAGCACCTGTTCTTTGAACACCTCTTCGTTGCCGTATATTATAGAATTCTGGAAGTAGATATTCACAGTTTCGGGACCAGTTCTAGAAACATTTGCTGTATACTGAGCTTGTGTTTGCATCGCTATTCCAGTTAATCCTTCTGCGGAAATCGGTTTGAATTTCTGTTCAGCCTCTTTCATTATTTCGTCTAAGGATTTGACTTTCTTGAGCTTCATGTGACCAATATGAATTCCTGCCCACCCTAGAAGATTATTTATCTGATCTGCCAACCAGTTAAAGAAACTCGCAAAGGCGTTATAAATCATTTTGAATACATTTCCCACCATCGACGCTAAGATGTACAGTATTCTAATCCCGGGCAACATCATATTATATGCCATGGCCATTACGTTTGCTAATAATTGAAATACGCTTAGTAACGGCTGCAAAACAGGCAATAGCAAATTACCAATAACCGTTCCAATGATTTTTAACATCGTCGCCAAAGGAGCAAATGCCTGGTTTATTACCGGCCCCAATACATCCCATATAGCCTGCAAAATCGTCTGGAATGGGAACAATACCGCTTGCACATTTTCTAATTGCATTATTAACGGCCCAAATACCTGGATAAGTGAAACCATCAAACCCATCAGAGCATCTCCAATTGCGCCTATGAAACTCTGCACCCCTCCTATGTTGCCTTTTGCGGCTTCAATACCTAAAGCGCCACCTAAGCCCGCAGCTATTGGAATGCCAACCCCTCCAGCCGCTACCGCGAGCATTTCTGGTCTAAACAGCCCAGCTACCCCGCCCAATAGGGTTTTGAATTTATCAAAATCCGTCAAATTGGTTTCAACTACCGCTTGTAACTCTTTAGAGTCTTTCGTCCAATTGTAAAGTGTATTTGCCATATTCTTTCCTGCTTTCCCAAACTCTTTCAGGTGCTGACTCCATTTTGTAACCGTCACTAATCTTTCCTTCTCTTCGTCTATAACATCACCTAGAATATTTCTATAGTCCACAAAGTCGTTGTAAAGCTTCAACACGCTGCTATCAACCTTGCCTGTCTCATAAGTTGTCTCCAGCAACACATCAACGAAGTCCGAGAGACTCATAGTCATCAATTTATTAACATCTACCATTTTTGCAGAAACAGGTGCAAACATCTGCATGCTTTCATATAATCCTTTGAAGTCAAAATAACGTGCCAGATCTTCTGCAATGGGTTGAGCTTTGGCACTTAACTGCAGAGCATCAGCAATTCTATTAAAGGCGCTTACCGCATCCTTTCCGCTGGTTGCGCTTTGTTTTAACAACTCAGCCAGTTCCTTTAAAGTCTCAATGTTTTTGTCAACTGCTAATTTCGCAGAAATAACTAAACGCTCGTTTTCGTTTGCAATTACTTTAGAAAGTATATCGCTATATTTTAACAACGTCTTTACCAATTCGTTGTATTCTTCAACAGAAGGTAAGATGATACCAGCGGGTGTGTAACCAGTTCTTGGAGGTGGTAAAGGCGCACCTCTTTCGGCTTTAGTCCACTCTCTAAACAAATTTCTTAACCTGTCAATAGAAAACTCCTCAATAGTCTTACTTGTATCTTCAAATACATTTCCTAACGAACTGAGGACTTTGCCTAACTCAAATGCTCTTTTGATTGTGCCTTCTATATCCAGCGGCCTTGTGGTAATCGGTTTATCAGAACCACCGCCTTGAAATCCTCTAATTCTCTTTTGCTCCAGCCAAGCTATTAGAGCGCCGTAGAGTGGATGTTTTACCATCCAAGCAGGCGCTACCCATTCTCCGCCATGAACAACACCAGCAATTTTGTTAACGCCAATATCGGCCGTGTAACCACCAGCTTGATGGCCTCCACCTGTATAAAGAGGATTAAAAGGTTGTGTAGCTGGGCTTCCTGTACGTTTGTATAACTCGTTCAACCACCCAAGGAAATTAGTAAACCAATTTTCTTTTCCCATTTCTTCGAGTTTGGCTGGAAATTCATACGCAGTAATCATCTGTTGTAATAACTTCAAGAGTTGATTCACAAGACTTTGAAATTCAGCAACAGATAATCTATCTACATTCTTTGAAAGTGTTGCAAATGTGTCGTTAAACTGTTTTAAGGATTCTGAAAAATATTGAATGTTTTTCACTTTGGAGAGATCAACGTTTCCTAATAATGTGGCAATACTTCCTAATTCTCTCATCACTTGTTGTTTATAAACCATAGCAGTTTCGGGAGCAGGAATACCCTTTTCAAAAACCCTTGAACTTATTTCAGCAAGACGTTCTTTTAATTCTTTTACTCGCTTCATTGGGTCGCCAGGGAAAAACTCTGAAATGATATAAAGTGTCACCGAAAACGCCAAGGCGCCTATTTGTGGACTTTTGGTAGCCAATCCCAAGCCGGCTCCCACAAAAGCGGCAATAATAACATTTCGTATCACATCTCTTAAACTCCAACCATTCTCTAAGGTATCTTTCACAGATTTGAACGTCAAAATAGCTGCAAAAGGTATAGGCTTGCCTTCTGATAAAATAGCAGTGGCAAGCATATCCCCAAATGCAATCTTGAGACGCTCAGTCATTTTAAGGTCACCTTTTTTGACATCATTTAACCAAAACAAAGACGCAATTTTGACAGCCAAACCCAAGCGCCCTGTGGTAACACCTGTTATTACAGCCACTCCTAACGCTTCTTTAAGTTTCTTAACAAAAGCATCGTCGCCTTTCATATCTTCACTAGGCTTAAATCCTGTCACTTCTAATACTGCTTCTACCACACCACCGCCAATTTCACCAGCGGCACCTGTAAACGCTTTCCATATTTCCTTACCGTGTTCTTTAAGGTATTCAGCAACTTTTACAATGGCCTTCCCGATCAATTCTGCAAGACCGCCTATTATAATGTCAAATACTTTTACAAAATCTCCTTTTCTTGCCGCTGTGATAATAGGTTCTATGAAACTCACTTTGATTTTGTCAATTACTTCACGTGCTTTGTCAATTAAATCGTCCAGTATTTCTTTGTTTTCAGAAAGGTATTGATATAGTGCAAACAACATTCCGCCCATTACGATGTTAAATGGATTTATGATGTGTATAAGTGTGTAAAACATTTGGAAGAGGTCACCAGCAAAAACTGAGGCAACTTTTAAAGGAATAACGATGGGCAACAGTGCTTTTCCTATATTCAGCAAGTTATCAAAAATGCCTTCGAGATTTTTTTCGGCCCACTTTCCTAAATTTTGAATAATTGGTAGCGTTCTAAGCAAAATGTGATTAAATGTAGGCATTAACGAGTCTATTATTCTTTGAATCTCCTGCTGAATACGCCTAAAAGTCATAGCAACAGATTGCCCTGCTTTCACAAAGGCGTCTTCTTCGTCCTCGGCGGCTTCTGCAGAAGCGCTCCCAACATCTTCTATCATCGCTTTTAACTCATCGACACGATTTATCCAGTTTATTATAGCCCTTGTTGCCCTTACTTCGAAACCTATCGTCTCCAGAACCGCACGTTTCCCTTCGTCGGTCATGCCAGCCATTTTATCTGCAAGGTCTTTTATAACGCTATATAAGCCCCTGAATCTTCCTTGAGCATCATAAATGTTTATTCCTAACTCTTTTAATTTATCAGCTTTTTCAAAAATATCCTGAAATGCCATTTGAGTGGCCGTAGCAGCCCTCGCGGGAAGCAATCCCATTTTAGTCAAAGCGGCAAACGCGCCCAAGGCTTCATCAAGTGAAGCACCTAACTGGTTTGCAGCTGGCGTTATAACACCAAAATAGGTTGCCATATCTTCAAAAGTCAGCAATCCCTGCTTCATCGCTTTAAACATTTTTGCATAAACATCTTGCAAAGTGTATCCCATATCCTTAAAGGCATTAACCATTCCTATCGCGGTCTGAAATGTTTGCTGCATGTCAGAGCCGCCTGCAACAGCAGCGGCGGCGGTTGCCTTCAAGGCTCTCTCTATTTCCGCTTGCGATCTTATCCCTGCAGAACCAATCATATATATGGCATTGGCTACCTCTTCAACTGGCTTTCCAACGGTTGTGGCCACTTCAAAAGCCATATCTCTAACTTTTTCTAATCTCACTTCTGTCATGGTAGAAGCAAGTGCAATGGCGTCGGCGGATCTTTGATAGTTGGCCGCTAAACCAAATACGCCACCAGCCACTCCCACTAACCCCATCATCATTGTTCGCAAGAAACCTTCCGTGGCGTATTGCAATGTAATGAAACTTCTCTGCATGTTGAGAAGTTGCTGGTTGAGATAACTTACAGAACGAGAGAAAGCATAAAGTGGTGTTGCAATAAAAGCATTTCCAAGAGTTTTGGCAGCATCGCCTACAGTTCTAAGGGTAGTCCCAAGTGTTCTAAATGTTCTCTGAACGGTTTGAAGCCTTGAGGAAACACGAGAAGTAGCCGTGGTCATGTTACCAAAGCCTATAGAAGCACTTTGTGCAGCTCTCTGAAGATCTTCGAGCTGCATTTTAACTTGTTGGAGTATAGCAGAAGCCCTATCCTGAGCAACTATATTTATGTTAACTTCCTGGCTTACAACAGCCAAGATTATTCACCTCACTTTCGGAATGAACGAGAACCACCCTTCTTAGCGTATTTCTCGTTTTCTTCGGCGAGATAGCTTACAAAAGCTGACTTAAATATGTTTGCCATGATTATGAAGTCAAACGGTTGATCGTAAAGTCCACCTGGATAAGGCAATTGAATTAAATTTCCTTTGTGATCGGTTGCTACCATGAGAATGTTGTAATATTTATTTTGTAACTCTTGCAC
>Ga0136651_10000100_pt1 | contig 39325 bp, 26 predicted proteins | sample Mar14236cmmetaG_FD_94867 | JGI IMG/M metagenome (GOLD analysis project Ga0136651, IMG submission 94867) | Marine hydrothermal vent microbial communities from Guaymas Basin, Gulf of California to study Microbial Dark Matter (Phase II) - Marker... ... | reverse complement strand
TTTGTTACATACAAAAGTTCGTTTGTTCAAAATTTTATAGTTTTTTGGGGCAACTTGGGCAACTTGGGCAACTTATACTGTTTGAAACATGGTACGATTTATCGCGGCCGACTTCAGAAAAATCATTTCAGCAGACAATAAGGGCGAACACGTAGGTTCGCCCCTACAAAACCGCGTTTTGTAGGGACATACCTACGTGTCTGCCCTTGTCAAATGATTTATCTGACAAACTATAAATATCAAGGTTCTATTTCACGCAAAAATTTTTGCGTAAAATACGTGATTTGCTCGTTCCCTTATTTTCTGTTTAACGATTTGCGTGAAATCCAATTGCTCACTACAATTTTTTTATAAAAGACTTCGCACTTCGCGTAATGCCACTGATAGCATGGATAAATCTGGCTTTTCAATCTGCGAAATGTCTGATAAGACTTGCTGACAACGTTCTAAGGCAGTCGCATTCTGAACCATCCATGCTTCAAGATGGGCTTCTAGTTTAAGTATTTCGGTATTGCTTTGCAAGACGACTGTGGTGAGTTCGCGGTGAGTGCGGTATAACTCGTCACGTAGGGCCGATCGAGAGAGGGCTTCCCAGCGATTATCTCGCGGTAGCTCGCTGATTTTATCTCGTAACCAGTGTAGTTTCAAACGAGTACCTAATAGAAAATGGATGGTGGCAACCTTTTCCAATGTGATGCCATTGGCATTGGCGACTTCAACAATATCTAAAGCGGATAAGCAGTAGACTAAACTGGCAACGCGAGTCGCGAGTGTTAAGGGTACACTGGCATCAACTAAATTTTGTGCGCTTGTTTCTAAAGAGGCTTGCTCTACGTTATCAATGAAATGCAGCAAGCTTTCCGCTAACTGAATGACTCCTGGATGCAAGGTGTCTATAGTTTTGCTAATGTCTAAGGGCATCCGGTGATGACGTAATAACCAGCGCGTTGCGCGTTCGACTTGTTTACGTGCGTCTATCATCATGCTGATTTGCACTTGGGCATTCACTTGATTATCAAGGGCTTCAATTTCATCCCATAGGCTTTGCATATCAAACACTTCCCACGCAACGATGAATGCCCGTACAATCTCAGGCGCTGTTTGTCCACTTTCTTCATTTAACCGGTACACGAAAGAAATCCCATTACGATTGACAACTGTGTTGGTTAATTTGGTTGCGATGATTTCGCGGTGAAGGCGGTGTTGTGCAATTTCTTTGGCAAAACGTTCTGGTAAAGGGGCTGGAAAATAATGTTCTAAACGCTTTTGGAAATAGGGCTCTTCCGGTAAATCGGAATCTAACAAGGTTTTGTACAAACTAATCTTGCTATAAGCTAACAATACACACAGTTCTGGGGATGTGAGTCCTTGTTGAGTAGCCCGTCTTTCTACCAATGTTTTGTCAGTGGGTAAAAATTCTAATGCGCGATCAAGTTGATTCTGTTTTTCTAAATGGCGCATGAAGCGGATATGCACATTGAGTAATTGAGAAGATAAAGACTGGGTGATGCTCAGCACTTGTGTCTGTAAGTAATTGTTTTCAATCACTAATTGGGCTATTGCATCGGTCATGTCGTGTAATAGATTATTCCGTTGCTTGAGCGTTAGATCGCCATTAGCCACAATGGCATTGAGTAGTATTTTGATATTGACTTCATGATCGGAGCAGTCTACGCCACCGGAATTGTCAATCGCATCGGTGTGAATGCGTCCACCATTGAGTGCGTATTCAATGCGTCCTAGTTGGGTAAAGCCTAAATTGCCGCCTTCGCCTACCACTTGACACCGTAAATCTTGGCCGTTGATGCGTAAACCATCGTTAGCCCGATCACCGACTTCTAAATGGTGTTCACTTTGGGCTTTGACATAAGTGCCGATACCGCCATTCCAGAGTAAATTGACTGGCGCGCATAACAGGGCTTGGATTAATTCGTTAGGCGTTAATACTTTGGCTTGTTTATCTAATAGGGCTTGTACTTGGGGTGATAAGACAATGGATTTACGGCTACGTGAAAAGACACCGCCTCCTTCAGAAATCAAACGGTTATCATAGTCGGCCCAACTGGAACGCGGTAGGTTAAATAAGCGTTGTCGTTCTTGGAAGCTTGTTTTGGGGTTGGGGTTGGGATCCAAGAAAATATGTTTATGATTAAAGGCCCCTACCAGTTTGATGTGTTCAGACAATAACATGCCGTTACCAAAAACATCACCTGACATATCGCCTATGCCAATGACGGTAAAATGCTGCTTTTGGATATCCATGCCGAGTTGACGAAAATGCCGTTTAACGGATTCCCACGCGCCACGCGCTGTGATCCCCATTTTTTTATGGTCATAACCGCTAGAACCGCCTGATGCAAAAGCATCACCTAGCCAAAATTGATAGGCTTTGGCAATGTTGTTGGCAATATCAGAAAAGGTGGCTGTGCCTTTATCAGCGGCAACGACGAGATAAGGATCATCACTATCATGTCTTACCACATCAGGTGGTGGCACCACTTTTCCGTCAATCAGATTATCGGTTAAATCTAATAAACCACGAATCAAGGTTTGATAGCAGGCGATACCTTCTGCTTGTACGGCATCGCGTCCACCTTCGGTAGGCAAACGTTTAGCGACAAAGCCGCCTTTGGAACCAACAGGTACGATGACGGCATTTTTGACCATTTGGGCTTTCACTAAACCCAGAATTTCTGTACGGAAATCTTCGAGACGATCTGACCACCGAATGCCACCGCGTGCGACTTTCCCACCCCGTAAATGCACGCCTTCAACACGGGGCGAGTAGACAAAAATCTCGAACATGGGGCGCGGTTCCGGTAAATCAGGGACTTTGCTGGGATCAAATTTAAAGGATAAGTAAGATTTAGGTTGCCCCTTATCATCCTTTTGAAAATAGTTGGTTCGCAAGGTGGCCAAAATCACGCCTAAAAAGCGCCGCAAAATACGATCTTCATCCAGACTGGCCACTGAATCCAGTAAGGTTTTAATGCGTTCAACCTGCACCTCAAAAGGGTGTGCTTGTGCTAGGCTGCAACGCGCATAGAATAAGTCTAGCAGTAAACTGACAATCTGAGGATTATTGACTAAAGCTTGCTCAACATATTCTTGACTGAAATTGCTGCAGGTTTGCCGTAAATATTTCCAGTAAGCGCGAAAGATAATGACTTCACGCCAATTGAACTGAGTATGCAACACTAAGCGATTAAAGCCATCATTTTCAATATGCCCATGCCATACTTGGGCAAAGGCATCTTGGAAAACTTCTTTGATTTGAGCGATATCCAGAGATTTGTCGTGGTGTAGCAGTTCAAAATCCTGAATCCAGACTGGTGGTAGACTGTCCGTAGTTCGCACTTCATAAGAACGTTCTCGAATCACATTGACTCCCATGTTTTCTAACATGGGTAAGACTTTGGAAAGGGGTAAATGGCTTTGCGGGTGAAACAATTTAAAGCGCAGTGAATTATCCAGCACTTCGATAGGCCGATATAAACTCATGCCTAAACCGCTGTTGGTTTCCAGTGCTTCTATTTTGTCAATGTCATAAATGGCATGATGGGCAGAAAAATCTGCCCGATACGAGACTGGAAAAGCGTCTTTATAGCGGCGAAATAAGCCTGTACCTTGTTCTTCACCATTGTGTTCAAGCAAGGCATCATGTAATACATCCTGCCATTCACGAGTGACTTCAATTAATTTGTTTTCGATCTCTTTGATATCAGAGTCAAGACAAGTGCCTGTTGGCGTGTAAACGATAAAATGGACTTGGGCTAAAACAGACTCTGACAGCCAGACATGAAATTCAATCCGTGTGCCACCGAACGCTTTCAACAAGACGGCTTCCATACGTTTACGAATGTCGGTGTCATAACGCTCACGGGGCACATAAACCAGGCAGGAAAAAAACCGTCCATAAGTGTCAGGGCGCACAAATAAACGAATCCGTTGTTGCTCTTGTAATTGCAAAATGCCCATTGCGGTTTGCAGCAAGGTTTCCTGATCAATTTGAAACAATTCATCACGCGGATAAGTTTCTAAGATATAAAACAAGGCCTGACTTTTATGGCTATTACGCCGAAAACCTGCTTTTTCAACAACATAGCTCACTTTTTGACGTATTAATGGCGTATCTAGGGTGCGTTGATGATAAGCCGTTGAGGTGTATAAACCTAAAAAGCGTCGTTCTCCAATCACCTTGCCAGCCGGATCAATGCGCTTAATGCCGATGTAATCCATACGAACAGGGCGGTGTATGGTTGAACGCGCCCGGGTTTTATTCAATAACAATAGCGTTGGTTGAAGTGCTAATTTGCGTAAGGGTAAGGGTAACTTGGCAAAAGTAGAGGACACTTCTTCGGCTTCATGGTGTACTGAATGAGGCGGATTTTGATCATGTAATATACCGAGTCCAGTTTCTGGTAAGCGACATAATACAGGCGCATCGTCTTCACCTAATAATGCATACTCTTGATAACCCAAAAAGATAAAATGATTCGTTTGTGTCCAGTGCAAAAAATCACAGATTTCATGGATTTCATCAGTATTAATAGGCGGCGGATTGGTTTCTAGTTCGTGTACCACTTCTCCCATTTTGTCACGCATTTTTTGCAAATCCGCGACAACCAAGCGTAAATCATTTAACACTTGCTCTAATTCACGCGCTATGTTTTCTAAAACGGCCTGTTCTGTTTGTCGATCCACTTCAACATGTAGAATCGATTCATAATGTTGTCTCACCCTTTCTTCCGGTGGAAGTTGCCCATCATCATTATTGTGAGGTAAGACTTCAAGTAATTTACCCTGTTCATCACGATGCGTTTTCAGTATAGGATGGACAATCAAATGCACAGTCAAGCCTTGCCGATTTAAGGCCATGCGAATAGAATCGACTAAAAAAGGCATGTCTTTAATGATCAGGCTCACAATGGTATGGGCAGATTGCCAGCCTTCTTGTTCAAATTGGGGATTATAGACACGTATTTTAGTTTGATCGGCAGTATATTGACGGGCAAAGCGCCAGTAGGCGACGGCCGCGCCATATAAATCAGACACACTACCCTGCTCAAGCAATTCTTCAGGCGCGACATAGTGATAAAAATGTTCAACAAAGCTTTTGATTTGTTGTGCTTCATCTTCTGGAAATTTATCATCAACCAGAGCGATGATTTTTGCCAGTAACTCTGCGGCTTTTTCTGTAGGTGTTAATGCCATTTTTTTTCTATCCTGTAGGGTGGGTAACGTGTTTTTGTTGCCCACCTTAAGCTCAATGTAGGGTGGGTAACGTGTTTTTGTTGCCCACCAAGCGTTCTATCCGACTTGATGTCAACCACGATAGTGTCTAAGATTAGTCATTTCTTTTACGAGATTTTTGGGTAATAGAAAGGTGTCACAATACACTTGCTCAACTTCCCGTTCACAGTCATGCACAAAAATATCGCCACCTTGATTGATGAGTTGTGAAGCGGTGTAAATACTTTTCATGCGGCCCGGCGCATCATCACCATAACCAATGGGCCCATCAACTAAAATGATATCCCACGGTGTCTGATGGATTTCTGGCTTTAAATCTAATGTCAGTTTATCAGGTTGGTTAAGCCAAGTTTTCCAGTCACGCAGTTTGGTTTCATAAGACACTCGATAAGCCAACCATTCTGGATGGCGCGACTTAAATTCATTGAACCAAGCTTGATGTCCTTCAAGAAAAACCGTTTGCCCTGCTCGATTAGCCGTTAGCCACAGTAAACTATCATTCCCTAAACCAAATACGAGCAATTTACAGTCTGTTTTTTGCTTGAACTGTGTCAGAATTGCTTCTAACTGTTTGACAGTCAGTTGAATGCCAATTATGATTCGGAGTCGTTTTAAATACTTCAGTTTTCCGGTTTTCTCCCACAACAAGAACCAACGCACTAATAATTTATCCTTTAAAGCTTGAGGAAGAAATTTCCTAGTTTTAATCCATATTTTGAATCCCAGTGGTAGGCGTTTTTTAATCTCATTTAAAATCATACTGAGCCTCAAATTTTCGTTCAAAATTGATTTTTTGAAAGATTTTATTTTTATATTAATAAATGGGGTGTTAAATATAAACACATTTCTTGGTTTATTTTTCACCCTATTTATTCTGGCTACTCTATGCACACAAGTCTTCGTAGGGTGGGTAAGCGGGCGCCAATAAAGTTAAGAACAACCCAAAAACTCACCGCCCGCTTGCCCACCATGCCATCGAACATGTTGTGGTGCGTATTGTGAAAAATCAATTCGCGCCAAAAGTTTTGCGCGCAAAACTTTTGGCGCGAAGCTTAAAAAGTTATGTGCATAGAGTAGATTGATTCTGGGGGGATGGTGGGATCGCTGTCGGTGAAATCTGGGTTGATATTGAGTTCATTGTCGCTAAGCGATCCCACCCTACGAATATCGAGTGAAAAAAAAAGTAGCCAAAATACCTGAAATTTAACACCCCGGTTTTAATCCCGCTAACCTTTCAGACGGTTTTAATCCTGCTAATCGTTCTTGTGGCGTGAGACTGGCTAAAAAAACGTCTCCTAAGTCTTTACAAAATTCAGTGACTTCTTCGGGGGTATATTTCATCTTCATTTTGCGGCCTCCTTTTGAGAAAATAGACCAAATTTTCTTTAAACCACCAATAAACAAGGTTAATTCCTCTGTGAGGGAAATCAAATCTAAAGCTTTGAGCTGTATATAATCTAGTCTTCATCGTCTTGTAGTGCAATCGCTCGGTCAATTTCATCTTGATGCTGTTGATAATAAATCCAAGCTGCCTCTAAATCCGTTTGATGAAGACTTGGATAATCCTCAAGTAATTCTTTGTCTTTCGCACCTTGAGAACGGAGAGAGACAAGTGTCCATACTGGGATACGAGTATTACGAATACAAGCATTGCCACCACATACTCCAGGTGTATGTTTAATAACGGTTTTGTCTTGAGAGTGAGATGATTCTATCCAAAGAAAAATGGTTTTTATCATGTCAATAAAAATAGAGATTTTCAAACCAAATTTGCTGTGCCCAAATTTTCGTTCCAAATTTATTTTGCCGAGCCCACTCCTACCTCAATGCCATTAAGTTAAGAATAAATCCATACATGTAGGGCTCCCAAGACGAAGAGGGTGGGCAACAAAAACACGTTACCCACCCTACAAAAGAACGTTTTTAGACGAAGAGGGTGGGCAACAAAAACACGTTACCCACCCTACAAAAGAACGAGTTATAAACTGACAACTTGTATCATTTCATAAGATTTTTCTTGAATGATTTGGATTAATGATTCTTTAGTCAGTTCTAGCAACGCTAATACGGTGACAACGACTCCTGCTCGGCCTTCTTCTAGTGTAAAACAGTTTACAAAATCAAGGCGGGAGGCGGTTTTTAATTTTTCTAAAATTAAACTCATGCGTTCTCGCACTGAAAGCGGTTCACACAGGATTTGATGTGAGGTAAATAGTGTAGCCCGTTCCATGATATCGCGCATGCCTACTAAGAATGCCGTCCAACTGATGTTGGGGATGATGATTTCTTTCGGGATTTTAGGCGGTTCTACAGAGGCAATGAAAATCTCTCTCGCTATTCGAGGTAAGGCATCTAAATCTTCTGCGGCTTGTTTGTATTGAGCATATTCTCGTAATTGTTGAACCAATTTGCTGCGTGGATCCGTTTCTGTTTCATTCTCTTTGTCAATCGTGGGGAGCAGCAAGCGTGATTTGATTTCCATCAACAGGGCCGCCATAACCAGATATTCTGCGGCTAAATCTAACTGTCGTTCTTTCATGACTTCAATATAGTGCAGATATTGCTGTGTGATTTCAGCAATGGGTATATTCAGAATATCTAAATTTTGGCGTTGTATCAGGTAAAGCAAAAGATCCAATGGCCCTTCAAAGCTTTCGAGAAACACTTGTAGAGCATCGGGTGGCACGTAGAGATCAGTCGGCCATTTTGAAAGCGGTGCGCCATCCACAAGAGCGGGGGGCGATGTTTCAACTTTTTCAACCGTGGCTGGCGCTGTGCCTTCATCTGGTGTTTTTTCAACCGGCGCTGAGGTTTCATCTGGTGTTTCTTCAACCGTGGCCTTTGGTGATGCTTCAAGGGGTGTTTCTTCAACCGTGGCTGGCGCTGAGGCTTCAAGGGGTGTTTCTTGAACAATGCCGGACTGTGAATCATTTATCATATTCTGTTCAGGGTTCAACGGTAGAACAGGCCCATCACTTGCCGTACTTCTTCCAGTGTTTCACGGGCAGTAACGCGGGCTTGTTCACAACCTTCACTCAAGATGGCGCGTACTGATTCTGGTTCTTCAATATAATTTAAAGCGCGTTCTCGTATGGGGGTTAATTCGGTCAACACTGCCTCTATTATCGGTTGTTTGCAGTCTACGCAACCTATCTCAGCACTACGACAGCCATTTTGTACCCAAGTTTTGATGTCGTCCTTGCTATAAATTTGATGAAATTGCCAGACGGGACATTTTTCGGGATCACCCGGATCAGTGCGTCGTATTCGTGCAGGATCGGTGGGCATTGTGCGTAGCTTTTTTTCAATAATGTTAGGGGGCTCACGTAGGGCAATGGTGTTCTGGTAGGATTTGGACATTTTCTGTCCATCTAAGCCAGGCATTTTAGCCGTTTCAGTCAACAAGGCTTCTGGTTCTGGCAAAATCGTTTTATTTTGGCCTTCTAAATAACCTAAAAGACGCTTCTTGTCGCCAAGGGAGATATTTTGCTGGTTGTCTACCAAGGCTTTAGCCCGTTCTAAGCCTTCATCATCACCTTGTTCTTGATAGCGTTTCCTTAATTCTTTATAAAGTTTGGCATTTTTTTTGCCCATTTTACGAATCGCTTCTTTAACCTTGTCTTCAAAATCTGCTTCGCGTCCATAGATATGGTTAAAACGCCGTGCTAATTCGCGGGTAAATTCAACATGGGCGACTTGATCTTCACCTACCGGCACTAACCCAGCTTTGTAAACTAAAATATCAGCACTTTGTAATAGCGGATAGCCTAAAAAACCGTAAGTGGATAAATCTTTATTTTGGAGTTTCTGTTGTTGATCTTTGTAAGTGGGGATACGTTCTAACCAACTGAGTGGTGTAGACATGGACAACAGTAAGTGCAATTCGGCATGTTCTGGCACTTTGGATTGAATAAATAAGGTAGCTTCCCCAGGGTTAATACCGACAGCTAACCAATCTACCACCATATCCCAGACACTTTGTGCAATTACCCCGGTATTATCATATTCTGTGGTTAAGGCGTGCCAATCCGCTACAAAAAAATAACATTTATATTCATGTTGCAAATTGACCCAGTTTTTCAGCACACCATGTAAATGGCCTAAGTGCAATTTACCTGTCGGGCGCATCCCGGATAAGACACACGTAGATGAATTCAAATTTGTATCCTCAAGTATTTACTCGTTAATAATCAATCCGTTTCGGTATTTTAAAAAAGGGGCAACCGCAAGGGATTGCCCCTACAATTAAGCAACATTTTTCTTTTTCATAAGCCCGCCAGCGAGAAAAATTGTTGGTACATGAAGATGACTAGGGGAAATAAAATTTTTTCCAAAATGCCGGTGACTAGCAAAATGACTAGAATAATCAAACCAAAGGGTTCAAGCCGTCCAAACGAGATCGCTAATTCACGCGGTAAAGCACTGTGCAGTACTCGTCCACCGTCTAAGGGTAATATGGGTAATAAATTCAGTACCATCAAAATGAGATTGATTAAGATACCGGCACTGCCCATATAAACTAAAAAAATCGCTTGCTCAAACTCGCCAGTGAGAAAAAAACCCAATTTGGCCACAATAACCCAAAAGATGGCCATCAGCAAGTTAGAACCTGGCCCTGCTAACGCCACTAATGCCATATCGCGGCGAGGTTGTCTCAGTTGATGAAAATTGACGGGTACAGGTTTAGCCCAGCCAAATACAAAGCCACTGATGACGACCATCAGTAAGGGCAAAATGACGGTGCCTATCAGATCGATGTGTTTTATCGGGTTCAATGTGACACGACCTGCGCGATAGGCCGTGCTATCACCCAGTTTAAAGGCAACCCAACCATGAGCCGCTTCATGTATGGTAATAGCAAATAAGATGGGTAAGGCCCATATGCTGATTTGTTGTAAGAGCGTTAATTCAGCCATCAGTTATCAGTTATCAATTGTCGGGTGGGCAATGTTGCCCACCGCTCATAAGTAGGGTGGGAACATATTTTGTTGCCCACTGACATTCTAATATAAAAAGGTTTGGAAAACTATTTTTGCTTGAGAAGCGGGTGTGATTAAAAGTACATGGCTTTTTTATTTTAAAAATAAAAACTTAAAACGCTAAGGCACCGAAGGGGTTTTCAGGCTAAAGTTTCGCTCCGCGAAACTTTAGCCTGAAAATGTGAATAGCCCCAGGTGGAACCTCAATGTCACCTTCGCCTTCGCCTGGGCGAACACGCAGGTTCGCCCCTACAACCCCTGAATACGTGGGGTTTGGTAGGGGCATACCACCGCGAAAGCCCTTAACGAAGGTGGCATTGAGGTGGAACCTGGGGTTCCTGATTATCACGGATATATTTTTTTAAAATTGGCTAAAAAAATGCTGTTTTAGAAGCAAAAAACACCATTGAAAATGATATAACCCATTGATAATAAAGGCAGTTAGACAATTAGAATTGCTGTTGAGAAGCAGTCGGTTTTGTAGAGTGGGTTCGAGGTTGAAGTTTTTGTTTGCCTCAACTTCAACCTCGAAACTGGTTTTTAAAGCCCACCATTCCCCTAATACCGTTAATCTGTTTTAAACACATCGACCGGCCCTTTACCGTGTCTTAGAATTTCTGGTGGTTCACTCATCATATCAACGATGGTGGTGGGTTCAAACCCACAATGTCCACCATCTAGGATCAAATCGACTTGTTTTTCCAATAATTCTTTTATTCTATCAGGCTCGGTTTCCGGTATGTCTTTACCTGGCATGATCAAAGTGGAACTCATAATCGGTTCCCCTAAGATTTCTAAAATGGCTTGTGCAATAGCATTGTCTGGCACACGTAAACCAATGGTTTTACGTTTAGGATTTTGCAAACGGCGCGGGACTTCATGGGTGGCTTTGAGTATAAACGTATAAGGGCCGGGGGTTATGGATTTCATCAAACGAAACGTGGCATTTTCAACTTTAGCATAGGTACCAATTTCCGATAGATCGCGGCATACCAAGGTAAAATTATGATTTTTGTCCGTTTGACGAATATTACTCATTCGTTCCATTGCGGCTTTATCGCCGATCTGGCAACCAAAGGCGTAACAGGAATCGGTAGGATAGATAATGATCCCACCGGCACGTATGATTGCAACCGCTTGTGTGATCAGCCGTTTTTGCGGATTTTCAGGGTGGATCGTAAAAAATGGACTCATAGTTTAAAGAATGAACAAATGAAAAATGAAAAAGATAAACCCAGTTTATGTGGAATGCAATGATCATTTAATGAATTGACATCAATCCCTCTCTTATTATACCGCACGCGATCATAACACAACTTTTATGTATTTCACGCGCTTTGTTTAGCTTCGCTGACCTTCGGTTCGCTTCGCTATACTTCGCTGCGTGAAATGGTGGGTTCGCGCCAAAAGTTTTGCGCGCAAAACTTTTGGCGCGAAACGTGTTTTTAAAGCCCACCATTTAATTTAAATTAATGTAGGGGTTTGGTAACGTGTTTTTAAAGCCCACCCTCTTCATTAAAAAGTTTTTCAGGCAATAAGTATAGCTTCGCTCAACTTTTGCCTGAAAGTGTGTTACCGCGCTAAGTATAAAACGCGCATTTTATGATCCTAGTGGCGCTGTCGTCAATCAAGTTCAGGCGTTTATTTGTTCATTAATCATTTTACGTTCATTTGTTCATGCGTCAATCTAGGGCCTCTGGCCGGGTGCGATTAAAAGTGCGTGGGAGTGCATCCCAACTGTCCACCATCATACATTTGCTTAAAAAACTTTGTCGTGAAAGGTTAGTCACCTTTAGGTGACTTGAGCTTTAATAAGTATACCCCCGCACTTTTAATCGCACCCCCTCTGGCCACAAAACGCTTTCATTGGTGTCGGTAAAGCAAATCCCAGACACGATGTCCTAAACGTAGTCCGCGTTCTTCAAATTTGGTCAATGGACGTTCCGCTGATCGCTCCGCAAAACCGCCTGTGCAATTGATAAACTCAGGAGCGGCTTCTAACACTTGTAATTGATATTCGGCATACTCTTGCCAATCGGTGGCGAGATGTAGATAACTGCCTGATTTCATTCTATTAGCTAACAATTTAAGAAAATCGGGTTGTATTAATCGCCGTTTGTGATGACGCTTTTTATGCCACGGATCGGGAAAAAAGATGTAAACGGCATCTAAACTCTGTGAAGGTAGACAGTCTTGTAATACCTCTACCGCATCGGCACACATCACCCGAACATTCGTTAATTGAGCGGCCTCTATCTCCATCAACAAATGGCCGATGCCCGGACGATGGACATCAATGCCCAAATAATCATGCTCTGGATGGTTTGAAGCCATAGTCACCAAGGCCTCTCCTCTTCCAAAACCGATTTCTAAATGTTTTTCGGCTTGCCTACCAAATAAGGCCTCTAAATATAATACACTGTCAACACCGTAACGAGGCCATAATGTTGAAAGTGCGCGTTCTTGGGCCAAAGTAATGCGCCCTGCACGCCGGACAAAACTACGGATGGGTCGTCTCATTTCAATTGTCACATCAATTATTAGATCGAAATTTTGTAGCCTACATTCATCACACCTTAAGATCGTTTTTGGTAATTAAAAATAAAAAAACATCAATGCCTCGAACATTATTTTAATTTTATTAAATAATTCAATAACTTATATGAAAGATGTACTTCGAGGGTTCATAATGGCATGAGTTTTAAAAGGGCTATTGTGGCATGATGCTTATGTCAAATTGATAAAACTTTTTACAAAAACTCTTTTTTGCGACTTATTAGTATGAGGTATTGTGCCAACCCTCAAATCCGTTAACTGATATAAGTCTTTGATTTATTTTAATATTTTAGCTATTTTTTGTGAACTTGATAATTTGATTATTTTTAAATACCAAACTGCTGTGAAGGGTGTGATGAATGTGGGATAGAACGCAGATAATACTGACTATCATGATTGGCACTGATTTTTTTAAAATGAGTCCTTATGTTAATCAGTGTTAATCATGAGAATCATGAGAATCAGCGTTCTATCTAACTTAACGGATAACTAAAATGCTTTCACGTTTAATTTTAAAGCCTTACAATTGCATATTGCAAAACTGGGCGGTGTTGATGCCTTCTTACACTATGGGCGCAAAGAAACGGCCCTATTATCCGGCATATTGTCTTTTGGTTCAAATCGTTATGATTTTGACGAACGAACCGACTATTGATAATAAGTTGATTTTTGTGAAAGAATCATTGCAATTTGAATAAGATGTGCAAACTTGAAGGCCCGCTTTTAGTGCAAAATTTATTTTGCTTTCGTTCCAAATTTATTTTGCTTTGATTGGAAGACAATCTTGAGGAAGACAAATTGAAAAGTTGGCTATAAGAATATATAGCGTTTCCCGATTGAATGAAGTACAAATTTAGATTGTCGTTACAAAATTATTTTGTGAAGGCCTTTTTCGTTCCAAATTTATTTTGCGGCAAGCGGTAAACTAAAGTTGGAACGTAAAGGCGCAAACTAAAGACTTTATATTATTTGGGTGCGGCTATTTTAGGTTGAGTGATTTTTGCTTAATTTTATCTGTTTTCAAAAAAGGTATCAAATTTATAAGTATATATATATAAATCAATGAGTAAAGAAAAAGGAATTGTTATGCTCAAAGGTAGATTAATAATATTTCTTAATTGTAACTGCATAAGAGCGGTATTTTTGAATGAATAAATCAATAGCAAATCAATAGCGGTAAAGCCCGTTTTTACTTGAACTTTAACGGCACTGGGGTAGTTGAATGGGATTGATTCTGTTTTAAGTTAGATGAACCCTACCTTGATAAACCCTCACGGTTTGAATTTGAATTTAAACAAGCTGGGAAAAATTATGCTTATGGTTTTAGCCTCAATCATCACTGGATTCTGGAAGAATGGCTTTATGAAATCAATCAAGTCGAAAGTCATTATTTTTTAACACAGAGTTCACAGAGAACCACAGAGTTACACAGAGTTTTTAAGCCAATGGAAATCTCTGTGAAACTCTGTGGAACGAAGTGTCTCTGTGTTGAGGTTAAAAACTTAACCCATTCCAAAGCGGTTAAGATAAAAACCAATAGAACGCTGATATGTCACATTTCACGCGCAAAAACTTTTGCGTGACATACTGATTGAGCATGATTTGCGCTGATTAAATCTCTGATGATTTTAACCTCAATTTGAAGTTTGTGCGATTGTGGAGGGCGAAAACAATGGAAACGCTGAAAGGTTTTAAGTTGGATAAATTTCCACTGAAGTTAATATAACTGATGTTACGCACCCATATTCTTATTAAGGTTATACAAGCGCACAAAACATCACATATTGATGCTGTGACGTATAAAAAATGAGGGGCTATCGAATGATTGAAGTGAGCCGCTCAAATCCAGCACCAATTGTTGAAGTGAGCCGCTCAAATCCAGCACCAATTGTCGTTTGTATTCTTTCTTGAACAGAAGTTGAGTGCGTAACATCAGTTAATATAAGTAAAACTCAAAAATGAGTTCAGGAGTTCAGGAGTTTTTAATGTATCCTTTTGGGCAACTTAGGCAACTTAAACTGCCCTTCGCATGGCACGATTTTCAAAGCCGCCTTCATAAAAATCAATTATCGGCCCAAACCTGACAGGTTTTAAAAACCTGTCAGGTTTTAAAAAATCAAGTGGGCAGCGTTGTTGCCCCAACCTTTAAATGGTTTAGTGATATTGCCCCTATCCACATTCAACCGCCAATCATCGGATCAATTCTTGCATGGGCTTAATTCGATTCAACCCCTTCCCTTTTTCACCCTACCCTCTTGACATCTCCATACACTTACAAGGAAAATACGCCCGTCTTATTGCAACTAAAGGTTGATTTTTCTTGAGCGACATTCCAATAAGTGTGCTATTTGGCATACTGGTTTTTCTGATCCTATCCTCTGGCTTTTTTTCTGCCTCTGAAACTAGCATGATGGCTATTAATCGTTACCGTTTACGCCATCTTGCCGCAAAAAAGCACAAAGGTGCACTGCGCGTAAATCAATTATTGGCACGGCCTGATCGCCTGATTGGTGTCATTTTATTAGGCAATAATTTTGTCAATATCTTAGCCTCCTCAATTGCAACAGTTATTGCTATTAAATGGATGGGGGAGGCCGGTATTGCAGTCGCCGCCGCATTATTGACTGTGGTTATTCTCATTTTCAGTGAAGTCACCCCCAAAACCATAGCAGCACTCCATCCTGAAAAAGTGGCCTTTCCTGCCTCACTGATCATTAAACCTTTGCTGAAAATACTGTACCCATTAGTCTGGGCCTTAAATTACATGGGTAATAGCTTACTTAAACTTTTTGGTATTTCTGAGCCAAACAAAGATCAACATCACTTGAGTTCTGAAGAATTGCGTACTGTCGTTCATGAAGCTGGGGGTATTATTCCTAAACGCCATCAACAAATGTTATTAGGCATTTTAGATTTGGAAAAAGTCTCAGTGGAAGATATTATGATACCGCGTAATGAGATTATCGGTATTGATATCAATGCCCCACTGGATGTGATTAGCCAACAACTCGCTACGAGCCAACACACCCGTTTACCGCTGTACCGTGAAGACATAGATAATGCGATAGGCATGATTCACCTACGCAAATTGGTAAGCTTATTCAAACATAATGAATTAACTAAAGCCGCTTTAGAAAAAAGCGCCCATGAACTCTATTTTGTACCTGAAGGTACGCCTTTGCACACCCAATTGCTGAATTTTCAAAGACATAAGCAGCGAACAGGTTTAGTCGTCAATGAATATGGCGATATTCAAGGTTTAGTCACCCTTGAAGATATTCTCGAAGAAATCGTAGGCGAATTTACCACCAATCCTGATGCGTTGAATTTAGACATCCACCCTCAAGAAGATGGCAGTTGTCTCGTTGACGGCAGTATCACTGTGCGAGAACTCAACCGCTTTATGCAGTGGCACTTACCCACCGAAGGCCCCAAAACGCTTAACGGATTGATTTTAGAGTATTTAGAAATCATTCCCGAAGCAGATACCAGTTTACTTTTAGAAGGGCATCCGATGGAAATTATACAAATAGCGCATAAAGCGGTTAAAACTGTGCGGATTTTACCCGAATCAAAACGACTACAAACACGTAGACAATGATCAGTTATCAGTTCCACATTTCACGCTAAAGTTTCGCTCCGCGAAACAAAGCGCGTGAAATAAAGTTTTTGCGCGCAAAAACTTTTGCGTGGAAATCAGTTGACCACGCAAATGTGCAAAGTGACTAGTGCAGGATCGCTCCAGTTTCAATACCATTGGAAAACCAGGGCAACCTTTTGATGCTTGCTAAGTGGTCTCAAGATTGGAGCGATCCTGCACTAGGGCGAACTTCAAAAACACACATTGACACTGGATGTTTATAGACAGAATATCATTTAAAATCATAGACATCTTCTCTGTGGCCCTCTGTGGTACTCTGTGTTCTCTGTGTTGAAAAAAAAACATCTGTATCAATTGATCAAACTAATAGGTGGTAAGATTCCGAGGGCGAACACGCAGGTTCGCCCCTACAACATTCAAAAGTCATGAATTAATTATTCATTCACTATTCACAGAGGTTTATTTATGCTACCCCGTACCCGTTATACAGGATTGATTGACAAATACCGTGATTATCTGCCAGTGCATGATGACACGCGCATTATCAGTCTCGCTGAAGGCAATACACCGTTAATACGCTTACATAATATACCTAAACTTTTAAAGAAAAATGTCGATATTTACGTTAAATATGAAGGCCTTAACCCAACCGGTTCTTTTAAAGATCGGGGCATGACGATGGCCATTACGAAAGCGGTAGAAGCAGGTAGCAAAGCAACGGTTTGTGCTTCAACCGGTAATACGTCTGCCAGTGCCGCTGCCTATAGTGCGAGGGCCGGTATAACTGCATTTGTTCTCATTCCAGAAGGCAAAATCGCGCAAGGTAAACTCGCGCAAGCGATGATGCACGGCGCTGTTGTCATTCAAATTCAAGGCAACTTTGATGATGGCATGAGACTCGTCAAAGAAGTGGCTGAACACACGCCTATTACGATTGTTAATTCTATAAATCCTTATCGTTTACAAGGTCAAAAAACTGCCGCCTTTGAAATTATTGAGGCCTTAGGGAGAGCGCCAGATTATCACTGTTTGCCCGTTGGGAATGCGGGGAATATCAGCGCCTATTGGATGGGTTATACAGAATTTGCTAATATTGGTGTTGTGAACAGTAGGCCTAAGATGTGCGGTTATCAGGCCAGTGGCGCAGCCCCGTTTTTACGGGGCCATCCGGTTGAACAGCCTGAAACGGTAGCCACAGCGATTCGTATCGGGAATCCGCAAAGTTGGGATAAAGCCGTTAATGCTCAACAAGAATCCGGCGGTTGGTTTGATGAATTTCCAGATGACGATATTTTAGCCGCGCAAAAACTCTTAGCCGAAAAAGAGGGTATTTTTTGCGAACCCGCTTCTGCGATTTCAATCGCAGGTGCCATGAAGGATATTAAACAGGGTAAAATCCCTGAAGGCAGTACCGTGACATGCACTTTAACGGGGCATGGTTTGAAAGATCCCGATACCGCTATTCGCCAAAGCACTACCCCCGTTATCAAAGTCAAAGCAGAACTTCAAGAAGTTAAAGCGGTGATATTGCAGCATCAAAACTAAACAATAACGATTGTGCTTGTAGGGGCAATCCCTTGTGGTTGCCCTGTTTTGATTCCCTGATTAATTCATAATTTGAAAAGGAGACAACACTAAATGATTCATTTTAAAAGGCTTTTACTCATAGCCAGTTTCTTGTTCTTAAGTTTAACACCTGTTGTGCAAGGCGCGAACAACGTCATATGGCAAAGTCAAAACGATTACTTAGACATCCGCTGGACAGAAACGGATATTACCGCGACTAAAAACGGAAAACAGCTGTTTTCCGCACGGGCAGTCGCGCAAAAAGAGTTTGAAGCCGATTTTATAACGGATAACTCAAACGCCTCGCCTGACTGCCAATATGATCGCGAGTTTACCCTGTTGTCCCTAATTGGCAATATAGCCAGTCTCAAAGAGACAGAATCCGTCAAGTGTCAAAGACTGGCCGAACCCTCAACCGAAACGCGATTGACCGCCTATGATCTCGCTCTTGCCGACAGTAAGATGGAACTCACTCGATTCTTCACTGAATCTGATATCCTCAAAGCCTTGTTAGCCGAACCCTTGATTAAAAAGGCTCTTGCAGAGGCCAACACCACGCCGCCATCTACATTACAAACACTCTATGAAGCATTAGAGTGGTCAAGCATCACTTTCAAAGGCTGTGAATACCAACTCCCTCAAGATTTTTTGAACCAATTTGCGGTCCACCATATCCAAAAAAATCAAGTGGCTATTCGTCTCAATCTCCCCGCAGCCAGCTTCTCCGGTTGTGATTCGAGAAATATTCAACTCGGTTTTTATCTGCCTATTCCCCGCTCCGAGAAAAGGCTGTTCAATCAAGTCAGAAGAGGTTATAAAGGCTTTTTAAAGACACGCAACCGAAAAAGCGTCTACGGAAAAAGCACTCAAGTCTCTTTTTCAACGGCCAGCTATTCTCGCAAAAAGCCCAAGAAACTCAAGTTTCAACCTACCTTCTCGTTTTCAAAGGCAACCGCTTCTCGTCAACCGGCAAACAGCATCACAGTACAACGAGGTGATACCTTGTATGGTATTGCGAAAAAATCGGGTCACAGTATCGACGAGATTGCCGCTTGGAATCACTTGCAACGCCCTTATGATTTATCAATTGGGCAAACTTTGATCATCAGCAAACCCACAGATATCGCAGACAAAACAACGGTTAAGCCTGATTATCATACCGTTGATGCAGGAGAAACCTTATACCGTATTGCTAAACAGTATGGTCACCGTTTCGACGAACTCGCCGCTTGGAATCAGTTGCAAGCGCCTTATAACTTGTTAGTCGGGCAAAAATTGCAGGTATCCAAACCACTCGCCCCACAAACTATCCAGGAAACGACAACCGTACCGGAAACGGTTTTAAAAGAAACGGAACCCACTGAAACAGTGGTTGTTCAAACTGAAACGGAACCACAAGACAGTGAAACAGTAGTCGTTCAACTCGATCCACAATACTCTGAAACAACACCGGCCGTTCAAGTCGAAACGGAACCACAAGACATTGAAACAGTGGTTATTCAAGTCCAAACGGAACCACAAGATACTGAAACACCGGCCGTTCAACTGGAAACGGAACCGCAAAACACTGAAATAGTGGTAGTTCAACTCGAACCACAAGATACTGAAACACCGGCCGTTCAAGTCGAACCGGAACCACAAGATACTGAAACACCGGCCGTTCAAGTCGAAACCGATTCGCCAGACACTGAAACAACACCGGCCGTTCAAGTCGAAACCGAATCGCCAGACACTGAAACAACACCGGCCGTTCAACCTGAAACGCCAATAAAACAAAGAATCATAACCGCTTCTGGCGTACATCTGCGTTCTGCGCCAAAGCGCAGCGCCACGCTGGTAGGCAAATTAAAACTGGGCACGATTGTTAAAGAACTCGCCCGATCCGACACTCAGGAACAAATCGGCCAGTCCAAAGACTATTGGTATCAAGTCGCATTGTCTTCAGGCAAACAAGGGTGGATTTTTGGCAGTCTCTCTACAGACTTTGATCCCAAGCTGCGTGCTAAACACTATCAACAGATAGCTCAAGCGCGTCTAAACAAAGCATTAAGCTGGCCTGATACGATTGATTTGACAGCGTTTTTGGCGCGTGTCAAACATTCGATACACTCACCACCCGAAATTGCCGCTGAATTGGCACTATCACACCTGCGCTCATTACAGAAAGCGATTAATCAAGTGGAAAACTCAGAGGTTCCCCCTTATCAAGCTTGGTTTGAGAAGCAACTCCAACAATACTTGATTTACCTTGATGAGGTTCAAGGTGTCTGGCTGGTTGATTCTCGTCTGTTTTGGACGTTGCATGATCAATATTACCCGTTACCCATCTCAGATCAGATTGCTTGGGCAGGGGCAGAAAATCCATTGGGGGGAGAATGTGAAGGCTTTTTGGAATGCAATCTCAGCCAACTGAATGAAACAACGGGGAAATATCTGAAATACCATCCACAAGGGCAGCATGTAGAAGAAGCCTTGAATAAAATTGCGGGGTTTATCAGTCTTTTCAAAACAACAGAACAGTTTGTTGTGAGCAAGGAAGATGTTGATTTGTTTAGACTGTTTGCCGTACTTCGCACCACGGTTGAGAGAAGCAATCACCCCTCGAAAATTGCCGTACTGAGTCAGATAGACCAGTTTCTCGCCCTTGTTTTAACAAATGATTTGATTTCTGAAAGGTGATAAATCGCCGGCTAGAGCCTAAAAAGGGGCAACCACAAGGGTTGCCCCTACGAACGGTTTGTAGGGGCAATCCCTTGTGGTTGCCCTGGTTTATCAATATGCCAACGGGGGTTGTTTTCTTACCCCTATCTCTTTTCAAATTCGAGGGACGAAAATATACTGTCCACCGTTATAATTTTCGTATTTGGTTATAGTCACCACCACCTGACTTTCGCGTTGCGACAACTGCTTTCACGCAAAAGCAAAATCACTCTCAATTCGTAACATTTATCCCGAAAAGTAGTTGACAGATAACTCGGAATAACTACAAGGATTCGATATAAACAAGGATAACGCAAATAACTTTTAATTTATAAGGGTAATTATTTAAATTAGGAGCCTTTTGGCTTTATCCTTGCTTATATCGAATCCTTGTAGTTATTGCTGTTTTTAACAATAAACTGTCAACTACTTTTGAAATGCGCCCATATCACCCACATTTAATTGTTTACCGTTTTTGGCATTTTGGCAGGCATTTGTAACATGAAAGTGGAACCTAAGCCTATTTCACTGGAAACGTAAATATGCCCACCCATTGCACGACTTAAATGATCACAAATGGTTAGCCCTAAACCAGAACCATCATGGGCACGGGTATAAGAATCATCGGTTTGGGTAAACGCATTAAAAATCGAATCCATTTTGTCAGGCGCGATACCGTCGCCAGTATCTATCACCTGAAAGCCTAGCCAATCGCCCCCTTGATAGATTTGTCGGCGGTTAATGGTAAAAGTAATCGTGCCTTGATTGGTAAACTTGGTGGCATTGTTTAATAGGTTGAGCAGAATTTGCACTAATTTTTGATAGTCTGTATACATCGTGCCTAATTCACCACTCTGCTCTACAACTAAGGTATTGTTTTGATCTTTCACTAACGGTTCGATAGTCGTGACAACGTTTTCTATCAATTGGATCACCGCAAAATCTATCGGATTCAGTTCTATTTTTTCGGCTTCTATTTTAGACAGATCGAGAATATCACTGACAATCGATAATAAGTTTTTACCTGCTGTTTGAATTTTGTAAAGATCAGGCAATATATCTTCATAACCTAAATCTTCCGCTTCTTCTTCAAGCATATCGCTATAGCCGATAATGGCATTCAGTGGTGTGCGTAATTCATGGTTCATTTTAGCTAAAAAAGTCGTTTTCGCATGGTTAGCTGCTTCAGCCGCGATACGGGCTTGTTCAGAAATTTGTTGTGCGGCTTCGGCCGCGAGACGCGCTTTTTCGGCCGTATCCTTAGCGTGGAGAATTTGTTCTTCAGCTTGCTTAAATTCGGTGATGTCTTCAACGGTACCCACAAAACCTTCAAGTTGACTGCCTTCATAATGTAATGGGATAACATGGGCATGCACCCAGCGAATTTCGTTTTGTAAGCGGATACGAAATTTGGTAGAGCATTCTTCATTGTGAAGCACACTGTTTTTCCAAAGCGTTTCTACCTTTTCCCTATCACTGGCATGGATAACGTCTAACCAACTGTTACCCAAGCTTTCACTTAAACTGAAAATCGTTTGCCATTTTTGGTTGGTATAAACGACTTTTCCCTGCCTATCAGCTTGACAAATACCGACGGGTGAAGCGTGAGCGAGTAAACGAAAACGTTCTTCACTGTTACGCAAATCCTTAATCAAATGTTCACGTTGCTTGAAGAGAATCTGAGTTTGTAAGTGAGCACTCACCCGCATACAAACTTCTTCTTGTCGAAACGGTTTATTAATGTAATCAACCGCGCCAAGCTGAAAACCTTCTATGACATCTTCAACTTGGTTTTTAGCAGTAATAAAAATAATAGGAATATTTTGAGTCGCTTCTATTTGTTTTAAACGACGACAGGTTTCATATCCATCCATGTCTGGCATCATGACATCAAGTAGAATCAGATCGGGTAAAGCGCGATTCGCGATCTTCAGTGCTTTTTCACCGCTATTGGCAAAAAAAAGTTGATAACCTTCTTTCGCCAACACTTTGCGTAATACGTCGATATTAGCTGGCGTGTCATCAACCATGAGTACTTTTGCTTGTTTAAGATCAATTTCATGATTAGACATCAAATAACCTCATTCATATCATAACCTTTTGAAATAAAAGCCATTCAAAATCAAGTTTGCAACGTCTCTTTTCTAGGTATTTCAAATAATTATTTATTTTAAAAAGGGCGATAACAAAGGTTCGCCCCTACGAACGCGATGTAGGGGCAACCTGCGTGTTCGCCCTTTGCGTGTTCGCCCTCTGCGTGTTCGCCCGAGCCGATCATCCGTTATAATCATAATGGTTTCTTGTAGAGTGGGTAACGGGTTTTTGTTGCCCACCATTCTGTTCATTGATTCATAGATTCTGGCAAATTCAACACTATCAAAAAAGTTGTGCCCTCCCCTAATAGACTTTCTACCTGTATTTCTCCGCCCATCAATTCAACCAGTGTTTTGGTGATAGATAAACCTAATCCGGTACCTTCTGGCTTATAACGGGGATCGCCTACTTGTTGAAAAGGATCAAAAATTTTGTCCACTTCGTCAGTGGCAATCCCAATACCCGTATCGCTTACCTGAAAATGAAGTTTGTTTTCTTCATAACGAACAATCAAAGTGACGCTACCTTCTTTGGTAAATTTGATCGCATTACTGAGCAAATTGATTATAATTTGTCGCAACCGTTTTTCATCTCCCTGAACGACATAAGGGAAGGGCGTATTTTTTTGCACATTAAAAGCAATGCCTTTTTGTTCGGTACGCATCTTAAATAAGTCAATTATGTTTGATATGAAGGATTCCAAATGAAAATCTGCTGGGTACAATTCTATACGCCCTGCTTCAATTTTGGACAAGTCTAAAACATCGCTAATCAGCGTCAATAAATATTCACCACAACGATGAATTACTTCTATGCCGTCTTGTTGTTCTGCATTTAAATTTTTGTCTTGCTTGAAAAGTTGTGTAAAGCCTAAAATACCGTTAAGGGGTGTACGCAATTCGTGGCTCACGTTGGCAATAAAAGCACTTTTAGCATAATTGGCCGCTTCTGCCGCAATACGCGCTTGTTCGGATATATTCTTGGCTGTCAGCATTTGTTCTTCCGCCCGTTTAAAATCCGTAATGTCTTCAAGCGTACCCACAAAACCTTCAATTTCACTTTCTTCATAACGCAATGGAATAGCATGTGCCTGTACCCAGCGCGTTTCGCCCTGTGAAGTGATACGAAATTTCAGGGTGCATTCGTTAAGGTTATGCACACTCAGTGCCCAAAGCCGCTCAACTTTTTCTCGATCCTCGGCATGGATGACTTGTAACCAGTTATCACCTTCATTTAAATTCAAGATGTTCTGCCATTTTTGGTTAGTATAAACAATCTTTCCCTTTATATCAGCCTGACAAATACCCACTGGTGAAGCGTGAGCGAGTAAGCGAAAGCGTTCTTCACTATGACGCAAATCCTTAATTAAATGTTCACGCTGTTTCATGAGTACGCCAGTTTGTAAGTGATGGCGAACGCGCATACAAACTTCTTCTTGCCGAAAAGGTTTGTTAACGTAATCAACCGCGCCGAGTTTAAAGCCTTCTATGATATCTTCAGGTTGGTTTTTAGCCGTAATAAAAATAATGGGAATATCTTGTGTTGCTTCATTTCGTTTTAAACAACGACTGGTTTCAAATCCATCCATGCCGGGCATCATGACATCCAGTAGAATCAGATCGGGTATAGCGCGACTTGCTATTTTGATAGCCTTTTCTCCACTATGAGCAAAAAAAAGCTGATAGCCTTCTCTGATCAAGACTTTGCGTAAGACATCAATATTAGCAGGCGTGTCATCCACCATAAGTACTTTGGCATTTTTCAGATCACTCTCAATTTCATTAGGAGACATAAATAACCTCATTTAAGGTTTAACAGGGTAGCAATAGGTTTTGCAAAGCTTCGAGGCGAAAACGCGCTTTGAGGCTAAAGACACTAGAGAGGCTATGTAAAAGAGAAATCTTGCCTCGAAGCCTCAAAGCGTCTTTTGCGTCTCTTGCGTCTCTTTTTCACATTTCACATTTCACATTTCACATTTCACGCAAAAACTTTTGCGTGAGCCTTCGGTGCGCGAAGCTAAATAAAGTTTTGCGCGCAAAACTGTATTTCACGCTAATGTTTCGCGAAGCGAAACATTAGCGTGAAATGTGAAAAGTTAAATAAAAAAATATATCAATCAACACCTTAGAGTTGGCCCGCTTTATTCATCAAGCGGTTGCACTTGTTCTTGCAATGTTTCAAAAATACTGTCGGTATCGTAATCAGCAAGAGCCTCTTCAAAACGTTGGGCTAATTCTTGTTGTTCAGGTGTGCCTTGCCCTAATTCGGCCGTCAGGGTTTCTAGGGCCGTGACGTTACTGAGTTCTGCCGCGTCATACAAACGCTCATAGAGCGATTTGGGTAAAGACAGTTTGACTTCGGTTGCCGTTTTTTCTGAGACAACTGCCTTGTCAGGTGGTGGTTTTTGAGATTGAATCTCTTGCTCTTGAATCTCTTGCTCTTGAATCTCTTGCTCGGCTGGTTCTTCAAGCGATTGCACTTGTTCTTGCAAGGTTTCAAGAATACTGTCCGTATCGTAATCAGCAAGAGCCTCTTCAAAACGTTGGGCTAATTCTTGTTGTTCAGGTGTGCCTTGGCGTAATTCGGCCGTTAGGCTTTCTAGAGTCGTGATATCACTGAGTTCAGCCGCGTCATACAAATGCTCATAGAGCGATTTGGGTAAAGACAGTTTGACAGAGGAAGCCGTTTTTTCTGAGACAACTGGCTTGTCATGTGGTGATTTTTGAGATTGAATCTCTTGAGATTCAAGCGGTTGCAGTTGCACTGTCTCAGGAATACTCTGTGTCGGTTCGTCAGGTAAAGTCGTCAACTCTGAGGCATCATTTTCTTTAAAATTATCCCGTGTGTCATTATTTAATATTTCTTCTTCAACGTTTTCAACGTTTTTAACTTTTTCAACTTCTTCAACTTCTACAGGAGTCACTTCTTTTTGTAATGTTTCAAAAATGCCATCCGTATCGTAATCGGCAAGATAGTTTTGAAAGCGTTTGGCTATTTCTCCTTGTTCGGGCGTACCCTCGCGTAATTCAGCCATCAAGGTTTCGAGAGCACTTAAGTTGCCAAATTCTGCCGCTTCTAACAAAGACTCATAGAGCGGTTTTGGCAAAGGAGTCGGCTCTCTTGATACTGTCGTCTGTTCAGCTATTTCTTCTTTGGGTTCAGTACCCTCTACTGGATTCATTTGCTCCAGTATCTCAAGAATGCTATCAGTATCATAATTAGCGAGACAGTCTTGAAAGTGTTTCGCTAAGGCTTGTTGATCGGCATTGCCTTCGCGTAACTCGGCCGTTATCGTTTCGATGGCCGTTAAATTGCTTAACTCGGCTGCCTCTAGCAAAGGCTCATATATTGATTTTGGCAGAGAGAGTTGAGTGAAATCCAGATCAAGGTTGGGGGCTGAATCTTCTGAATCACTCACAGATTCAGACGCTTTATATTCAAATTCAACATTTAGGAATTTATCTAAGCACTCATAAATCAATTCAAAACGAAAAGGCTTGAAAATGAAATGATCAAAGCCCCCTTGTAACATCGAATCAGTATCTTCTTTTAGCGTTGAAGCCGAAATGGCAATACAGATTATCTTGTCATCAATAAAATTATCACGTATATGATATAAGGCTTCAGTGCCATCCATAACGGGCATACGGATATCCATAAAAATAATATCGGGTTTTTGTTCACCAATTTGATCTAAACAGTCTTGCCCATTAACCGCTTCGCGGATTTCAAGGCCAATATCCCGCAAAATACGTGACAAAATATGTCGATTTTCTTTGACATCATCGACAACCAGTGCAGAGACGTGGTAGCCAGGTGCAAGATGAGCAATTTCTGCCCCTTTTTCCTGTACAACAACTTCTCCCTCCCCAAGGGCTAAAGGTAGCAACACTGTAAAACAAGCCCCTTTACCCAGTTCTGATTCCAAAGTCAAAGCGCCACCCATTAAATCGACTTGTTGCTGACTGATTGCGAGGCCAAGCCCTGTGCCCCCTTTATCGTAGCCAGCGGTATCTTGATGAAACGGTTTGAAAATCGTTGCTTGAGCCTCTGCCGGAATGCCTGGCCCGGTATCAATCACTTTAAAGCAATACAGTTCAGCTTCTTGTGTCACCTGCAAGAGGACTTTTCCGGTTTCCGTAAATTTTACCGCATTACCCAATAGATTAATGAGAATTTGGCGTAATTTGCTTTGGTCAGCATACACCACTTGTTTCAAAGCTGTACTTTCCACGCACCAGTCTAATTGTTTTTGCTCGCAGCGCATTTTGAACATAGCTGACAAGCCTTGAATCAATTCGCTGATATAAAAATTCTCAGGCCGTAATTCCATCGCCCCCGCTTCAATTTTGGAAATATCCAAAATATCATTGATTAATCCTAGCAGGTGATTACCACTTTTTTCAATGGCATGGAGGGAGTCTTGTTGTTCTTGATTTAAATTAGTATCTCGCCGCAAGAGTTGGGCATAACCGAGTACCGCGTTCATGGGGGTGCGGATTTCATGAGACATATTGGCGAGAAAGACGCTTTTAGTTTTGTTAGCAGCCAAAGCTTGATCGCGTGCTTGGGCAAGTTGGGCCGTCCGTTGTTTAACCAAATATTCTAAATGATTACTGTATTGATCAATCTGTACCAACATCTCATTAAATCCGTCAACGAGTGTACCGAGTTCATCTTCGCCGGTTTTTTGGGCACGGAGGGTATAGTTTTTCTGCACCGATACCGTTGACATGGTTTTTAAGAGATTATAAATCGGCGTTGTGAACAGTTGTTGGAGTTTAGAGGCCAGCAATACACCTAACAATAAAGAAAGAATTAAGACGATAAGCACAATGCTGATTGCCCAGCCTAATCGTTTATACAATAGTGTCAAATCGGCACGAATATAAACTGTACCAATCATCTCATTCTCAAGAATAATTTGTTTAAATATTTCTATTTCATTTTGATGGAAAAAATAATTATCTTTAATTTGGCTTCCTGATGTCTTTGGGTTGGCAAAGTAATACTCACTGAGCGTCTTTTCTGCCAAGCCGGCTGCCACCGTCAGTTCATCTTCTATCAGTAAGGCAACGCTGGAATCGTCTAGCGCGTCTAATATTTCGCCTTCTTGTTCAGGCACTATGCCATTTTCAAATTCCTCTTCTATGTTGTTTTGTGTCTCTGGCACAAAATGGGGCATGTTGTCTTGTTCATCTGAAAGCGCGTCTCGTATTTCAGCATCTTGTACTAAAGGCATTATGCCATTTTCGAGTGCCTCTTCTATATTGTTTTGCGCCTCTGGCACAAAATTTGGCATCGTCGTGTTTTGTTGTTCATTTTCTGCTAGTGATGCCAAACTGAGTTCACTGAATATTTCGTCTTCTGTATCCCACGCATTTTGCGTGGCATTTTTTTGATTTTCTAGCATCAAATCGGGCGCAATTGCACTTTGTAGCTCGTCTTCTAGATTAGGTGTCAAGCCTACCGCATTTTTTTCTCCTTTATCTCTGACGTAAGCGGCGAACAGTTGCCCATCAGGTGTAAAAACGTATGTTAATATAATATGTTCATTGGCTTTTAACGCCGCTATATTTTCTTCTACAGTTATGCTGTCATCAAAGCTAAGCCCGGCTTTGCTATTTATCCCAACTAAATCAGCTAAAACAAAGAGATCAGCAATCATATTACGACGCAATCCAAACCATTCACTGGTGATAAGCGCCCCCGAAGTCAAGAGCAATAAAATACCGCTGGTTAAAAGAATAATAGCGCTTAGCTTATTTTTGATGGGTATATCACGGAATTTACGCATTTTTTATGTTCCGTTATCAGTTTCACGCAAAAGTTTTTTGCGCGCAAAAAACTTTATTTCACGCAAAAGTTGAGCGAAGCTATACTTTTGCGTGAAATCGTGGAAATCAGTTCCACGCAAAAGTTTTGCGCGCAAAACTGTATTTCACGCAACTTTTGCGTGAAATGTGGAAATCAGTTATCAGTTTTTAAATATCTGGCTAAAAAACACATACATTTATAAAGTATTTTGTATTATAATATTATTAGAAATCATAGACTTATTCTCTGTGCTCCTCTGTGCTCTGGTAAAAACCTGACAGGTTTGGCACGAATTTAAACGCTTTCAATCCGATTTTACTTCACGAATCATTTAGGATTACTATAGTTTGTCAGAAAAATAATTTCACGGGCCAAACCTGACAGGTTTGCCAAACCTGTCAGGTTTTTACAAGTTATTTTTCTGAAGGCGGCCGCGATAAATCGTGCCATGCAACATTTCACGCTAAAGTTTCGCTCGCGAAACTTTAGCGTGAAATGTGAAATAATGAACAGTCAATGTTCACGCCAGTTTTGAGTTTTACTGATATTAACATCTATATATCACTTTTAATTACACCCGTCGTTGTTGTAGTCGTTGCGAAAGTGACTTTGTCAAATTAAACCTTTTTACGCCACATTGAAATTTTTGGGCTCTGGCAACCATCCCCTACATGACACGACGGTGGGGCAATCCTTTGTGGTTGCCCGTAGGGGGCAATACCGAAGGCTGTCCTTATGGGCAATCCCTTTTACTCGTAGGGGCAATCCATTGTGCTTGCTTTTCTACACCACATTGAAATTGAATATACTCCGCTAGAAAAGTTTTGTCCTTGGTAAAAACCTGACAGGTTTGCCAAACCTGTCAGGTTTGGCACGAAACTTTTCTGGGCAACTATACAACAACTGATAAAGTGAATCATTTTAAGCCGTTTGAAAGATTATATAATAATAAGGCGGGATATCTCATGTATGCTAAAGGATTGCGAGGTTTTATAAACCTCTTATTAGTCTGTGTATTAACCGGTTCGTTAAGCTATGCGGCCGTTCCATTTTTCAATGAATATCAGGCGAAAGCAAACTATTTACTCAGATTTTCTGAAATCATGAGCTGGCCTTCCACAGCATTTAATAATGCTGATACCCCTATTCGTATTTGTCTATTGGGTGAGTCGCTTAATCATTTTGAAGCCCTTTTGTTAGATCAAAGAGTCAAAGGACGTACTATCAAGGTATTACACTTTTTAGAGACTTGGTACAACTTAAAGGAGCTTGACATCTGTCACATCCTGTTTATCAGTCAATCAGAACAACCCTTACTTTCCAATATTTTGGCCTATACCCAGCACTCTCCTATTCTGACTGTCAGTGAGATAGAAGATTTTGTGCTAGAAGGGGGTATGATTCAGTTTTATAAGCGCGATAACCAAGTGCGCTTTATGCTTGATCCTGAAACCATAGAAGAGGCAGGTATTATAATCCAAATTTATTAGTGGTTTTCTATGAATGATGTTTTTGATCACCCAAAACGCAAAGGAATATAAAGGATTATGAGAGTTTATCAAAATGTCGTCTTTCATAAGTTCAATATCATGAATGGGTACATGTTCCTTTGTATGCCGTATCGTTTGTTCGATAATGAGTTAGCCTTAGATATCACTTGGCCGTCGCAAAATAACATGCACTCCAAATGAAGCAAAATAACATGCATTCCAATTGAAGCAAAATAAATTTGGAACAAAAATTGGCGACGTTTTTTAATTTGCATTCCATAAGGATAAGACTATGTGGTTTCAACAGAAAAAGACAAAACGGGTTATCAGTGATCAATGGAAATGGGGTATAACCCTTTGTCTCTTAACCGTATTGATTGGTTCATTGACTTATGCTGCCGTACTACTGACTCCAAAAGAATATCAGGTTAAAGCGGTTTATTTATTCAATTTCTCTAAATTCATTAAATGGCCGACATCAGCGTTTAATAATTCAAGAACCCCCATTCGTATCTGTGTCTTGGGCAAAAATCCGTTTGATGATTTTGATAGGCTTGTGAAGGGGAAAAGAGTCCAAAAACGCCGTATCACGGTGCAACATCTCCGCAACTATAGACAGGCCAAGCGTTGTCACATTTTGTTTGTCAGCAAATCAGAAAAGGGCAATCAAGCTGCTATTTTGGCTTATACCCAACAATACCCTATTCTCACCGTCAGTGATATCAGGAATTTTGTGGTACGTGGTGGGATGATTCAATTTTATATCCGGGGTAGAAAGGTGCGCTTTATGATCGATCCAGACACGGTAAAAGAGGCGGGTATAAGAGCCAGTGCTAATTTGTTGAGGGTAGCGAAAATTGTGAGATAAGTTATTGAAAATAATGGGTACATTTTTAGCCGTTTTCTAAACCGTTTATAGGGCGCATTTCTATTTTCCAGTTCCCAACTATTTCAAATAGTTAGGCTAACATTCTTAAGTTTTTTTTCTGTCGCAATGAAAATTTTAGTTTGCGGGTTGTTGGAGTACAAACTTTAGTTTGTGGGTTGGTTGTTTACGTTCCAACTTTAGTTTGCGGGTTGTTTACGTTCCAACTTTAGTTTGCGGATTGGTTGTTTACGTTCCAACTTTAGTTTGCGGGTTGACGTTCCAAATACTAATTTGCTCATTGAAACGGCGAACGGTTTAAACGAATACCACATCTAAGTAAGGAGGATAACTATGTTTAAAATTCATCTCAATAGGCGGTTAATGCTATATTGTTGCATCGGGGTAGGCTTGCTCACAGCAACCCTACCTAACTATGCGACAACTGATCCGGATTCAGATACCGTCTACGACTATTTAACCGGTTTAAGTTTAGAAGAACTGGGTGAAGTCGAAGTCACACTCTCCGATGCCTTTGATATTTTTGATGCCGTGGTTGCCGTCAAAGAAGTGAGTGTCGCAACCGGTACAAACCAATCGACAGCCCGTGCGCCAGCCGTCACCAGCGTGATTACAGCTTCGGATATTGAAGCGATTGGTGCAACCGATTTGGACGACGTGCTAGAAACAGTGCCTGGATTGCATGTTTCAAGAAGAGATTTTGGCTACATGCCCATTTACAGCTTTCGAGGCATTTACACTCAAAATAATCCGCAAGCCTTAGTGTTGATTAACGGTATTCCCATGACAGCCTTGTTTTTCGGAAATAGAAGCCATGTATGGGGCGGCATGCCTGTCAACAGCATCGCCAGGATTGAAATCGTCCGTGGGCCCGGTTCGGCTGTGTTTGGGGCTGATGCCTTTGCTGGGGTCATTAATATTATCACTAAAACAAAGGATGATATTGAGGGTACTGAAATAGGCGCACGAGTCGGTAGTTTTGATACTTATGATGCCTATTTATTGCATGGTGATCAATGGAAGGGCTTCGATGTGGCTTTCTCGATGGAATACCACGAAACCCAAGGACATGGGGAAATCATTGAGGAAGATATCCAAACGAGTTACGACAAAATGTTTGGGACTCATGCTTCTCTTGCGCCTAGCTCTGTCAATGTACAACAACGCAATTTTGATGCTCGCTTGGATATTTCTCGCGATAATTGGCGATTACGTACGGCTTACCAAGGACGGCATAATCAAGGTACAGGCCTAGGTGAAGGTTCTGCCTTGAATCCCAATCGCTTGACCGAAGACCGTCTCCATGCCGATCTAACTTATCATAATCGTAAATTCACTCAAAATTGGGATGTAACTGCACAACTCAGTTTTTTAAACAATGAATCTGGTGCTCCTGTCGAGAGTTGGGTTTTGCCACCTGGTGCTTTTGGTGGTGCTTATCCAAGGGGCTTATTCTACAGTGCTAGTTTTTCAGAACGCCATACCTACTTAAACTTATCAGGATTTTATTCGGGTTTTAAAAAACACACAATCCGTTTGGGAACGGGTTATTATTATGGTGATTTTTATGAAGTCAAAGAATTAGGGAATAGCGGCATTAATCCTAGCACAGGACTTCCTCTTCCACCGGGCAGTCAGGTTGTCGATTTTACGGATACACCTTATGCTTCTATTCCAGAAAAAGCACGTCAGAATTGGCATTTTTTCTTACAGGATACTTGGGCTTTTGCACCAAATTGGGAATTGACAACAGGTATTCGTTATGACGAATATTCCGATTTTGGGTCAACCACTAACCCCCGTATTGCCCTAGTATGGCAAATGACACCCGATTTGTTCAGCAAATTACTTTATGGGCGTGCTTTTCGTGCCCCATCATTCAGGGAACTCTATCTAAAGAATGCCGCACTACCATTGCCTAATCCAAACCTGCAACCTGAAACCATTGATACACTAGAATTAGCTATTGACTACAGTGTTCAAAAAAATTTACATCTGGCTTTGAATTTATTTGCTTACGAATGGCGTGATGCCGTGCGCTTTTTGCCCGAACCTACTGATCCTAATATTTTAAGCGTACAAAACGCAGGAAAACAAACGGGTCAAGGCTTTGAAGTGGAAACACGTTGGCTGGTCAACAAAAACTTCAGTGTATTAGCTAATTATGGTTACCAACATGCTGTTGATGAGAATGACCAAAATCCGGGTTTTGCTCCCCAGAAAACGGGGTATCTTCGCACAGATTGGTTAGTTTATCCAAACTGGTATCTCAATACGCAATTCAACTGGATTGCTGACAGAAAACGGGCATTTGGTGATCCGAGAACCGCTCTTGATGACTATACCACGGTGGATTTAACTTTACGCCGTAAAGATATTAGACAAGGTAATTTGAATTTTGCCATTGGAATACGCAATCTATTTGAAGCTGATGCGCGTGAACCGTCTTATGGCCCTAATACTGATGGTATTATTGGTGTCCCTCATGACTTACCACTGGCAGGACGGAATTATTTTATGGAACTTCGGTATCGTTTTTGAAGAAAAGAGGGCCTGATTGTAATATAACGGATGATCGGTGCGGGCGAACACGCAGGTTCACCCTAGGGGGTTGACTGAGAGCTTTTTTTGATGTGTTTATTTACAGACAAGTTTTATGTCGAATAATTTTGGTTTTCTTGCGATTAAAAAAAATAAACGCGCTTTGACGCTAAAGACGCTAAAGAGACTCGTTTATCAAAAGAAATCGTAGTGTCTCTTGCGTCTCTTTTTCACTTAAGAAGTTTTGCGCGCAAAACTTCTTAAGTGAAAAGTTATAAGTAATCTTGACATAAATAAAACCAGCATGAAACTTTCGTTCAGCGTAGCTAAAAATACTCCTCAAAAAAAGCTTCTAATCAACAACTTAGGTTCGCCCCTACACATTTTGTTGTTGTAGGAGCATGTGCCTTCCTGCTGTTTTGAGTGGAATGATTTTTCTGACGACCTATATATATAATGATTGATTAAATTGGCCTTTTTATTTTTAAAACGACAATACGATTGTCGATGATGAGAACATGAAAGGTTATTAATTTGGCTTATAGGCTTTGATTTCTGCAAATAATACAGGTAGACATTGGAAAGGGCGATAGTGAGCCTTGCCAAATTCTGTCAAAAATGGAAATCCATGTTTGTATTCAAACATCGTTTTATCAAGTTCTTCAGTTGTAATATTATGACTCATATTATGACAAGTGACTTCTTGAAAATCAGTGGCTAAAATGGCGGTTTGTGTTTTGCTTAAACAAGGCGTTTGGTACTGAGCATAAACACGGTTGAATTCTAAAAGTTCTTGCTGTTCTTGATCTGATAAAGGTGCTTCTTTGCTAAAAACATCCTTGATATAAAGCTTTCCCCCTTTTTTGAGTACTCGGTAGGCCTCAGTAAACAGTTTTTGCTGATCATAAGAATAACCTGTCGATTCAAAGAAAAATACCACGTCAAAGGTTTCATCGGCAAAGGGAAGGTGGTGATAATCGCCAATATGTACCTGAATTTTTTCAGTTAACCCAGCTTCGTGTATCAATTTTTTTGCGGTTTCTGCTTGAGCGGTAGACAGGGTAATCGCATCAACTTTTAAATCTCCAATACTTTGAACAATGTCAATACTGGGACCGCAAACACCGCAACCTGCATCCAAGACATGTTGTCCTGCTTGTATACCCGCTTGAGAGGCTAAATAAAGATTAGTGGCACGATAAGGATCATCAACTGGCGTATTTGTGATCAGGGTACCTGCTTGGTAGGTTTTTCCAACATCTTGCACAATGATGGCATTCATTGTGTCGTAGTAGTTGCGAACTTTTTCCCGAGTGTTTGTCTCATCAGCGGCCGTATCACTAACGGTTCTCTGATCTTGTGACTTCATTAGCGTTGTTTTCATCAATTTCATCTTCAAACTCTAAAGTCTTGCTATCAAACCAACGATGTCCAAATGCTAGATATCCTTTTGCTTCTAATGGTTTATCGGGATGATAAACCATTTTGACATGATTAATTTTTCTAAAAAATGCACTGACTGCTTGGTCACTAAAAAAAGCATCACCCCAATTGAGATGGTTAGGCCACAAGGCGGGCTCAGATTCAGGTTGTGAAAACCCAGGCCAAGCGAGAAAAGCTTCTTTTTTAGAAGGGCTACATAATCCATTTTCAACTAAATAGTCAAAAAAGAATTGCCAACGTGGTTCATGCAAAGGTTGCTTATCAAAATAACATTCCAAACCTATCTGAGCATGGATAAGCTGACTCACATCCAAATTCAAAAAGCCAATCTTGTCTACCAAATGGGAAAGGGTTTGCACTAAATTTCCAAGTGTATCAGTCGGGCCGGACCAACCGATTTGCAGCAAATAATCTAAAATGTCTTCAGATTTAAGTTCTTCTATAATTATGCGTACGGCTTCAGTTGGACGAGAAAGCATGATACCAAGGTGGATAATCTGGGCACCTGCTGGTAGCGCATGAAGACACTGTTCGAGATTGGCCTCCAATTTTTTAGAAAAGGGACGATTGAATTGCCTGATAAGAGTAGAAATCAGCGTCAATATATTGTTGTCACTACCCATTTCCCGATTGAATTCAACAAAAAAACTTGGAATAGGTACTTCAGGAGGCTGTCCAGTGATATCAAATTCGAGTGCGAGGTGTTTCACACTCTGGGACAGAAAGGATGCCGGTTCAAGCCATTCAGACTGAAATGCTTGAAGCGTTTGCCAGATGGGATGGGTTAAAAATTGTGGAGGTAGAGTATTGAGGTGACGTGGCAAAGAAACAAATAAATCAACTTCCTGATACGAATTTGCCCCTAAACGACATTCAAATCCGGCATAAGAAAAAGGGGGTAAAACCTGGGCTAATGCTTGGAGGTGAGATAGGGCGTTAGGTGTAACCAAGTTAGAATGAAGGTGGGGAGTGATAACCTTTAGGTAATCTTCCATTGAATTCATAAATAAATCCTACACACGGTAAAGGGTATGTGAATTGAAGGATTGGCATGAAAAACCTCCAAGGTGTTGAAAACCTTGGAGGTTGGCATTAAACACTCAAAGTTTCAAGCCTAGTCTCAACTTGTTACGGGTAACGGTAGGTAAGGTACAATGAGTGGTGCAACTGTTTCAATCTGCTTCTGTGATAACTTCCTAGCCGGTTGACGCGCTGCCGAGACGGCCTTGACTTGTTCAACCGTAAACGCGTAGCCCGTTTCTTTGCCCAGCTTCACGGCTAATTGGGCAAATTGCTCTGCGTCAGTGGCCTCTTTGAGTTGATCTTGCAAGGCAAAGTCTTGTATAACACGTTGTTGGAATTGTTTCACATTGTCTATAGACATTTTATTTCCTCATATTGACAGGCTGAAAATTGTGATTTGATTGAAACCTCTATCACAACGTCTTACCCTTCAAACAATAACGCTTGAAAAAGTGAAGACAGTTTGAGTGTGATAGGCGACTGACACGACAATCTTTGCCGGCAGTGGCCTCAATAAATCACTTTATTTCCCCTTGTTAGATAGAAATCACCCAGCATTGTCTACTGGGCCTTTCTACTTTTTTATAGTTATTATAAATTTGTTCAATCTTATGAGTAACTCAAGCTGATTAACCTATCCCGCTTTTTTTGATTTTGAGAATCAAAAATCGTATGCCTAAACAGCGTTCTCAAAACGGCCGTATCCTAAGCATCAGAATTTGGCCATCACGCAAACCCTCTATCCACAACTTAACTCAATAACCGCCTGTTTTGCATGACAAGTGTAGTCCGCATTAGGAGGTTTAGAAACGGAAACTATTTAACGGAAACTATTTTTGATAGTAATAAATCAAACGGCCAAGTCAAGAAACGAGGCACACCACAAGCAATGCTTTCTTGCTGAAAGCCAAACGAACTTGTTTTATGCACTTAACCCGCTTGACCAAAACGTTCTCAGAACAGTGGCATCGATCCATTAGTGCTTGGCAACGAAAGCAAAGTCTATTGTTGAAACTGCCCAACATTGAGGCCTATTTCTTTTTGTGATGTTATACTTAGCATCGTCATAAGGTCGCGATTACTTTGACAGACACAGCCAACAGCTTTTCACGCCAAAGATTTTGCGCGCAAAATCTTTGGCGTGAAAGCAGTTGTCTAAAAGCTCAAGTCAGGTGGTGGTGACTAAACCTATCTCTAGCGAGATTTCGAGCGCCAAAAGCGCAAATTGACTTATACTGTCCACTGTTATAATTCTTCGTGTTTTGTTAGTCACCTTTAGGTGACTTAAGCTGTAAGACAACTGCTTTAGCTGTTGGCTATTAAGCTATTAAGTTAAAAAAAAACGCAATTTATGACAGTGCTAAGTATATGAATGATGAGCTCTTGAAAATTTGCAGACACCCACTCTTCATTCCCGCATAGAACAAATTTTTTGTTGAGAGAATCAGAACGGTATGACAAAAAAACGCTTCTGGCCGATAAGCAAAAACGGACGCTATTCTACTATCATTAGAAAAAATGTAAAGACTTATTTGTATAATTTTTTTAATTGAAAGATAAAATGATTTTATGGCTATAAAATGATAATTTTATAATTTATTAATATACTTATTTCAACGTGTTAATCGGGTTGAAAACATTCAAGAAAAGTAACCATAAGCACTTTTTATCATTTGGGTTTATTTATTTAAATATAAATATTTGAATATATTCAAAACTAATCATTTTTTTCATTTTTCTTATGATTTGTATTCAATATATTCTTAATGCCCTCATAAATTAAATTTTGGATAAATAATATCAATCTATCACTGTTCACTTATCAGTTATCAAAACATTGATATATTTTTATATTCAATATTAAAACAATTGTTCTTTTAAACTATAGCCTAAGCTTCAGATAATAATATATACTTCTTAGTTTTTTAATTTCACCGCCAACCGCCAACAGCCAATAGCTTTTCACGATTTCACGCTAAAGTTTCGCTTCGCGAAACTTTAGCGTGAAATAAAGATTTTGCTTCAATCTTTTTTGTTTTGGCAATAATTACAAATCAGTAACTTAGTGACTTAAAGGCGCATTCCCAAAAAAAGGGTTATTATTAATCCCAATCAGGCTGTCGCAAAATAACAGGCATTCCAATTGCGCCTTCGCGAAAATCAATTTTGTCTGAAAATCAGGCCGTCGCAAAATCAATTTTGCACTCCAATTGCGCCTTCGCGAAAATCAATTTTGTCTGAAAATCAGGCCGTCGCAAAATAACAGGCATTCCAATTGCGCCTTCGCGAAAATCAATTTTGTCTGAAAATCAGGCCGTCGCAAAATATATTTTGCACTCCAATTGCGCCTTCGCGAATAATTAATTTTGTCTGAAAATCAGGCCGTCGCAAAATAACAGGCATTCCAATTGCGCCTTCGCGAATAATTAATTTTGTCTGAAAATCAGGCCGTCGCAAAATAACAGGCATTCCAATTGCGCCTTCGCGAAAATTAATTTTGTCTAAAAATCAGGCCGTCGCAAAATCAATTTTGTACGAAAATCGGGCCCGTCATGATTTATCTTGATAAACAATGCTTGGTGTACATTCCCACTGCACTGTGGTTATACTGTTCACCGTTACACAAGCGCTTTTACCTTTGGAAAAATCCATTCCACATTGAGGAATGCTATTATTTGGTTAGTCACCTTTAGGTGACTTGATCTTTTTATTGACTTGACTCATAAGACACTTTTTTATTAAGTACTGAACCATAAATTTTCAGGTATTTAAAAAAAAAGAAAGGGGGCTTGGTTGTAAAATACCTGTTTATTTGTGCTTCAGTACTTATTAGTTATTTATTAATTAAGGAGAAACCGTTATGAAAATGGTGACAGCCATTATTAAGCCCTTTAAACTTGATGATGTGCGAGAAGCACTTTCCGAGATTGGCGTACAAGGTATCACGGTGACTGAAGTCAAAGGGTTTGGTCGTCAAAAAGGCCATACGGAATTGTATCGTGGGGCAGAATACGTGGTCGATTTTTTACCCAAGGTAAAAATTGAGGCTGCAGTGAGTGAAGACGCGCTTGAGCAAGTTATTGATGCCATTACGAAATCGGCTAACACCGGCAAAATTGGAGATGGAAAAATTTTTGTTTCTAATCTTGAGCAAGTCATTCGCATTCGTACAGGAGAGACGGGTACAGATGCACTTTAAGTAGAGACGCGATGCTTCGCGTCTCCTCGAAGACACATCGTAGAGACGCGATGCTTCGCGTCTCCTCGAAGACACATCGTAGAGACGCGATGCATCGCGTCTCCTCGAAGACACATCGTATAGACGCGAAGCATCGCGTCTCCTCGAAGACACATCGTATAGACGCGAAGCATCGCG
>Ga0136651_10000098_pt1 | contig 39427 bp, 35 predicted proteins | sample Mar14236cmmetaG_FD_94867 | JGI IMG/M metagenome (GOLD analysis project Ga0136651, IMG submission 94867) | Marine hydrothermal vent microbial communities from Guaymas Basin, Gulf of California to study Microbial Dark Matter (Phase II) - Marker... ... | reverse complement strand
TTGTGCCACCTCCTTGAAAAGAGTTCTAAATTAATAGTATTAGTATACTTGAATATTGCTTTTCGCCTTAAGAAAAATATCCTTATCTAGTGTCTGACACTACTTCCAACTGGCATTCCGGGATGATTACGGAACAATCCTGGTGCCTGTTTCACCCTTCAACGCCCGGCCAATATTCTCCGGATTTGTGACGATGGCTTCCTTACCACCTTGCTCCAGGAATTTGACGATAGCTTTGATCTTTGGTTCCATGGAACCTTTTGCGAAATGGGTGCCTTCGTCGAGGTATTTCTTGGCCTCTGCCACTGTGATCTGATCTAGATCCACCTGGTCAGGTTTTCCGAAATTCAGGGAAACCTTTTCTACAGCAGTGGAGATCAACAGCAAGTCGGCATTGATCTCATTAGCCAGGAAGGCTGACGCGAAGTCTTTGTCGATCACAGCTGCTGTGCCAATCAACCCACCCTCGGATTCGATCACCGGAATGCCGCCACCCCCAACTGTGATGGTGATGGTTCCAGAATCGATCAACGCCCTGATGGCGTCCAATTCCATGATTTCCACCGGGATGGGAGAGGCAACAACTCGCCGCCATCCCCGTCCAGCATCTTCCACAACATTCCAACCCAGTTCTTCTTTTTTCTGCATTGCTTCATCTTCTTCCATGAAGGTGCCGATTGGTTTGGCTGGTGCCTGAAAAGCGGGGTCGTTAGCATCTACGCGGACTTGAGTGATCACGGTTGCGGCAGTCTTATCGATACCGCGTTTTTTCAGTTCATTATAAATGGTCTGCTGCAGGGAATAACCGATCGCACCCTGGCTGTCCGCCCCACAAACATCCAGTGGAACTTCATGCATCCCTTCTGCTTTGTGGGCAATTTCTGAGCGGCGCAGAATAAAACCAACCTGGGGGCCATTTCCGTGTCCAACAGCAATATCCCAGCCCGCTTCGATCATATCCACCAGGTGAATTGAGGTTTCCTGGGCAGCTTTATACTGATCCAGTACGGTTTGGTGTTGTTTTGATTTGATGAGGGAATTCCCTCCAATCGCAACAACTGCAACTTTTTTATCATTTGTCATAATAACTCCTAGCGCATGGTCAGCGCCATCACTGCTTTCTGGGCGTGCATCCGGTTTTCAGCCTGGTCAAAGACAACAGATTGAGGACCATCCATCACTTCACTGGTCACTTCTACATCTCGGTCTGCTGGTAGGGGATGCATAAAAATCGCATCCTTATCAGCCAGGGCCATCTTTTTCGAATCTGTGATCCAATCTTTATATTGATCCTGGATCTTCTTGCCTTCCTCAGGATCCTGGGTGGTTAATAGCGGACCCCAGGACTTGGCGTAAACGATATCGGCATCTTTGAAGCCTTCTTCCATATCATCAACAACTTCAAATTTTCCGCCATAGATCTTGGCCTGTTCTCTGGCCTGTTCCATGATTTCCGGCATGAGTTTGAATTCTGGCGGGTGCGCCAGGGTGACGTCCAGACCAAAACGGGGCATCTGAAGGATCAGGGATTGAGGAACGGACATTGGTTTAAGATAGGATGATGCGTAAGCCCAGGAAACAACAATCTTCTTTCCTTTCAAATTCGGGCCCTTTTTCTCAAAAATGGTCATGATGTCTGCCAGGCACTGATGTGGGTGGTAGACCTCGCACTGCATGTTCAAAACTGGAGACCGGGATGAAGAAGCAACATTATTAATATATTTGTTACCTACGCCCCAATCTACATGGCGGATGGCAATTCCATCAAAATAACGGCCGAGGATCTCACCCAGCTCTTTTTCGGTATCACCATGGGAAACCTGGGTAGTACGGCTTTCCATGAAAGCTGCATGCCCACCCAGCTGGGCCATACCAGACTCGAAAGAAGCCCGGGTGCGTGTGCTGGAGAAGAAGAACAACATCGACAGGGTTTTATCCAGCAGCAAAGCATGGCGCTCACCCAAAGCGCGTTTTTTCTTCAGATCCCAGGCAACACTCAAGACAGTTTCGACTTCTTCTTTTGTAAAATCCAGGTCGCCGATCAAATCTCGACCTCTTAAATCAGATATCATTATTTTCTCCTTATTGCAAAACAAATAATCAATAAAAACGAACTGGTAGATCAACCCGCGGTAAATCTACCAGTTTATCGACTTCGATCTACTCTTCTGCGCCCAGAACCAGGGCCAGCAGAGCCATGCGCATGACAACGCCGTTGAAGCCCTCTTTCCAGTAGCGGGCCCAGCGAGTCTGATCAACATCCGCAGGAATGTCATCCATACGAGGAAGTGAGTGCAGCAGGACTGCATCAGATTTGGCTTTGGTTTCCAGCAGTTCCTTGGTGATCTGGAACTGAGGAGGTGTTAAGGCAACATCTCCATCTCTCTCATCGCGGGATTTGGTGTAATCTGGCTGCACAACCGGTTCAACCAAAATGATGTCTGCGTCTTCAATCACTTCGCGAACATCATCAACCTCTTTGAAGTCCAGGCTGTTGCGATTGAAATCTTCCTTGTATTCATCCGGCATCTTCATATCTTCTGGAGCAACAAAAGTGATCGGGCAATCGAACTGGCTCAGGGCATGTCCCAGGGAGTGCATGGTACGCATGCGCATATCGCCAACAGCAACCCATCTGAGTCCATCCAGGTGACCTTTCTCAGTCAGGATGGTATAGAGATCGGTCAAGATCTGGGTGGGGTGCTCTCCCCAGCCGTCACCGCCATTGATGATCGGAACGCTGGCCCATTTGGCTGCTTCGTGAGGAGCACCTTTCAGGAAGTGGCGCACCACAATCACGTCGCCGTAATTCTCAAGCATTTTAAAGGTGTCCTTGATGGATTCCATGTAAAAATCACCCGCGCGGGTCATTTTTGCATCAGAAAATCCGGTTACTTTTCCGCCCAGGCGCAGCATAGCTGCTTCGTGGGCCAGCCGGGTCCGGGTGGATGGCTGATAAAAAGCGGTTACCAGGGTTTTTTCTTTCAGCAGATCAACATTTTTTCGATTTTGCGCAATGGGAGCCAATTTGTTAGCAACCGCGAATATTCGTTCAAATTCGTGTCGTTCAATGTCTCTCAAAGATAAGATGTCACGGCCTACAAAACTTCTCATGGTATTTCTCCTTTAGAATTAGTATTCAATAATCTTTAGTCTTCGTTTATTTTGAAGTTACTACCATATATTTTTTCTTATTTCCTCCCAAGCTGGTCAGGTTAAACTTTCTCCTATCCGCCGTACTATATGAAAATGGAAATACCCGGGTAAAAAATAACTGAAGGAGGAGTCAATGATCCTCCCCCGGGTGGAATATAACAAAGATGAAAATACAAGCAGTGGATCATGGCGTTGAATATCTAGAGCGGTGGCGATATTACGCTTGGCACCAATGGCGCTGATCTCACACTTTGAACTTGCCAGCGGAACATCATCTCGCTTAATCAACATATCCAGTACGGATCCGGTGAAATCCTTCCTGACTTTCTCCTCGCTAATCACATCGATCGGCAGATTATCTTCCAAATATGCAACCGGTCGATTTTCTGCTAAGATCACGCGAGATACCTGGAGAATCTCTTCATTCTCAGGTAATTCAAGGATTTCCGACATCTCAAGATCAACAATTCGGCGGGTTACCTGTAAGTCACCCATCGATACATCCAGACCTAGCTGATCGGCTATAGTCTCAAGGCTGTTTAGATTTTCAAGGCTGGTATCAAAAACCCCGGTGGGATGAATAACAAATGTACCAACACCTTGTTTTCTTTGCAGCAAACCGCGGGTTTCAAAAGTCCGCATGGCTTCCCGAAGAGATGCCCGGGAGACACCCAAATTAATTGCCAATTTAGGTTCCGAGGGCAGTTGTTCGCCAGATTCCGTCTCCGCTATCAGCAGGCTCAGCTGTTCGTGTAACGATCTTGAGACATCATTATCTCTGATCAAGATCCAGCTCCTTCAATGACAGGGACAAATTCAAATTTCTCAACATCCACCAGACCAAGATCAGAAATGCGCAGGGCAGGAATTACGACCAGAGCTAATAGACTCAGCTGCATATTGGGATTTATAATCGAGCACCCGCAAGCCTGGAATCCTTCCAGCACACTGGCGGCCTCTCCGGCAACCACGTCAGCCCTTTTATTTGACATCAATCCAGCAATCGGCAGCGATACCTGGCCGATAACCTCTCCATCTTTTACAACCACCTGACCACCTTTGATCTCTGCCAGTTGGTTTGCGGCCAGAGCCATTTGCTCCTCATCGGTGCCAACAACGATCATGTGATGGGAGTCATGGGCAACCGTCGAACCGATAGCACATTTACCCTTCAATCCAAATCCGGATACCAAACCAACAACTACGCCACCAGTAGCCTGATGTCGTTCCACCAGAGCGATTTTGATCAAGTCTTTCTCGAGGTCGATCTTGATTTCGCTGCCCTGTACTTCCACAGGCATCTTCAGGTGCTTGGTCGGAGCCTGGCCTTCAACAACTCCGATCACATGTGCAGTTGCGGGAGAAGAGATATCTTGATCCACAACTAGTTTAAAATCATCTTTCACCAGCGGGCGCTTCATATTAACAGAACGGGCTGCCCAGTCCGGATATTCGTGTTCAGGAAGATCAATCTGCCACTCACCGGATACTGCCAGGAGTTTGCCTTTGGCAAATACCTTTTCCGGGCGGAAATCATTCAAATCTGACACAATCAGGAAATCTGCATACCTTCCAGGAGCGATCTGGCCCATGTCTTTGCCAACACCGAAGTGTTCCGCCGTATTGATGGTTGCCATCTGGAGAGCCACCATGGGATCAACACCCAGTCCGATCGTGTGCCGCAGCACTCGGTCCATATGACCGTCATTTACAAGGGTTTCTGAATGCGAATCGTCCGTGCAGAGAATAAAATGACGGGAATCAAGTTCGTCCTCAGTGATCGCTTTCACCTGGGCTTCTACATCCAGCCAGCCAGAGCCATATCGCAGCATGGCTTTCATACCTTGCCGAACCCTTGCAATAGCATCTTCCTTACGTGTCCCCTCGTGATCATCCTCGGGGCCACCGGCCACATAACCACGGAAGGGAATACCCAGATCCAGAGCAGCATAATGACCTCCGATCACTCCTCCAGCCTCTCTAGTAGCGGCCATCTCATCATGCATTATCTGATCGCTGTAAAATACTCCGGGGAAATTCATCATCTCACCCAGACCGATGATCCGATCCCATTTCATAGCTTCAGCCACATCATCCGCATCAATGGATGAACCTGGCGTTTCCAGGCCGGGAGCAGAGGGCACACAGGATGGGATCTGAACCCAAACATGAATGGGCTGACCTTCAGCTTCATCAGCCATTAACCGTACACCTTTCAACCCGAAGACATTGGCTATCTCATGCGGATCGATAAACATTCCGGTGGTACCGCGAGGGGCAACTGCCCGGACAAATTCAGTAATGGTTACCATACCTGATTCAACATGCATGTGCGCATCTAACAAACCAGGAACCAGGTATTTTCCATCAGCATCGATCACTGTCGTTTTATCGCCAATAGTATGGGAAGCATCATCTCCCACAAACGCAATTCTGTCACCAATTACAGCGAGATCCGTACCAGGCAGGATCTCTCCGGACTGGACACAAACCCATTGACCATTTCTAATAACCAGATCAGCTTTGGTCCTTCCCATCGCTACATCCACAAGATTTCTGGTTCGGCTGCTAATTTCTTTTCGGTCCATCTTATGCTCCTCTAGGAAAAGCCAAGTTTCTATCCGTTTAATAAACGGGCTGCTGCCCGATTATGCTCTTCTATCAGCATAGGCATATCTACTGCGGTCAGCTGGCCTTCTTTGACTACAAATTTGCCGCCCACCACGTTGTAATCTACTCTGACTGGAGCGCAAAAGGTCATAGCGGCAACCGGATCGTGCAATGCACCCGCATATTCGATTCTTTCCAGATCCAGGGCAATAAAGTCGGCCGCTTTGCCAGGTTCCAGTGATCCGATATCTTTCCGGCCAAGTACTGCTGCCCCACCACGGGTTGCCAGCTCAAGTGCTTGCCGGGCGGACATTATTGGCTGATCAGCACCACCTGAGCGCGACGCTCCGTTGATCCCTGCTCTAAGCCTGGAGAGAAGCATCGCCTGACGGGTTTCATCTAACAAATGCGATCCGTCATTGCTGGCTGAGCCATCCACACCAATGCCAACGTCCACTCCTGCTGCTACCATCTCCAGGATAGAGGCCGCTCCAGATGCCAGGCGCATATTAGAGCTTGGACAATGGGCAACACCACAACCATGATCGGCATAAACGCCAATCTCACTTTCATTGAGGTAGACAGAATGGGCAAACCAGACATCGGAACCAAGCCAATCGACTTCTTCCATATAGGCAACCGGTCGTTTTCCAAATTTCTGGATTGTGAAGTCCACTTCATCTTCTGTTTCAGCCAGGTGGGTATGCAATTGAACCCCATACTCACGGGCCAGGGCAGCGCTCTCGCGCATAAGATCCCCGGTCACACTGAATGGAGAACAAGGTGCCAAGACAATTTGGGTATAGGAACCGGGGTTGGCATCATGGTAAGTTTCGATCAAACGCTGGGAATCTTTCAGAATCTGCCCTTCCTCTTCCACAACACTGTCCGGCGGAAGACCTCCCTTGCTCTCACCCAGGCTCATTGATCCCCGGGAAGCGTGTAATCGCAGACCCATTTCCAGTGCGGCTTCGATTTCATCATCCAGCCGAGATCCGTTTGGGAACAAATAAAGTTGGTCAGATGCTGTTGTGCATCCAGACAGAGCCAATTCTGCCAGCGCTGTTCGGGTAGAGATTCTGATATCCTCTGGTTTCATTCTGGCCCAGATCGGATAAAGGGTCTTCAACCAATGGAACAGGTTGGCATCCTGTGCTTCTGGCACTACCCTGGTTAAGGTCTGATAAAAATGATGGTGGGTATTGATCAGGCCAGGTAGAACAATATGTCCCTTTAAATCAAGAATCTGATCTGCTTTTGAAGGCAATTGATCAGATTTTCCGACTTTTTCAATAAAGCCATCTTTGATAAAAAGGCCACCATCATGAATCTCATGACGGTGATCATCCATTGTGACCAAGACCTGGGCGTCCTTAACGAGTAGAGTAGGCATAGGAATCCTTTTTTCACTTGTCTGACAACCACAAGTTTAGCAAATTCTTTCTCCCCTGTCAATTGTCAGACAAGTTATCTGGCTAAAGTCATGATTTTAATCATATATGTGAAAATAAGGGCAATTCAGCCCTGAAATTTGCATAGTGCTAGATTTTTATTATCAGGTGGGACTAGAACCAGAGATTTATTAAATTCCGTGTGAAAACAGGATTCAGGAGCGCAAAAACTGCACCGGCTAGGATCAGAATAAAAGTCAAAAGAGCAATAAATGCCAGACATCCACCTCGATCGATCTTTATGCGCTGTCGGGGTGTTCCATTCTTTTCTGCGGAAGCGTTCGCATCCCGGGGGGTCCGCTTTTTTGTGATCTGTTTGGTTTCCACACCGCGGACGATCACACCGGGAGGTTTTTTGGGATCCGGCTTTTTTGATATCGCTGTCGATGTCGGATCAAACCCAAAATTGATATTGAATCTTCCGCTCTGAGCCTTTAAGAGCTCATTCTTGAATTCTGCAGCCATTTGCCAGCGGTTGTTGGGGTGAACCTGAAGAGCTTTTTCAACTGCTTCTGAAACTCGCTTGGAGACCCTGGGGTTTCTCTCCCGTACAGGAGTGAGTTCCTCCTGGTCCATGGTTTGAGCCAGACTGTCCTCGGGTGTTAATCCGGTTAACGCTGTATACAAGGTTGCTCCCAGGGAGTAAATATCAGTCCTTGCATCTGTCCTGGCAGCCCCATATTGTTCAGGTGGTGAGAAACCCATCGTCATTGCCCGGGCACCAGTCGTGGTAGTTTGATCTCCTTGCATCACTTTCGCAAGCCCAAAATCTACCAGGAACACTCCCCCGCTTGGAGTGATACGCACATTGGCTGGTTTTATATCGCGATGGAGGACCACAGATTCTCTGGAATGCATATAAGACAGGGCGTCGCAGATGGCTGCCCCGATGTAGACAACCTCTTCTTCTTCAAAAGGACCAATTCTCTCCAATCTTTCCTGGAGGTCTTCCCCCTCGATATAGTCCATGATCAGGTACTGGCCCTGATCTTCGACGGTGAAATGGTCAGAAACCCGCGGCAAATGAGGATGGCGCAAACTGGCCAGGATGGTCGCTTCCCGACGAAATTGGCGAGCATAATCATCAATCGTAAATAGGTTCTCCTTAACTGCAACTTCAAGACCGAGGTTCTCGTCTACGGCCCGGAATATTGAACCCATCCCACCGTGTCCTAGGACCTCGATGATTCTGTAGCGATCGCGAAGGAGCTGACCTTGATTAAGCGTCATCTGTTTATCTTGACTAGATATCCAAATTCCTTACTTCATTGGCATGAGTGATAATAAATCTCTTTCTGGGTGGAACAGAAGATCCCATCAGCATGTCGAAAGTTCTATCTGCCGCTGCGGCGTCCTCAATAGTGACCTGCAACAGAGTGCGCGTTTCAGGATCCATGGTTGTATCCCACAGCTGAATGGGATTCATTTCACCCAAACCCTTATATCGCTGCAATTTCGCTTTCTCGGGGGTGAGGCCCAGTTCCTTGAACAAATCCAGTTTTTCCTTTTCGGAGTAGACGTAGATCTGTTTATTCTTATGACTCAGCCGGTATAGCGGTGGCTGGGCGATATAAAGGTGGCCGGCATCAATTAGCGGCTGCATATAACGGAAGAAGAAAGTCAGCAGGAGGGTGCGGATATGAGCGCCATCAACATCGGCGTCTGTCATAATGATCACCCGCCAGTAGCGCAACCCTTCGATATCAAATCCTTCTCCAATACCCACACCAAGAGCGGAAATGAGGGATTTAACCTCGTTATTGGCAAGCATCTGATTCAACCTGGCTCGTTCTGTATTCAGGATTTTGCCCCTCAACGGCAGAATGGCCTGAAAATGCCGGTCTCTGCCCTGCTTGGCAGAACCTCCAGCGGAATCACCCTCGACGATATAAATCTCGGATTCCTCGGGATTACGGGAGGAGCAGTCAGCCAGTTTTCCTGGCAAAGTCATGCTTTCAAGGGCTGATTTTCTGATAACCAGGTCCCTGGCTTTGCTGGCGGCCTGCCTTGCCCTCGCAGATGTCAGGCATTTATTAATAATGGCTTTTGCCGCGGCAGGATTTTCTTCCAAAAATGCCTCTACGCCTTCTGCAACAACCTGCTGGGTGTGAGTCTTGACCTCAGCATTCATCAATTTTACCTTGGTCTGACTCTCAAACTGGGGTGAAGGATGTTTCACGCTGATGATCGCGGTCAAACCTTCCCGGGTATCATCTCCCGACAGGTTAGGATCAGAATCCTTGAATATTTTTTTAGTGCGGGCATAGTTATTAATCGTACGGGTGATTGCAGATCTTAAACCAGTCAGATGCGTGCCGCCATCATGCGTATTAATAGTATTCGCAAAGGCATAGATGGATTCTGAAAAAGCATCTGTATACTGGAAGGCTGCATCGATCACGATATTTTCAACTTCCTTCTCAACGTGAATGACCGGATGCAATTTTACTCGATTGCGATTCAAGTAGCGGACAAAAGAAGTGATACCACCATCAAAATAGAAACTCATCTCACGATCAATTCTTTCATCGGAGAATTTAATGGTGACACCCCGGGTGACAAAAGCCATTTCCCGGAAACGCTGCACCAGGGTTTCAAACTGCAAAGCCATTTCTTGATCAAAAATGGTCTTATCGTATAAAAATGTCTGGGTTGTACCGGTTTTTCCCTTGGGAGCATCTCCCACAACCTTCAACTTGGTAACAGGCACACCTTTTTCATATCGCTGGAAATATTCCTTCCGATCACGCCAGACCAGAACTTCGAACCATTCGGACAGGGCGTTAACGGCAGAAAGTCCCACACCGTGCAAACCACCTGAGACTTTATAGCCACTGCCGCCAAACTTGCCGCCGGCGTGCAGCTTGGTCATTACCAATTCCAGGGCAGGAACTTTTTTCTCCGGATGGATATCCACCGGGATGCCTCGACCATTATCAGTGACGGTGACGCTTTCGTCCTTATGAATAATGACCTCAATCTCATCACAATATTCTGCCAACGCCTCATCAATTGAGTTGTCCACTACCTCATATACGAGGTGGTGCAGAGCTTTGATGTCAGTTCCGCCTACATACATACCAGGCCGAAGGCGTACAGCTTCAAGCCCCTCCAGGACCTGGATATCTTTTGCATCATAGGACATTTTTTGTTTCTTATCAGCCACAAAAACCTCCAGTAAGGTTCACGCAAACCCGCATCATACCATGATAATAATTATTTCTCTATTGTTGATCGTTCTTCAACTATTGGTTGAGTAAGACCCAGGGACTGGATTTCGTCCGACCAGCGGTTCATATCCTGGTAATACACAAAACTGGCAGAGAGCATCCCTGTGGTCAAAAATGCGTGACCGATTATGCTGATCAACATCAACCAGGAGTTTTCTGGAGGAACCTGCCAGAGCATATTCAATCCCTGGTTTAGGAGCAGGACCAGCAAAATAAATAGGCTGGTTTTTAAAAAGGTTAGGTTCGTCAATCGGATGCTGGATAATATGGATTTCCAGGCTTTTTGTCCCTTAGAATAGATCCCGTGAGGGGAGAAAATGAGTGGAAAGATCAGCCAGAATGAAATAATTCCAAACAGAATAATGACCATTTGCCCCAGCGATACACTGAATAACGTAATTCCAGTTGCCGCGCAGCTGCCCACAACCAGAATAGCCATGAAAAATATTATCCAGATCAGGCTTAATATACCGGATTGCAGGCTGACTCTGGGCCAATCCTGAAAAATAGTGCGCCAATTCAAGTCATCATATAATGCTGCCTGACGGACTGCAGAAAAAAATAGCCCGCCCAGAAAAATGCCAAGTGAAAAAGCTATCAACACGATCAAGCCCGCAGTGCCCAGGCTGGATATATCCCAGAAGATCGGGGAGCCAAGCGGATTTTCTACTGGCAGAATGCCGGTAAATAAACTGAATATCCCCACGGGGAGGGATCGAAGTCCGATCAATAGATTGATCCGCTGAGCAGCTGCTGTCCAGATCTCTTGCCCGGCTTCCATTACCTCTCCAAAATCTGCGGGCATGAGCTCTGGCACATCATTCATACTCGTAATTAATCCCTCTATGAGGGATTTAATTTGGAGGTGCGGGCCAAACCATAAGACGAGATCCAGCCCTACTGGAAAGAGCAATAATATCAAATGTTTTGTGATTGCATCAAACCCATTTCGGATGGATTTTAGAACATTTGGAGGCTCTGGAAGGGTAATTTTGTTGATGTTCATCAATGCTCTATTTTACCATACATCGCCCTTCCAAACCTCTTCCCGGGAGCCATCTAGAGAGCCTAAAAACCCCTGAAATCCCCTCAAAAATCATCCAAATCTAACTATAAGATTAGATGAACTCTTCGATAAAAAATGAATTCAGGTGATACAATCTTTTCTAATAATTTTATGATTCGGGTATCCTTATTTAAAATGGGGCCAGGAGTGGTTATCCAATCAACCCGCTCCGAGAGAGCGAGGTCCGCTTTGAACGCTGCGGTCGCGGTTTTGTCCTTAAGATCGTCATCAGAAAGGTAAAACTTTTCCTGACAGATAAAGGATCCAGATCTTTCTTCCTGGATGGAATCAGCGATTTATCGAAGGATATTATCCAATATGCAGGTTAATGTGTGTTCCTGGGACAGAAATCTAGTTGTCCCGGAAAATAAGTGAGGTAGATATGGTTCAGAAAGCTGACAAATTATTCATAAACGCCCATGTGCTGTGCATGGATGATGATTTCAACCGTTATGAAAAAGGGGCGGTTGCTGTTACAGGAGATCATATCCAGGCCGTAGGGAATATGGATCAACTCACGAAGGAATATCAAGCCCCGGAAGTGATCGATTGTAAAGGAAAGATCCTCATGCCCGGATTGGTGGATGCACATACCCATGTCCCCATGAACCTGCTGCGCGGATTGGGCGATGACCTCAGGCTGGATGTCTGGCTGCTGGGCTTTATCATGCCTGTTGAGAGAGAATTTGTCAGCCCCGAATTTGTACACTTAGGCACATCTCTGGCCTGTGCTGAATTGATCCGGTCCGGGGTGACTTCCTTTGCGGATATGTATTATTTTGAAGATCAAGTGGCTGAAGCTACCGCAGAAGCCGGTTTACGGGCAATCTGCTGTCAGACCATTCTCAAATTTCCTTCCCCTGATGCCGATTCCTATGAGGAAGCTCTGGCTGCCTCGGAAACGATGATCAAAAAATGGAAGGGCCACCCGCTGATCACCCCTGCGATTGCCCCACATGCTGCTTATACATCAACGGTGGATATCCTAGGTTCGGCTACAGCTTTGGCCCAGAAATATGATGTCCCGCTTCATATTCACATCGCTGAAACTTCCCAGGAAGTTGAAGATTGCCTGGATGAATTTGATATGCCTGTGGTCCCTTATCTCGAGCAATTCGATGTTTTCAGTGCCAAGGTCATTGCCGCTCATTGTGTGCATATTGACGAAAGGGAAATGCATAAATTGGGGCGCTATGGAGTAGGTGTAGCCCATAATCCCACATCCAATTTGAAATTGTCATCCGGAATCGCAAAAGTCTCTCGGATGTTAGAGCTGGGATTGAACGTCGGAATCGGCACAGACGGCGTCTCATCAAATAATGATCTGGATATGTTCGAGGAAATCCGCCTGGCAGCTCTGCTTGCCAAGGGAAGCAGTGGAGATCCAACTGTCGTCCCAGCCCGGACGGCGATCGCCATGGCAACCAGCATGGGAGCAAAATGCATTCACCTTGGTGACCTGACTGGGTCTTTGGAGGTCGGGAAAAAGGCAGATTTGATCCTGGTGAATATTGACACCCTTCACAATTCTCCCCATTACCGCAACGATCCTAACAGTATTTATGCCCAGCTGGTATATGCTGCAAAATCCACCGATGTAACAGATGTGATGGTTGATGGTAAATGGCTGATGCGGGAACAGAAACTATTAACTGTAGATATTGATAAATTACTGCCACAAGCTCAGTCATTGGCATTGGAAATTGACCGTTTCCTCGTGGAAAGATTCCAGTCCGTATATTCCAAACTGATTGCTATCGGCGGCGCGGAAGAACAGGAAAGTTATGAGGTCCAGATCAAAGTAAAGGTTGATGATCCCGAAAATGTGATCACAAAATTGAAAGAATCCGAACTGGAGATCCTGTATCACCGCCATTACCATGAATTTGACACTTACTTCAAATTTGAGGATCCGGAAGAGGGTTGGCTCCGCTATCGGGAAGACGAATTCATTGATGCCAAGGGAGAAGTTGAGAATGTCCGTTATCGGCTGACATTGATTGGACCCCAGAGAGAAAAACACTTCCCCCAGGATGTCCTTCTATCTCGCAGCCGTTTTATCGCTCCGGCGCCCCACAGTCTCCGATTCTACAAAGAATACTTTAAACCAACCGATGAAACCTACATCGAGAAGGATCGCCGGCGCTGGAAAGTATCCTTCCGCAATATTGAGTTCTTCATCAATTTCGATCGCCTGGATGAGCCTGACCTTGGAACTTTCCTTGAAGTCAAAAGCCGAACCTGGAGTTTGGAGGACGCAGAGAAGAAAGCCCAGGTTGCTGATGATCTTCTCAAACTTTTGGGAGTCCAATCCAAAGCGAGTGAAACCCTGGATTATGTGCAGATCATCGAAACACAACCCTGAGTTATGAAGATAGCTGCTCTGGGAGATATCCACGGTAATTACCAGGCCCTGATTACCGTACTTGATCACGTTGATCGCTGGCGTCCTGACCTGGTGCTTGTTCTGGGGGATATCATTAACCGCGGACCACGCTCTCGAGAATGCCTGCATTTGATCCAGGAGAGAGGAAAATCCTCTGCCTGGCACATCATCAAAGGCAATCATGAGGGTTATGTCCTCAATATGGAAGATCCCGCACTTCCCCATTCCGGTATGGAATATGAACTCAGGAGAGTGATCCATTTTACTTATGAAACCCTTTCCAGCGAGGATATTCAGGCAGTAAAAGATCTGCCTGTTCAGATCTCTCAGGAAACTGCAGGAGATCAACTCGTTTGGGCCTGCCACGCATCGAGTGCCGGTGACAGGATCGGAATCTACCCGGACACGCCTGGACTGGATCTACCCGGATTAATTAACACGGACGCCAACCTTTTCCTGGTTGGACATACTCACCAACCATTTATCAGGAAATGGGGAAAAACTACAATCATCAACACTGGATCTGTCGGACTGCCATTCGACGGGGATACCAGGGCATCGTATGCCCAGCTCACTTACCATAATCAATCCTGGCAGGCTGAAATTGTGCGGATCGATTATGATCAAAAGGCTGCAGAAGATGATTTTTATACGAGCGGATTTATCCCAGAAGGCGGATCCCTCGCTGATCTTATCCTGGCTGAATTACGTTTGGGATGGCCTCAGTTATCCAAATGGTTCAGGCGCTATGAAACAGCAGTCCTGGCGGGAGAGATCAGCCCGCAAGAAGCTGTGGCAGAGTTCCTTCTCAATCCAAATATCGAATATAAGAATCCAGACTTAGCCTAGCAATTTAAGGGAATGATATGAAATCAAGCCGATCAGACTTAGCCAGAAAAGCAGCCCTCCAGACCGGGAAAATCCTGCTCGGCCTTTACCAGAGTGGTGATCGAACAGGGTTTTTGAAAAAGGATCAGACTCTGGTCACAGAAGCCGACCGGGCTGCTGATAAAACGATTCAGGAGATGATCCTGGGTGAATTTCCAGGGGATCAAATTCTAAGCGAAGAAGGATCGACGATATTTCCCAACAGCCAGCATGCCTGGATCATTGATCCACTGGATGGAACTGTAAATTTCAGCCGGGGATTGGATTATTGGGGGGTATCAATTGCACACCTGGAAAACGGGAGGCCCCAAGCGGCAGCCCTTTATTTTCCAGTCACAGATGAACTTTTTACTGCTGTTCAGGGAGGAGGTGCATTTTTAAACGGCCAACCTCTGAAAGTTTTTGAAGATTTTGACGAGGATCTGTTTCCAATATTTGTTCATTGTTCCAGAATGCATAAACTCTACCGAGTTAGCCTGCCATATAAAAACCGGTCCCTGGGCGCGGCAGCCTACCACCTGTGCCTGATCGCAAATAATAAAGCGGTTCTGGCATTTGAGAGCACAGTTCGCATCTGGGATTTTGCTGCCAGCTGGCTGATCATAAAAGAAGCCGGCGGTACGATCGAACCTTTTGGGGATTTACAGCCCTTCCCTGCAGAGCCCGGAACTGATTACCATAAGATCCCTTTTCCAATCATCGCCGCAGCCTCAAAAGAAGTGGTTGACCAGGCTCGTAAGAATATTATTCAAAAATAACCATTTGGAGGTTGAGACATGAAATACAGATTTTTAGGAAAATCAGGATTGAAAGTCTCTGAATTGTCTTTTGGATCCTGGGTAACATTTGGAAGCCAGGTAGATGTCGATAAAGCCATCTCTCTGATGAAAATTGCTTATGAAGCTGGTGTGAATTTCTTCGATAATGCTGAAGTATACAGCAATGGTAAATCGGAAGAGATCATGGGTGAAGCTATCAGGAAAATCGGTTGGAAACAAGAGAACCTTGTGTTATCCACCAAGATCTTCTGGGGTGGAGAAAGTCCGAATGTAATTGGTTTATCCAGGAAGCATATCATCGAAGGCATGGATGGTTCGCTGAAGAGAATGGGACTGGAATATGTCGACCTGGTTTTTGCCCACAGGCCTGATATCCATACACCAATCGAAGAGACTGTCCGCGCCTTCAACCACCTGATCGATCAGGGCAAAGCTTTCTACTGGGGGACCAGCGAGTGGTCCGCTCAGCAAATTATGGAAGCCTATGGAGTGGCTCGCCGTGAGCATCTCATTCCTCCCTTGATGGAACAGCCTCAGTACAATATGTTCCATAGGGAGCGTGTAGAGGTCGAATATCAGCGTTTATATACCGAGATAGGTCTGGGCACCACTATCTGGAGCCCCCTGGCAAGCGGCTTATTGACCGGTAAATATAATAAAGGTATCCCCAATGACTCCCGGGCAAACCTTAAAGGATATGAATGGCTCCGGAAGCGATTTACCGATGATAAAGCGCAAGAACAGGTACAAAAAGTGGGTCAACTATCCAAAGTCGCTCAAGATCTGAATTGCACTACAGCCCAACTGGCCCTGGCCTGGTGTCTTACAAATCCCAATGTAAGTACAGTGATCACCGGGGCTTCAAAACCATCCCAGGTTGAGGAGAACATGCTGGCCTTGAAGGTAGTTGATCAGTTGACTCCAGACGTTATTGGTACCATCGAAAAAATCTTGGACAATAAACCAGAATTCCCATCTGATTTTCGTTAAAGAAGGATTTATTCATCAAGTATCAGGGATTGGGAATATAGAAATAAATTTAGATAATTATGGATCAGCCGGGGAATATGTCTTTGATCCCCTCGGCAAATTCCCTGGCGCGATCCACGGCATCACCAAGATACCCTTCTCCCTGCATGGCATCATTCAACTCCTCAGCAGACAGATATTTCCTGAAGACAGGATCGCCCCCAACCAGGGAAATTAGCGGATTCGGTTCCCCCAGGCGTACAGCAGCCCAGGCCTGGAGAGAGTGATCTCGCAGCCGTTGGTGAATTTCCTGGCGGTCTGCACCTTTTTTGCTCAACAGCATCATTACCTTTTCTGTAGCTGCAAATGGGCCATACTCTGACAGATTCTTCTGAATGGCATCCTCATATACTTGCAGCCCGGACAGGATCTCAGTCAGCGCGATCAGCATCTCATCAGCGCATAAAAATGCCTCAGGAAGTACAATCCTGCGATTGGCGCTGTCATCCAGGGTTCGCTCTAAAAGAGAGTGGGCTGCATTATCCCAGGCAGTCCGGGGCAGCTGAGCCAGGATCCTCCCCAGGGAGTTTATTTTCTCAGCCTTGATCGGATTTTGTTTAAATGGCATCGCTGATGATCCCACCTGGTTTTTCCCAAAAGGTTCGGCCAATTCTCCCAGGACCGGAGATTGCAACAGCCGCAGATCGAATGCCAGCTTATATATCACAGCACCTTGTCCGGCCAGTAATGAAAGCAGTTGATAATCCTGGATGCGGGGATAAGTCTGATTTACTACGGGGTAAAACGACAGATCCAGTTTCCTGGAGATCTTATCTTGAAATGACGGCAGGTTCTCCTTTCCCAGCAAGACAGCAAAAGATGCGCTGGTCCCAACCGCGCCGGTAAAACCTTTGGCTTTGATCATTTCCGAAAATCTAGTCAATTCCTGGTGATAATTCAGAAGATCTTGAGCAGGTTGAGCCAGACGGTACCCTAGTGTCGTCGGCTCTGCAGGCTGCAGATGAGTAAATCCAATCAACGGAGTTTCCGCCCACTCTATGATCAATCCGGCCAAGTAGATCAGAACCTCTCTGGACCGCTGCAGGATCAGCTCTAAAGCGCTCTTTTGCTGGAGAACCCCGGCATTGTCCTTAATATCCATTGATGTCGCACCCAGATGCAGGATCCCCCCTGCCTCAGGGCATTGTTCAGCAAAGACCTTTAATTCGGCCATTAGGTCATGCTGCAGTTTGGATTCCACTTCGAGGGATCGGGACAGATCAACCTCGTCGACTTTATTTTTCAATAACGCAGCCTGATGGCTGGATACCAGACCATACTCAACCTGGACTTCTGCCAGGGCAACCCAGATCCTGCGCCAGAGAGTTCGTGTATTGTGAACACTCCAGATCTTCCGCATTTCATCAGATCCGTACCGCCATGAGAAAGGAGACTGATAGATCGAATTATCCATAAATATATTTCCCAGGGAGTGAACTCCCTCCTTTTCCAATATTACACACAGTTACATTATAAACCCTGCCTTGCAATTCCGTTATGATGCCCCCAGAGAAGCTCTCACCAGCCCTTTAATTCCCATGCGGGTTGGCGAAGAAGAAGGGGTTTATGATAAAATCCATTCATTAAAGAAAATGCCGTAAATTGAAAGAGGATATAATAAAGTGAGCTGAAAGTTCACCGGGAGGTTTGGTCTGGAAACTAGGAAGATAACCCAAAATCTGGATAAGAGATCAAAAGCCCTTGAATACCTTCAACCAGGCACTAAACTTGAAGGCAGGTATAAGATCCTGTCCACTGTAGGCCGGGGAGGAATGGGTGCTGTATATCGAGCCCAGGACCTCAGGTTTAAGGTTGAAAAGGTTGTTGCTGTAAAAGAAATGATCAACCAGGCCACGGACCCAGATATCCAGGCAAACATCGTGGAAGGATTTGAACGGGAAGCCAATATCCTCGCCACAATCAGTCACCCCGCGATTCCCACAATTTATGATTATTTCACCCTCGGCGCCAGATCCTACCTGGTGATGGAATTCATTGAGGGTGATAACCTTGAAATCAAACTCCAACAGCGACGGGCACCCTTCGGGGACGAAGAAGTCATAGCCTGGGGTATTGCCCTCTGTGACGTGATGGATTACCTTCACACCCATGAACCAGAACCGATCATCTTCAGGGATATCAAACCTGCCAACGTGATGATCACCCGCAGGAATCAGATCCGCCTGGTTGATTTTGGTATCGCTAAAACTTTCCAAACTGGATCCAAAGGGACCATGATCGGAACCGAGGGCTATTCTCCGCCAGAACAGTACCGGGGTGAAGCGTCTCCAGCAGTGGATATCTATGCCCTGGGGGCGACCCTCCACCATTTGCTAACAAACCAGGATCCACGAACTGAACCCCCATTCACATTTGATGAACGCCCCATCCGGCAAGCGAACCCCAATATTTCCGTCGCCCTAGAAACCATCGTCAACACAGCGTTAATGTACAACCCGCCAGACCGGTTCGAAAATGCCGCGATCATGCGTAAAGCCCTGATCTCCCTAGCTCAGCAAACAGGTATGCTGGAAGATGAGATCTCAGTAGCTCAGGCAACACAATTCTTCCAGGATCAAAGCCACTCTCCTATTTGGAGTTTCACCTGCGAGGATGAAATCCGCGGTACAGCTACCTACCACGAAGGGGTCGTATATATCGGATCCTATGACCATAATATGTATGCGCTGGCTGCTGATAACGGGAAGTTTATCTGGAAATATGCCGCTGATGGAGGCATTGTCAGCAAACCAGCCATTAATGACAATAAGGTATATTTTGGCTCCACCGATCAATATATCCATGCTGTAAGCTGCCGTGGTGGGAAGAAGGTTTGGGTCCAACCCACTGATGGAGCTATTTATTCTTCACCCGCTATCGCGGAAGGGCATTTATTCATCGGTTCTGATGATGAACATTTACACGTGTTAAATCTTATGGCCGGGCGCGAAGCCTGGAGTGTGAACCTTGGCTCTTCTGTCAGGTCCAGTCCGCTTGTGGTGAATGAGCGAGTGTATGTTGGAAGCGATAACGGTGAAATCCAATGTTATGATTTCAGCGGCAATATCAAGTGGAGAACAGCCGCAAAACGCTCTGTAACAGCTTCTCCACATCACAATGACAATATCATCTATATCACATCTCTCGATGCCATGTTATATGCCATCGACGCTAAATCGGGATGGGTGATCTGGCGTTTCCGAATGGATAACGGCTCAATTTGTACGCCAACAACTCACGAAAACCACATTTATGTAGGTTCCACAGACAATACTTTCTACTGTATTAATTCAAAATCAACCAAAAAAGTATGGAGTTTTGATACTGATAATCAGATCAACAGCTCTCCAGTCTTTTACAAAGGGGCTGTCTATTTTTGTAATGTGGACGGAATGGTATATAGTTTGCATGCAGGGAGCGGACGCTTAAGATGGAAATATCAGGCTGAGGGCCAGATCACCGGTTCCCCCATCATCGTTGACGACATAATTTATATTGGTGCAGCTGATAACAAGTTCTACGCTTTACCAGCCTAAGAATCGAGAGGAAATGACCAATAAACTGCTCAACTCACTTAAAAAGTTCTTCCAGCCCAAATCTGTTGAACCTGAAACTGTAGTTCATGGAGAAGATTCTACTGTTGTGACCAAAGAGTTGGACAAGATAACTATTCCGGTCGACACAGAATCTGTCGGATACAGCTCACCTCATATCAATGTCGGTTATGGCCTCTCCCCCGGGAAACAAAGGTCCCATAATGAAGATGCATTCTTCACTTTAACTACGTTTTTCTCTTTTAATGAAAATGAGATTCCCTTCGGATTATATGTCGTTGCAGATGGGATGGGCGGTCATAAAAATGGCGAGATCGCCAGTGAACTGGCGATCAGAACAGTTGTTGGTACTATATTGACCGAAATTTACACACCAATGATGGGGCTGAATCCCGTACCAGGCGAACTATCCTTCCGGGAGGTTTTTTATAACGGGATCGAACAGGCCAATTCAGAGATCATCAGGAATTCCTACGGCGGCGGAACGACAGTGACAGCCATATTGATCGTCGGCGACCAGATGACTATTGCCCATGTCGGCGACAGCCGTGTATATTCAATCGCCACGGACAGCACCATGGAAGCGCTGACCAGGGATCATTCACTTGTAAAACGTCTTCAGGAACTGGGCCAAATTACTCCAGAAGAGGCTGCTGTGCACCCCCAACGAAATGTTCTTTACAGAGCTTTGGGCCAGGGGGAACCTTTTGAACCTGAGATCATATCCACCACCAGACCAGAATCCGGATCCTTGCTTGTGTGCTCTGACGGATTATGGAGTATTGTTGGACAAGAAGGACTGCAAACTATAATCAAATCAGGAATAAACCCCCAGGATATTTGTGACCGCATGATCGATGCGGCAAATGATGCTGGAGGCCCGGATAATATTTCTGCAATATTAGTAGAGTTTTCTTAGGTTTTCACTGAAAACATGCCAGATAAGACTGATTTTTACCGTAGGCTGAACATTGGAACAGGAGCTTCAGAAGAAGCTATTAAAAAGGCCTATCGGCTTGCAGTAAGAAAAACACATCCAGATGTAAACAGGAATGATGGGGCGACTCAGCTCTTCCTGGATATCCAGGAAGCTTATAAGATCCTGTCTGATCCAAATAGAAAAGGTGATTACGATCAGGACCGGGATCCACATGATATATCATCTGGCATTCTGACTGCTATTGAATACAGCCAGGAAGCCTTATTAAGATTGGAAGAACCTCAGGTAATATATTCCCTGGTTGATATCGTTTCGACTAAGGATGAAGAACAAAAATCCGCTGATCTTCCGTTAAACATCTCCCTGGTTCTCGATAATTCCACTTCCATGAAGGGACCCCGTCTGGATATCCTGAGAGCGGCTACAAAAGAGATCATCAGCGATCTTGGAGAAGATGACCTTGTTTCAGTAATCAGTTTTAACGACAGGGCCAAGGTTTTACTCACCAGCCAAACACAGCCAAGTGATGTCCAAGTCGAAACCGCTCTGAACGATCTGTATGCAGAAGGAGGAACGGAAATCTTCCAGGGCATCGAAGCCGGATATGAAGAAATCAGAAAACACCCTACTTTGAATTATGTTAACCATATCATCCTGATCACCGATGGCCATACCTACGGAGATGAGGATAACTGCATCGCACTGGCAAATACTGCCGCTGATCAGGATATTGGAATTAGTGGTTTAGGGATAGGGATCGAGTGGAATGATGAGTTCGTGGATCAACTTTGTGCCCTGACTGGCGGACAATCCCTTTTTGTTCATGATCTAGAGCAAGTCAAGGAGTTTCTGGAACACAGCGTAGCATCTCTCAAAGAGGCTTTTTCAAGACGCTTGACCCTTGAAGTTACTCCAGCACCTGGTGTTAAGATGCTCTCAGCATTCAGAATCCTTCCTGAAGCCATTCCTTTACCTATCCAGGAGAATTATTCTCTGGGAATATTAAAAAAACATCAACCGCATCGTGTATTGTTTGAATTCCTGGTTGATCCCATCCCAGGGGAAATCGATCGGGCTGTGATCGTATCCGGAGAGTTTATTATTAAGAAAAAGATTCGGGATCAAGTTATACCCATCACTCTGGATAGGACCCTCAGCTCGGATATTGAAAATTTAGAACCGCCTCCGCCAGAGATCTTCAAGGCTATCTCACACCTTACCTTCTATCGGCTGCAGGAAAAAGCTCAACAGGATATAGCCAGCGGCAATCCAGGTACAGCATACCAGAGACTGCTCAATCTATCCTCCCATCTGATGGCAAAAGGGGAAGATGCTCTGGCAAAAATTGCCATGAATGAAGCAGATTATATAAAATCCCACAACAACTTCAGCCCCACAGGCAAGAAGCAGCTCAAATATGGAACGATGAGACTGCTTTTACCAGAAAAAACATGATTACCTGCAAAGTATGTAATAATCAGGAATACAAAGGCGTCCTATTTTGTGGAGAGTGCGGTTCGCAAGTGGCATTTACCTCCGACAAAATGGTGAACACCTTGGTATACCCTAACCAAATTCGGGGACTGGAAGTCGACTTCAGTCAAACAATCCCCAAAAAACTCCTGGAAAATAGCACCTTTATCTTGTACAGTACCGAAAGAGAAGAAGTGATCGAAATCCCCGAACAAAATGAATTTACCATCGGTCGTTTTGTAGAAGGACAGGTCATAACACCGGATGTTGATCTGAATAATTATGAAGCTTATGATATGGGGATTTCCCGGGTGCATGCAACGATTCGGATCAATACTAAAAAGAACACGATCTTTGTAGTCGACCTGGGATCCGCTAACGGGTCAAGCGTTAACGGGTATGAGATTCCGGCCAACTCAGAAGTTCCATTGAATCATGGTGACGTGTTATCCCTGGGCAAATTCAATATGAAAGTGATCTTGCCGAAAGACATGAAATAAGGATGGTTTTTAATGTCAAATTCAGTCATAGTCCACATCAGAAATGCGGAACCTATGCTTGCAGAAATTGATGAAATGCCGCAATTAACAGATGTACTGATCAAACTCAGCAATCCAAGACAGAAGGATGGCAAAGATTTGATCTATCTGGAGCGTAACGTAGTGACCGTTTACTGGCCTTGGTCCGAAATCAGTTTTCTAGAGATCCTACCTGGAGATACCGCCGCAGAGGTAGTCAGCTTCATCAGGGAATAATAATTATGAGCAGTGAAAAAACAAGATACAAAATTCTGGCTGTTGATGATGAACAGCGCATGGTTCGTTTCATCCAGTTGAACCTGGAACAGGATGGATTTGAGGTAGTGACCGCCTACAACGGAAAAGAAGCTTTGGAACAAGTTAGAACCCAGCTACCGGATCTAATCCTGCTGGATATCATGATGCCTGATATCAATGGTTTTGAAGTCCTGAAAAAGATCCGGGAAGTTAATAACGTTCCAGTGATCATGCTGACTGCCAAAGGTGAGGAAGATGATCGAATCCAGGGGCTTGAACTGGGTGCAGATGACTATATCACCAAACCATTCAGTCCCCGTGAACTGGTCAGCCGGATCCGGGCAGTGCTCAGGCGCACAAAATCATTCAAAGAAGACCAGGTTGACCAGATCGAAGTTGATGACCGGTTAACTATCGATTTTTCCCGGCGTGAAGTCTGGGTAGAAGGCAAAAAAGTAGATCTCCGGCCAACTGAATACCGCCTGTTATATCACCTGGTCCAGAACGCTGGCTGGGTAAATACCCATGAACAACTTCTTTCCAAAGTATGGGGTTTCGAGTATCAGGATGAGCCCCATTATGTCCGCCTCTATGTCAATTATCTCAGGAAAAAATTGGAAGAAGACCCTTCCAATCCAAAATATATTTTAACAGAACGAGGGGTCGGATATCGTTTTGTAAATTTCCGGAGGGACCAGGAAAAAGCGGAATAACTAATCCTGACACATCTCACGGCCCACACAATACAATCAGCAAATACCGGAAGACGGCCTGACCGATCATCAGGATCATCATCTGCTCTACCTGGGAATACAACCGAATCCTTTCCAGGCAGGGTAACAAGGTTCCTTGCCATCCAGGGCACTCTAGTATATACTCTCTTAGCTAAATACAGGAGTAACAAAATGTCCTTTCAACGGATTTTATTAGTAGATGATCATGAAGTAGTGCGATTGGGTCTGAAATCCCTTCTCGATCGTCATACAAAATTCCAGGTTGTCGCTGAAGCAGCTACTGGGGAAGAAGCGGTAACCAAGGCCGACCAGTACCATCCTGACGTTGTGGTTATGGATATCCGCCTTCCCGGTGGATCAGGCATTGAAGCTTGTGAAAAGATCATCGAAAAGCACCCCGATACCAAGGTGATCATGCTGACCTCATATGCTGAGGATGAAATGTTATTTTCGGCAATCCGGGCAGGCGCTTCTGGATATATTTTAAAACAGGTTGGCAGCAACGATCTGATCGATGCCATCGAAGCTGTCAGTCGCGGAGAGGCCTTACTTGACCCAGCAGTAACTCAGCGAATATTTAAGGAAGTTCGAAAAGCTGCCCGGGAAGAAGAAGCCTCGGCTTTTACTGATCTCACGGACCAGGAAAAACACGTCCTTATTCACGTGTCTGAAGGCAATACCAATCGGGAGATCGCCAAAACCCTCTACCTGGGTGAAGGGACAGTCAGGAATTACGTCAGCAGCATTCTCTCAAAATTGGATGTCAGCAACCGGGCTGAAGCGGCTGCCTACGCAGTGAAACACAACCTCAGCAACCACCTGGTTCATCTCACCAAGGATTAACAAAACCAGCTTTGGATATAAGATAAAACAGAAGGGAAACCCTTCTGTTTTTCATTTAAGGACTTTGAGCGAAAACCAGATAATTAGAGACTGCCCACCCCTTGCGGGTCGTATTCAATGGAGCTTCGAGCTGCCACCACAAATACCCATCCCGTTCTTCAGGTCCCCCTATCACCAGGAATATCTCCCCTTCCAATCCGACATTAACGATCTCACCCTCCAGGGAAGGATCCCTTCGCAATCGAAGGCCTTCCCCATCAGTACCCAAAATCTGTACATATCCGTTCACATGGATACCGGCCGCCGGTTCAATTGTTGGGTTAACAACCGGAATATCTGGTTGGGTCGGCAAGGGGGTTGGTGTATAGGTTGGCACAGGAATAACAGTTATCACCGCCTCCCCACTATATACAGATTGGTCTGATGGCGTCAGCTGACCTGCTGCCAGAAAACTACCTGCCAACAATAAACTTGCTATGAGGACCGAACCTGCAATTACCCATGGGTTAAAGATATCTTTCATTAGTGATCTTTTGAAAATAAAGGCCGCGGCAGATCGTTGGGCACAAGGACCTTGAGTGATTGTGGACTGATCGAAATATTGACATTTTTAGACGGTGGGATTGGTTCACCATCCAGCTGCAGGAACATATCCTTTTTCGATTTGATCTTGATCTCTTCGCAAGAAAAATAACTGGTCTTATCCGAATCAATGTGCCGTCCTGCGGCCAGGTCAAAAATATGCTGGAGAGTCTCCTGCATAGTATCCCCTGAAAATAACCAGAGGTCAATTTTGCCATCATCGATCTTCGCCTTGGGGGATAGTTCTGCTATTCCTCCAGCGTAGAGGTGAATATTGGTCACCAGGACGACAATATATGTACCGTCGATCTTTTCGCCATCGACCCAGATCTTTAAGTCCATTCCTGTCCAGGAGCGGGCAAGCCAGGCCGCATTGGCGGCGTACTGAGTGGATGGGAACTGCTTCTGCCAGCGGGAACGTGGCTCAAGATGGTGGATCACAAATGCATCAAAACCCGCTCCACTCCATAATAAGAATGGGGTACCCTGACAAATGCCTACATCCATGGTTCGGACAGTCCCGTTTAGCAGCTTCTTGACGCTGCTTTCCAAAGCAGTTGGATTTGTCCAGGACAAGCTAGGCAATCCCAGCTCCTGGGCAAAGACGTTGGCTGTGCCGGATGGTAATACGGCTAAAGCTGTCTGGCTACCTAATAAGCCAGCTGCCGCCCTGTGCAGGGATCCATCACCACCGGCAATAAATAGGGCATCGATCCCCATCACCGCAGCCCTTTTGGCTAATCTGGTAATGTGGTTCTTCCCTTTTGTCTGAACGATATCTACCTCCCAGCCATTGGCCCTTAATACTCTTCCCGCTCTCTCTATTAGGGGTTCAGAGGGAAACTTACCTGCCATGGGATTGTAGATCAACTGAGCTCTCATCCAAACTCCTGAAAAAATGGGATAGTCGTTTGCAATACTAACAAAGTTTACTCTATCCAGATATCACCGTCAATCAGATGATGGTACAATCAAACCGGCACTGGTCCACAGGAAAAACCAAAATGTCTGAGATATTAAATGACCGCTACCGGCTGGATAAAGAAGTTGGGGAGGGTGGCATGGCCATCGTCTATCAGGCCACTGACCTCATGCTGGAGCGGACCATTGCGGTAAAGATCCTCAGAAAAGATTTCTCTTCTTCAACAGCTTTCCAGGAAAGATTCAAGGAAGAGGCTCGGGCTGCTGCAAATCTCACTCACCCAAACATTGTCACTGTCCATGACTTCGGTTTTGACAAAGACCGGCTCTTTATTGTCATGGAATATGTCCCCGGAACGGATCTGAAACAGATCATCAAGAATACTGGTGCTCTGCCTGTACCCCTGGCATCACGCTTATTTGTGCAGGCCTGCGCTGGTATCGGCTATGCCCACCGGGCGGGTCTGGTCCACTGTGATATCAAACCTCACAACATGCTGATCACACCAGATAATCGTTTAAAGGTGACTGATTTTGGCATTGCAAGAGCTCTGGCATCGGTAAAACATGATGAACGATCTCAGGCAATCTGGGGTTCACCAGCTTACTTTTCCCCTGAACAGGCTGCCGGGAGAGCCCCATCACCTGCCTCGGATGTGTATAGTTTGGGAATTGTTTTATTCGAGATATTAACCGGACAGCTGCCGTTCACTAATCCATCCCCGCAGGAGCTGGCTCTCTTGCACCGGACGGTAGACCCCCCTTCCCCCCGGTATCTTAACCCGGAGATCTCCCCCGCCCTTGAAGAGATCATTCTAAAAGTTCTCTCCAAAGAAGCCAGTTCCCGGTACAGGACAGCAGATCAATTAGGCAGGATCGTGATCAGTTTCACAGAAACACAAGAAAATAATTTTACTCCAGAGTCAATACCCGCACCGCCTGAGGACCCAGCTCTCAATACCATCCTGGAGTTGGAGAATAAACATCCTGCCCGCCAGTGGCTGACCATATTGTTGGGTTTGCTTGCTCTGATTACCGTTGGTGGTCTGATCCCTTTCTGGCTCTGGGTGTATTTCAAATTGAATTAGATCAATCATATTCCCAGAATATTCTTACGATTAAAGGTTGTCATTATGTTTAAAAAAGATTACCTGCTCTCACCCTCTATCCTTTCGGCTGATTTCACCCAGCTCGGGGATCAAATGAAACAGGCCAAGGATGCCGGGGCGGATTGGTTCCATATCGATGTCATGGATGGACACTTTGTACCTAACCTCTCCATGGGACCTGTTCTGGTGAATGCATGCCAAAGAGCCACAGAGCTACCTCTGGATGTACACCTGATGATCGAAGAACCTGAACGATACCTGGATAAATTTGCTGCCGCAGGCGCTTCAAGCCTTACAGTGCATATCGAAACCTGCCCAGATATGGATAAAACTCAGAAAATGATCCACGACTTGGGCTGCAAAGCAGGAATCACTCTCAATCCTGGTACTAGCGCGGATACAATTCAACCCTTTCTAAAGAATGTGGACCTGGTTCTGGTAATGTCGGTCAATCCAGGATTTTCAGGACAATCTTTTTTGCCTGAGGTACTCCCAAAAATTAATCAGATCAGGAAGATGCTGGATGAAATCAATCCAGAAGTACTGATAGAAGTGGACGGCGGCATCAACCCCGAAACGATCCGTCAGACTTATGACCAGGGTGCCCGGATATTTGTGGCCGCGAGCGCGATATTCAAGCATCCCCAGGGGATACAGGCAGGGATAGAATCACTGACTGAGAAGTTATAGTACAAGTTAAATATAAAAACCCCGAGTCAGTTCAATCAGGCTCCGGGTTTTTTTATTCTCAAATTCTTCACAACGAAATAAGAACTTCAGTGTTACATATATTGGTTCAAACTTTCGTTAATGTGCGAATGCAGCGGGTGCAGAGGGTTTTGCGGATTTTTTTACCATCCTCAAACACAGTGACTTTCTGCAGATTTGGTTTAAATTTTCGTTTTGTGGTCTTTTTCGACCAGGGGCGGCTTTGCCCAAACGCTGTAGTTTTTCCACAATTTTCACATTTCGCCATTGCTTGTACCCTCATTCATTGATATTTATAAAACTGAATGCTCAACAAATTAGAAAAAAAAGATCAAATCCAATGCTTTTTCATTTAGTCAAGCCCGCCAATCTTACCATACAACATACCATTCATCAAGAGGATACCTACCTTTCCCCTCATTTTATGTTAAAATTTGGCATCTGTGAATTATCCTGCAATTATCAATCAAGAGAATGGTGATTTCTATGACAAAAGAGAATACATCTAAAGGCGACATCCAAATATCTAAACAAGCAATCGCAACTATTGCCTTCCAGGCAGTTCAACGATCTTACGGCGTTGTCGGCCTGGCATCTAAGAACATCGCTGACGAACTCGCCCATGCCCTGGTCAAGGATCCAACCCACGGTATCGATGTTGACTACAAAAACCAAGAGATCAATATTGATATTTACATCATCATAGAATATGGCACCCGGATAAAATCTGTTGCCGCCAGTGTTGCCAATACTGTGCGCTACCAGGTTGAAAGTTCCTTGGGACTTCCTGTGAATGAAATCAATATCCATGTTCAAGGCCTGCGTATCAGTAACGGCGAATGATACTCGGAAACAGGACTGATCCCTTTAGGAGTACAGTGGTATGAGTGAAGAACAATCGGTAACAAATAATAGGCCAATTGATGGCGTTCAATACAAAGAATTAATGAATGCTGGTTTGACCTGGCTTCGGACCAACCAGGAATCAGTTAACGCATTAAACGTCTTTCCAGTCCCTGATGGTGACACCGGTACGAATATGGTGCTTACTCTCCAGGCAGCTTATAACGAGATTTCCAACTCATCCGGAGAGAGTGTGGGGGAGTTAGCGGAAAAACTCGCCCATGGAGCATTAATGGGCGCCCGGGGCAACTCGGGGGTGATCCTGTCCCAGATCTGGCGAGGTTTTTCCAAAGGCCTTGAAGAATGTGAGACTATAAATGGAAAATGCCTTGTAGAGGGTTTAAAGCAGGCTCGAGATACCGCCTACAAAGGTGTTGTCCGCCCTGTAGAAGGCACCATCCTCACAGTTTGTAAAGACATGGCCATTGCAGCTGAAAAAAGTTTAAAGGATACAGAAGATCCCTATCAGATCCTTAGGATCGTAACTGATGCAGCCCAGGTTTCGGTGGAGCACACTCCTGAACTCCTGGATGTGCTGAAAGAGGCTGGTGTGGTTGATGCCGGCGGCAAGGGATTAATGCACATCTTTGAAGGCATGGTGCGTTTCATTGACGGAGAACCCCTGGACATAGAACCCGTCCACGTTCAACCACTTTCGGTGATCGGTCAGCAGGAAGCATTGAACAACGCGGAACCCGGCCAGGATTATGAGGTCATTGTCGATTTTCAACCTGATCAACCTTTAGTACTGGAAAACTATTACGAAGATCTTGAAAAGATCGGCACTTCCATCCAGGTAGGCGAAGGGGATGGCATCTACCGAATGCATATTCATGTGGCAACGGAAAAACGCTACGAACCCATTGATTACACTATGACCCTGGGAACGATCACGAAAGTCCACATCGAGAATTTGATGATCCAGGTAGATTCTCCGGCTGGGGCTCAGCGTGAAGAACCCCTCAAGCTAGCCAAGGTAGGACCCGATGATCTTGGAGTAATCACTATCTCTCCCGGATCAGGATTTTCACGGATATTCGCCAGCCTTGGAGCAGCAGCAATCGTTGAGGGCGGCCAGACCATGAATCCCAGCACCCAGGAGATCCTGGCTGCATTTGAAGACCTCCCAACCGATAAGATCATCATCCTCCCAAATAATAAAAATATCATGATGGCGGCAACATCCGCGGCCGAAGTCTCGGTAAAACAGGTGGAAGTGATTCCCTCGGTTACTGTTCCCCAGGGATTAGCTGCCATGCTGCGTTTGATTCCCGGGCAGGAATTAGCTGATGTTGCCAAAGATATGAATTCGGCCGTCAACGATATTGAAAGTGGAGAGATCACCACAGCCGTCAGGGATGTGGAAATCGACGGGATTGAGGTCAAGGAAGGTGAGATCATCTCTCTCCATAATGGCAAACTGGTTGGCTCCAATAAATCATTGAAAGATGGATGCCTGATCTTTCTGGAAACCGCTAAAGCAGAAGACCTTGAACTTATCACTATGTTCCATGGTGAAAATATCTCAACAGAAGATGCCGAGAAAATGGCAGAATTCATCCAGGAGAAATATCCTGATCAGGAAGTAGAATTACAATACGGGGGTCAGCCCCATTACCAATTCATTTTCTCGATCGAATAATAAGAAATTCGGTCTTGTGTCGCTCACCGGCGGACTTATTCATAAGCTCCGCCGTTTTTATAATCAGGAGAGAGATCCTTGTCCACAGCCATCGTCACTGATAGCACTTCCGATATCCCTGCTGATCTACGGGAAGAATTAAGCATCTTCCAGATCCCGGTCGATCTGACCCTGGAAGACAAAACCTACCAGGACGGATTTGATCTCTCCAGGAACGATTTTTATACTCGTCTTCCTACCCTGAAGAAATTACCTACCACGGCGGCGCCCTCCTCGGGCAGATTTCAGCGTTTGTATAAACAAATATTTGATGAAGGTTACACCGATATCATATCCTTACATGCGGCGAGCGCGCTTAGCGGTATATATAATGCCGCCAGACTGGCGTCCCAAGAGTTCAATCAAATCATTAATGTCCTTGATAGCGAGCAGCTCAGCCTGGGCCTGGGTTTTCAGGCCATCCATGCTGCCAAAATGGTTCAGCAAAAGTTACCCCTGACCGAGGTCTTAGATGCAATTCAATCCGTTAAAAACAGAGTTATTGTTTTTGCCTTACTGGATACGTTCGAGTACATTCACCGCAGCGGGAGAGTATCCTGGTCCAAAGCCCGCCTGGGATCATTGTTGAACATCAAACCGATCGTTGAGCTGAAAAATGGCCAGGTATTAAATCGGGGCCTGGCCCGGACCAGGTCGAAAGGAATTCAATTCCTGGGGGATTCCATCCGGAAATTAGGCACACTGGAATACCTGTCCGTGATGCATACCAATGCGCTGAAAACAGGAAAGAGATTCATTGAAGAATTTTCTCCTCCGGAAATTCCTGAACCCCTGCTTGTAAATGTCACCACAATCATTGGCACACATGTCGGTCCTAATGGGATTGGTTTTGCAGCGGTGGTAAAATAACCCTAATGAAACCTTCAATACAGAAATTACGAAAATTCTTCCGTTTAGAAGCTGAACGGGAATATGATAACAAGGCGGTTATGGGTGGACTTTCAAATATCCTCTCCGCCTGGGAAATGGAAGCCAGGGAAGATCAATTATCGGAACAGATCATCCAGGCTGTGATCAGCCGGTTGCGTGATTATCACCGTTTGAGTGAAGACTCCCGCGAAGTGGTATTAAAAGGCATCTGGCAGCGCGTTACCAGGGAAACAGGGGTAGAAAGCGAAACCCAGAAACAACCCCCGTTAACCAAACAGCCCAAAAGCCAACCGGAGCAGGAGTCTGGCCAACCCAAAAAACCTGAGCCTGCTGCTGCTCCTGAACCAGAAAAGTCTGAGCCGGTTCCCCAAGCGCCCGCACCAAAAAAGGATCCTCCAAAAGTAATCCTTGATCTGGATTTTCAGGCTCCGATCACAACCATTAAAGGCATCGGTGAAAAGAAGCAGAAAGCCCTCGAGAGGATGGGCATCCAATCCATTAACGATCTGCTATACACATTTCCGCGGAGACATGACGATTACTCCAAGTTAAAACCTATTGGCAGCCTCTGGTATGGAGAGTTTGTCACTGTCATTGGCTCGGTGGAGAGCGTTTCTTCAAGGGCGGTACGCAGCGGAAAAATGACGATCGTTGAAGCGCTGATATCAGATAAAAGCGGCGCAATCCGCGCAACCTGGTTCAATCAACCCTGGATCGAAAATCAACTTACAAAAGCCAAACAAGTCGTATTAAGCGGCCTGGTTGAACAATACCTGGGGCGCCTGGTCATGAACAGTCCGGAGTGGGAACCACTAAGTGAAAAACAGCTCCATACTAATCGCATAGTTCCGGTATATCCGCTTACAAAGGACGTTACTCAGAAATGGCTCCGGGGTGTGATCCACGATATTGTCGAGGAATACTCCCCTCACCTTCCAGATCCCCTACCAGAGAATATCCGCGTCAATCATTCTCTAACTGATCTACCGAATGCTATCCGAGAGATCCATTTTCCAGATTCCGATCAATCGCTTCAAAAAGCCAAGCAGCGTTTAGCTTTTGAAGAACTCTTCCTGATGCAGATGGGCGTGTTGAGTCAAAAGAAACAGTGGGAAAGCCGATCCGGCACTACATTTGAGAGCTCTGAAGATTGGCTGCTCCTCCAACTTGAGTCTCTGCCCTTCAAGCTGACAAATGCCCAGAAAAAAGCTCTCGACCAGGTCCGGGCCGATTTGAGTTCCGGAACGCCGATGAACCGTTTACTTCAGGGTGATGTTGGTTCTGGAAAAACTGTGGTCGCAGCTCTGGCAGCTTTGATCGTCATTCACGGTGGAACGCAGGCTGCATTCCTGGCGCCTACCAGCATCCTGGCAGAACAGCATTTTCAGAGTCTGAAAAAATTGCTGACACAAGGATCTGGGGATCTGGCGGAAAATCAGATTGCCCTGCTGATCGGCGCTACACCTGAAAACGAAAAAGCGGACATACGTAAACAACTTGCCGATGGAGAAATCAAGCTGATCATTGGCACTCATGCCCTGCTTCAGGATCCTGTCAAATTTCAGAACTTGCAGCTAGCAATCGTTGATGAACAACACCGCTTTGGTGTGGAACAGAGGGGTACATTACGACAAAAAGGCAATAATCCCCATCTGCTGGTAATGACTGCGACCCCAATTCCACGCTCCCTGGCTTTAACGATATATGGCGACCTCGAATTGTCGGTTATCGATGAAATGCCGCCCGGCCGTATTCCTGTAGAGACTCATTTGCTGAATCCCAGCGAGATAGAGCGGGCCTTTGGCCTCGTCCGCGGGCAGGTAGATAAAGGGAACCAGGCATTTATTGTTTACCCCCTGGTGGAGGAAAGCGATAAGGTCAATGAAAAATCTGCTGTGGACGAATTCAATCGCCTGCAAGAAGAAGTGTTTCCCAACTACAAACTTGGACTGCTACACGGTCAGCTAAACCCAGCTGAAAAAGAAGAGGTAATGATCCAATTCAGGGATAAGGAAATCCAGATCATGGTATCCACTTCAATTGTGGAGGTAGGTTTGGATATACCTGATGCCACAGTTATGCTGGTGGAAGGCGCTCATCGTTTTGGATTGGCTCAATTACATCAATTCCGGGGACGAGTGGGACGCAGCGATCAGAAATCCTACTGCATTCTGGTTCCCGGGACTGTAGAAGAAATAGAGAACCAGCGCCTGCAAGCCATGGTTGATACCAATGACGGTTTTGTTCTGGCAGAAAAAGACCTGGAAATACGCGGCCCCGGTCAGTTTTTGGGAACTCGCCAATCAGGATATACAGAACTGAAACTGGCCAGCATCACCGATCTCGATCTGATAGAACGGGCTCGCACTGAAGCCTCAACCATATTCAATCAAGACCCGGATCTGAGTCAGGAAAATCATCAGCAGCTGGCCAAAGCGGTCAAAGAATTCTGGACCCAAAAGAATACCGGAGATATAAGTTAACAGAAAGCGTTCACGTTGAGGAGCTACTGATGATAAGAGCGGTCTTCCCTGGCACTTTTGATCCCATTCACTACGGACACATTGATATTGCCCGGCGAGCTTCCCGACTATTTGATGAAGTTATTGTGGCAGTATATGATCAACCATTAAAAAAGCTTCTCTTCCCCCCAGATACAAGAATAGAATTGGCCAAACTAGCTCTCAAGCCGATCTCAAACATTAAAACCATGGGGTACAGCGGACTTACAGTTGATTTTTGCCATCAGATCGATGCCCAGGTGATCGTGCGCGGGCTGCGGGTCTTTTCAGATTTCGAATATGAATTCCGAATGGCTTTAGCCAATCATAGCCTCTCTCCAGATATTGAGGTTGTAGCACTGATCACAAATAAGGACCACAGTTTCTTAAGTGGGGTCACGGTCCGCGAGATTGCTGCACTGGATGGAGATGTCAGTTCCATGGTTCCAGATTACGTAGAAAAAGCCTTGCAAGATCGATTTTTAGAGCTTGGCAGCGACCAAAATATCGTTCCTCCCACTTCGCTGAGAGATTAACGAAATCCTTTTCATGTTATACTAAAAGGACACTCTTTTGGAGGAGTAAAAATGGACATTTTACACCTTGTGGATCGATTGGAAGAATTGATTAACCACAGCAGATCCATTCCATTCACGCATAATGTAATAGTTGATGAAGACCGTATGCTGGACATTATCGACCAGATGCGGGTTGCCATCCCAGAAGAGGTAAAAAAATCCCAACAGGTATTAGCCACCAAAGACAGGTTAATCGCCCAGGCCAAAGAAGAGGCGGATCGAACAGTAAATATTGCCAAAGAGAAAAGCGACAAGCTGACTGATCGGGATATCATCGTCCAGGATGCCCGCAAGAAAGCCAACCAGATTGAATCCGAAGCGGAGATAAAGGCTAAAAAGACCCAGGCAGAAGCTGATGAATATGTAGCAGAAACCCTGACAAATCTGGAGATCGCCCTCGAACGGGTATTGAACCAGGTCCGGAATGGAATCTACATCCTGGAAGAAGATAACAAGATCAAGTTTGACTTGGGCAAAGAAGAATCAGAAGAAAAATAAATTAGAACAGAGAACCCAAGACCACAAAAAACAGCCATGCAAGGCTGTTTTTTTTATTCCTTTCTCTGCCTCCAAGAATATCTCACACCATTCGACGAATAAAAGTATTTCGACAATATCCAACCGACAATCCCGGGAAAGTGGGCATCTGCCCAAATCGCTAACCACATAAAACCAGGGATAACGGATCTTGTCTTTTTCCTCAGGATCATTTCCAGGATTTGATCTGCTACGGACTGGGGGGATAATAAGGCTAATTTTGGCGTGACCGTGGTAGTTTTCCAACTCACGTCAGGATCCTGGCCAAACTCGGTATCCACTGCTCCAGGGAAAATTTCCGAAATGGTTACACCAGTCCCCCTCAGTTCCCGCCTCAAGCTGGACATAAAACCCCGAGAGCCAAACTTGCTGGCATTGTATATGGTATAGGTTGGAACACCCACCCAGGATGCAATGGATGAAATATGAATGATCTGTCCGGACCCGCTTGCAACCATCTCCGGAATGACCAGTCGGGTTAATTGGATCATCCCGATCAAATTTACCTGCAGCTGAGTCTGGATATTTTCCTCCAGGGATTGTTCATCCAGCCACAGATGGCGGGCTGATCCCGCGTTATTCACCAGGACATCAATCCGTCCAAAAACATTCCTGGTTCTTTCCACAAGATCCTTGATTTGTCCAACTTGTGATAGATCCAGTTGAAGGGGGAGGACTTCCCCCCCGATTTTCCGGATTTGTTCCGCAATATCGTCCAGGCGGTCCTTCCGCCTGGCAGCTATCACCACCCGATAACCTTTTTCAGCAAGGGTTAATGCTGCTTTTTCTCCAATACCTGAAGATGCGCCAGTGATGATCACAACAGGATTTTCTGCGCCAGATTTGTTTTCCATATTTTATGACCTTTTTATCCCTTGATTCTACCAGAGACCATTCCTGGCCTGGGCCGATTTTAATTTGATTCTAAATGGACTTGCGTATAGAATGTAGATACGATCTATGTCACCTCCAGGGGAAATCGGAGGATACACATCATTCTTCATACCACCTGCAAAGGAGTGGAAAATGGATTTTCAATTATCAGAGGAACAAAGATTATGGCGAAAAGTAGTTCATGACTTTGTTGCCAAAGAGATAAAACCGCTCGCCCAGGAGATCAACGAAAAGGAAGAAATTCCCCCATCAGTGATAAAGAAAATGGGACCTTTGGGGCTTTTGGGTATGAGCGTGCCTGAAGAGTACAGCGGGGCAGAATTGGACGCTATCAGCGCTGCCATCGCTATAGAAGAATTAGCCTGGGGAGACGGTGGAACCGCATTGACCATTGAAGCCCATAACGAACTGGGCTGTGCAGCTGTGGTCCTTTTTGGATCAGCTGATCAAAAGAAGGCATTCCTTCCTGATGTAGCGACCGGAAAAGGAAAATTGACCGCCCTGGCACTAACAGAACCGCAGGCGGGTTCAGATCTAAGAGCTGTCAAAACCAGGGCAACAAAAGACGGTAGTAATTGGATCATTCAAGGCTCCAAAGCCTGGATCACTAACGCTGGAGACTCAGAATTTATTGTCACCCTGACAATCTCGGATCCAGAACAAGGATCCCGAGGGATGAGTTTGATCCTTGTTCCCACAGACTCCAAAGGATTGACCGTAGCTCCACCAGAAAAGAAAATGGGTGCTGGCGGAACCCACAGCCACGAGGTCCGTTATGAAAATGTCCGGGTACCAATTACAAATACCCTCGGTGTTGAAGGTGAGGGTTTACAACAAACATTAAAGATCCTGGATGGAGGTCGGATCAGCGTTGGCGCGCTGTCCGTAGGTATTGCCCAGGCTGCTCTCGAGGAAGGTGTGCGCTATGCCAAGGAGCGTCAAACATTTGGAAAAACGTTGAAAGAGCACCAGGCCATTCAATGGCTGGTTGCTGACGCGGCCGCAGAAATTCACGCCGCTAGGTTGATGGTATATTATGCAGCCTGGTTAAAAGATCAAGGCAAACCCTTTACACAGGCTGGTGCTGTAGCGAAGTTATTTGCAACTGAAATGGCTGAACGAGCTTCATACAGCGCAATCCAGATCCATGGATCGTATGGATACAGCCGTGAATATCCTGTTGAGGCCATGTACAAAGCCGCCCGGTTGATGACTATCGGTGAGGGAACCAGTGAGATCCAGCGCCTGGTGATTGCTCGCAAAGTCTTCGAAGATGGTCCGGTCAGGATTTAGAATACTCAAGCAAAAATCGGAAGTCTTCAAGGAGATAGTCAGCAATCTGCTGACTATCAGGTGACTTCCGATTTCTCTTAACCAGACAAGATCGAAACAAAACTTCGGAAGTCCTATAACTGATCGTCCAACGTGGCGGGCTGCCTGAAGACTTCCGAAGTAATCAAGTTTTACGCCTTACTGGATCATCTCCAGTAAAGTATCGATCCCTGCCTGGATTTGAAGGTCAAAAGGTTCTACCTTTAATCCCCAGGTTCCCAAGGGAACAATTACATCCGGAGTAACTCCGATACCTTCAAGGACAGTACCATCATTCAGGGCCATGGTCATCACAGCCAGACGGATCAGGGTGCCATCAGCCAACGACCAGCCTGTAATGCCTTCGGTATTGCCAGCTGAATTCATTCCTACGATGGTTGCCCGTCCTAATTCTTTCATTGCTGCCGGGAAATAATCCGCCGCGCTGTGGCTGGAACCATCAGTCAATACGACCACTGGGGTCGTTTCATTCCATTCCACCGGTCCGCGGATACGGAAGATCGTACGCTGTTCTCCCTCGCGGAGTTTGCCGACAGTGCCAACGATCCCTTCAGTAAAGATAGCCACGGAATCATCAGAATTTCCGCCTGGATTATGCCGCACATCCACGATCAAACCTTCCAGGGGTCGTTCCTCTTCCAAGGCTTTGATGCTTTCGAAAATAGAAAATGCCGAATCGCCATCAAAATCTGGAACACGAATATAACCGATGCGTGGATCTTCCAGCACCACCTCATGATAGCGATAAGGGCATCCCCCTACCCCATCCAGGGTGAGTGTAATATCAACAGGATCCTGATTTGGTCCCTGCCAGACAGTGAGAGTGACTTGATCTCCAGCGGTTCCAAAGATAACAGCTGTTCGGTCTTCTCGTTTAAAATCGTCCCCTTCTTTAACAACCGGATTGCCATCAATTGCGGTGATAATATCTCCCCGGGTGATGCCCGCTTGGGCGGCGACGCTTTGGGCGCAGACGTTCCAGACAGTGAGGAACTCATCTTCCCGGGAAGGACCGGGCCAGATCTCTATACCGGAGGCTGCTCGAGCTTCGCCAGCGGCGGCAGTATCAATGCCAAATTCTGCTGTCATGCGATCAGGCGGCACATGACGGCTGTGAGAATCGTCCAACTCGCCAACCATTTCCCCCAGCAGGTTCCACAGCTCCTCGGAGGAGGTCACATCTTCAGCCAGCACAATATATTCATCGTAAATAGCCGGCCAATCCGCGCCGTTGAAATTATCCCGGACATATTCGGTATCGATGATATTCCAGGCCTGTTTGATTATCCCAACATAGTCATCAGGTCCCTCTACCGCTACCCCACCCATAGGAGTAGGGGGCACAAGCGTAGTCTGGGCGCCTAATGCTTGAATCGTTGCCATTGAGTTAACCTTCTCTGGAGTCTCGGTTGCATCAACCTGTCCAGCGTTGCCGCAGGCGCTAAAGAGAACTCCAATGATGATCAAAAATAATACGATCCAATAAGTTCTTTTCATCCTATATCTCCTCATCTGGGTTCATAACAGGTAGGACGCTATACTGCCCGACCAGGTTGGTGACCAGCTTCTGCCCGGTCATCATTTTCCAATAATTGTACTGCGTGGGGTAATACGGGGGCAACGATCCGGAAATTCTCAAGGGCGCCCTTGGGGTTTCCGGGCAGGTTAATGATCAAGGTGTTCTTCCTGGTCCCTGCCGTCGCCCTTGATAACATAGCATGGGGAGTAATAATTAGACTACCTGCCCGCATTGCTTCTGCCAAACCAGGTGCGTGGCGATCGATCACCGCTGCAGTAGCTTCAGGTGTAATATCCCGCGGGGAAAATCCTGTCCCGCCCGTCGTGAGAATGACCTGAATTCCACCTGAATCAGCC